>Ga0208244_101359_pt1 | contig 13618 bp, 10 predicted proteins | sample SubbioCR12Aug_5A_FD_184828 | JGI IMG/M metagenome (GOLD analysis project Ga0208244, IMG submission 184828) | Serpentinite rock and fluid subsurface biosphere microbial communities from McLaughlin Reserve, California, USA - CR12Aug_5A (SPAdes) | ecosystem: Environmental > Terrestrial > Deep... | reverse complement strand
GTAACACTCAAAATCTGTAGAATTGTGTAGAGGCTCGCTTCGAGCTTCAGTCGTTTCTTGATGATGGCAACAAGAACATAGACACTGATGGCGATCCAATAGGTCGAGATTTTTGAGTAAACAGCAAGTGCCCGTTTCGCGTTCTGATCCGTTCGACACCCCCTTGAATCAGTTGCCGCTGTCTTGCCTATCTTCCAAAGCTATTATGCACATCCTTAGTGAATCACTAAGAACCCGCATAACCACTTTATGAATGACTGCTTTCTCGACTTTGTAGGACGACCGCGATATACCACAATCTCTTTATGAACGAAAACCGTATCTATCAGTCGCAAAAGAGGACACAAAACGTCCACTTCTGATACTAATACTAACGGACGACAAGAAGGCCATTTGCAACAACCGAATAATTGTTGTATAATTACGGCACATATAAACAAATGTGCCCCAGTTATACAAGCCTATCTGCTGAAAAGCAGTTTGGCCCGGAGGCAGGAGATACTATTACGAATACCCTCAAAGATAAGTTGATTCAGGCGCTCGGTTCTGCAAAATACGCAAGCGTTCAAGGACTGAGGAAAAAGCTCGGCACCAAGAAGAAAATAGCACCGGCCTCCCTGTACACCACACTCTACCGTCTGATGGAGTCCAAAATGCTCTTCGATGCCGGAAGAAGATGGTACTCAACGATCCCCACGCCGTTCAAACTACAGTACGATTCCGTAAAAGCCATCGCCCGGCAGGTTGAAAAACAATTTCCACTACTGCAGTTTTCTGTTTGGAGTTCTGAGCAGTTACAGCCGTTTGCGCATCATCTCATGGGCCGTTTCACAACATTCCTTTATACAGAAACAGATGCTATTGTTCCCGTTACAGACTATTTGCGGGGCCAGAAGTATGCGGCCTATGCCAATCCTAAACAGACGGAAGTCGAAAAATATGTAGCTGTCTCCGATCGCCGAATCATTGTCCGTCAATTGGTTACGGAAGAACCGGTAGAAGGTCATTACGCAACCATCGAGAAAACGCTCGTTGATCTCTTCTTGGAAAAGGATCGATTGTTCCTGATGGATCTCGCTGAATTCAAACGCATATTTGAGAACATCATCTTCGCTCATCGTATCAATATGGGAAGGTTGTTCCGCTATGCCGAGCGCCGGAAAGTAAAAGCCTCCATCGTGAAATTATGTTCTGAACACAAAGACCTGATTATCATCTAATTGGTGCCTCTGTGATTGTTGACAAATCATTTACGAAAGAGTGGATTCAAGCCAAGCGCGAAGCATACAAAGGTGCTGATCCCGGTTTGATCGAGAAGCAGATTCATGCCTTTGAACTGTTGCATTGTCTCATTAAGAGCGGAAAAGAATTCGTCTTCAAAGGCGGCACATCGCTGCATCTCATTCTTTCGGATCACAGACGCCTTTCTACCGATCTTGACATCGTCGGGGTATTTGCGCTCGACGAACTATCGAGCCTGATTGAAAAATCACGTTTCTTGCGGGTCGAGGAGAATGTACGCAAGAAGGGCACCATACCAAAGAGACATTTCAAGTTCTTCTATTCTTCGTCTATCGATGGCAGAGAAAGCTATGTTTTGCTTGATACACTGGAACAAAAACATACCTTTCCAGGACTGGAAAAGCGTTCCATCACAAGCAAATTATTTGAAACCAATGAAGAAACGTTTGTGCAGACACCATCTCTCGAGGGTATCCTGGGTGATAAACTGACCGTTTTCGCTCCACACACGGTAGGAATTCCTTTCGCTGTCGGCAAGTCGATGGAGATTATCAAGCAATTATTCGATATGGGTGAGTTGTTCGACCACTGTAAAGACCTCAAGACAATGATCAAAGCCTATGATACCACACAAGCGCAGGAGAGTGAATACCGCAAGCCAAAACACAGCCGCGACGCTTCGCTTCAAGACACCATCCAGACAAGTTTTCTCGTGTCTCAGTATCTCTTGAAAGGATACAAGTCAAACTCCGAGACAGCGGAAATAGCGACTGGTCTAAAACAGATCGAGAACCATCTCTTGGGCGTTCCGTTCAAGATTGATCAGGCACGGGTAGCGGCCTCGAAAATCGCCATCTTGACTTCCATAGTGCAAAAAGGTGGCCCTACTGTTTCTCTTGAAAAAATGCGTTACGATTCATCCCAGAACGAGAAGCTCTTGGCAGTCGAACTCTCTGGTCCATTCGAAATACTGAATCGGTTGAAGAAGCTGCAACAGCTTGAAGCCTTTCATTATTGGGCGCAGGTTTCACAAATGTAGCACGGTCGGGCAGAAAGATTTGATGCACATGTTCAGCATTCACTTTTCTTCTTGGTCTTTCTCTGAACGAGGACCCTCAATCCGTGGCCAATTATTCTTATCCTCTCCAGTTGCCCATAAGTAACCATGATCCCTCCGACCATACATCAGATTGAACTCTTCATGTCCCTCTTTCGCGGCAGACCAGATGCTTATGCGCGTCGGTGGGAAAAAGACGGTCGAGGCGGTTACAGTCCTGCCTATGATTTCAACTGGGATGAGTTCATGGCTCACAAGCGTCGGGGCGGCTCGCTTAAGGACTTTGAAAACAAGAGGCTCCTTCCTCTTACACCGGAAGTGATCAAGAAACATCTTCTGGGTCACCACGTTGTCGGCATCTATCCAATTCTTCCTGATAACACCTCCCACTTTTTGGCTGCTGACTTCGATGGAGAGCATTGGCTGAAGGAGGCGATTGCGTTTATCGATGCATCCACACAAGTGCAACTGACAGCCTATCTTGAGCGTTCTCGCTCAGGCAATGGGGGTCATGTTTGGATTTTCTTCTCTGAGCAGTATCCTTGTTATAAGAGTCGTCAAATTGGACTTGAGTTGGTCCGCAGAGCATTCAACATCTCGGAATTTGAAAAAGAGATTAGTTTTGATCGGCTTTTCCCGAATCAAGATACTCTTTCGAAGGCTGGTTTTGGCAATTTGATTGCATTGCCTTTACAAGGAAGGTCAATATCCCAAGGCAACACCGTGTTCCTCGATCTAGGAACAGGAGCTCCGTTCGCGGATCAATGGCTGTTCTTGAAGGACGCAAAGCGACACACGGCGCAAGAGATTGACGCGGTCCATCAAAGGCTTATCATTCAGAAGGTGGGTTCATCGGTTCCATCAGCTTTGTCTGGAACCACTCTTTCCATCTTCGTTGGCAATCAAATCACCCTCGCTCGTTCACAGCTCTCGCCGGAATCAGTAGCCTTTCTGAAAGAGGAATTGAACTTTCTCAACACCGAATACCTGACGAAGCGCCGGCTTGGTAAATCAACGTACAAGGTGCAAAAATACTTCAAGCTGATTGAAGAGTCGGGCAATGCTGTTTCAATACCTCGAGGCTTCCTGAACAGACTCGTTACGTTCCTGAACGAACGTGCCATCGGTCATTCGGTGCACTACGATCATCCTTCACTCGATGAGATACCTTTCAAGAGTTGCATCCAGCTGACGCCGTTTCAAGCCGATGTGGTTGATTCTGCATTAGAGCATGACCAAGGTGTGATTGTAGCACCGTCAGGAAGCGGCAAGACGATAATTGGGCTTGAACTCATCGCGAGAAGGAAATTCTCGGCTTTGATTCTTGTTCATCGCAAACAGATCTTCGATCAGTGGGTAGAACGCATTCAGGAATTCCTCGGAATACCGAAAACGCATATCGGACAATATTCAGGGATCAAGAAGAAGATTGGCAACCAGATTACTGTCGGCCTGCTCCAAAGCCTGGGTCGGAAGAAGGACTTATCCGAATTCAAGAGAGAATTTGGAACAATCCTGGTTGATGAATGCCACCACATACCCGCATCGACCTTCCGCGACATCGTCTCACAGCTCAATACTCACTATCTCTATGGACTAACCGCCACTCCTAACAGGCTGTTGAAAAACCGTTCCTTCACGCCATCCGATAAATCAGACGGCTAGTTTTTCGACAAAACCCGAAGGGTTTCGCTGACTGAAAGGCGTCGACTTCAGTCGATGCCTCCTTTTTCAACAGCCTGCTAAGCGCAAACACAATGATGAGAAGTTGATCTATGTCTACATCGGAGACATTGTTGCGCGAATGGAGACAACGGACTTCAAACCAACGTCATCTCCGCCGAGACAATTCTTCGAGGTTATTGTGAAGGGGACGGACCTGGCGATTCCTTTCAAGTTTACAACCGACCTCTTCCAACTCCTGGCAAAGGTGGTCTGTTTCGACACAGCACGGAATAAGTTGATAGTGGACAATGTTTTGAAAGAGACATCTGTTGGCAAGAGGGTGCTTGTGTTAAGCGAACGTAAAGAACATCTCGAGATTCTCAACCTGTACCTCAAAGGCAAATGCGAGACCATCATGATTTCTGGAGATGATTCGCCGCGAGCGAGAAGATCAAAAGTTAGGCAGATCAAGGATGGTCACTATCAGGTAGTCCTCTCCACCGGTCAATTCTTTGGTGAAGGTGTAGATATTCGCGGGATCACTTGCCTGATCCTCGCGTTTCCATTCTCATTTGAAGGCAAGCTTGTCCAATATATTGGCCGCCTGCGTGACATCGGCGATCAGAGGCTCATCATTGACTATCGGGACAAAAACATCCCCTTCATTGAGAGGCAATTTAAACAACGAGAACGGTATTACAAGAAGTTGGCTGCCAAGATAAGTTCAAGGGATCCTGCTGAAGTGCTTTATTGATCTTGAGATGTGATCGAGACCAGCTTAAGCCGTCGAAGCTCGAACAGATCCATGCCAAAGCGGTCATGAAAAGAAATTGCAGGTTCAATTCGGGTCATAAAGAAACAGGCCGAATCTTTTCAGAATCGGCCTGCTTTGTAGCGGGGGCAGGACCCCGCCAAACAGCGGCGGGACTTCGTGGCGCCATACTGCGGCGCCACTCAACGCCGCAAAAAAACTGCGGTACGTCGTCCCGATAACTGCAGTCATCGGGACTCCGCTTGAAATTCGATCTCTAGATCATCCATATAAACGTCGGCGCCCCACAAGGGGGCGTTTCTGATCTTTGCGCTCTTTTTTCGTCCCGCTATCTTCCAAGCGGGATAGCGGGGGCAGGATCCCGACCATCCTTCGACTCCGCCGACAAGTCGTCGTCGCTCAGGACGTCGGGACTTCGCAAACAGCGCTCAGCTTGAACTTCAATTCCGCTCATTACTACCAAAACGAAGATGGCCCGGACTAGCCGGGCCGTTTCGATTTGTAGCGGGGCAGGATCCCGCCGTTGGCGGGATTTCGCTCGTGATGCTCAGGCATCACTCGCTCAACTTGAATTTCATTCTACCTGGTACTATGAAAAATGAAAACGCCCGGACAAGCCGGGCTTTTTCATTTTTGTAGCGGGGGCCCACTCTTTCCTGCAGTCACAACTCCATTCTTTCGGGTGTTTGAAATGGCATTGGAATGAATTCGTTTACACCAGCGGTCCAGTCTCAACTCAATCATTCACAGCACTTCCATATTGGGTGCAGCTCGTAGCCCTAAAGCGATCCTCCTGCACCCTGAAAGTGCGTACATCAATTCCGATGATTTTCAAAGCTTCCTCCGCTTTCTCGGTTTGGCTTGCTCTTTTCCGGACGAGCCGAGCCCATTCCTACCGTCGGTCTATAATATATCATTGGCACATAAGTAGGTAAGGTGCCATTGTTATACTTTATTTCCCTCCTTTTCCGCCAAGAGCCTTGCCGTTTTTCCCCCTTGCTTCTTTTTTTCCGCAACTCTATATTAAATGCAGGACATTGGAACCAAGCCCCATGGATCTCGTAACCAAGTATCTCAAACGCCACAAGGGTTACGCTCGCATGAAGGACATGAAAGCGAGTGGGATCCACACCCGGGAAATCCAGAAGCTCCTCAAAGACGGTCGCCTCGTAAAAGTCAAACCCGGTCTCTACAAGCTTGCCGACATTCGACCGGGAGAGGCGAGCGGACTGGTAGAGATCTGTCTTGCTATGCCTAAGGCAGTTATTTGTCTCACATCAGCTCTTGCATTTCACGAGCTCACGACTTTTGTCCCAACGGCGATCTCTTTTGCAATTCCTCGCTCTGATAAACCGGTCAAACTATCTTCTCCACCGAATGATCCATACTACTTCTCGGAGAAGCAATATAAGGTGAGCATCGAGCATCGCGAGACAAAAGCCGGTCACATCCGGATCTATGGTCCAGAAAAGACTGTTTGCGACATGTTTCGGTTCCGTAACAAACTTGGTGAGGATCTCGCCCTGGAAGGCCTCAAGGAATATCTGAAACGCCGAAATCGAAACCTGAACAAACTCATGAAATTCGCTGAAGTGTGCCGGGTCAGGCGGATTCTCGAACAGTATACGAAAGTGATAGTCAGTCTCTAAGAATTTCTATGCCAAAGCGAATCAAGCTCACAGAAAACGAAAAGACAGAGTTCAAGAGCTCGTTAGCGGAACGAAAGGAAATCCTCGAAACGGTGTCCGCATTTTCAAACACCCATGGCGGAACTGTTTACATTGGCATTGACCCTTCTGGCGACGTAAGGGGAGTGGACATCGGGGGTCGAACGCTTGAGAACCTCGCAAACGAAATCAAACAGAACACAGACCCCAAAGTTTTCCCTTCAGTCGAAACACAGAAAATCGATGGAAAAGAGATCATTAAGATTTCCGTTCCCGAATTTCCTGTGAAGCCTGTGTGGGCATCTGATAAAGTCTTCATCCGAGTGGGACGTTCCAACCAGCGCGCTTCAGCTGAGAAAATCAGACAGCTAGTCCGCGAAAGTCTACCGTTCCAGTGGGATCATGAGGTTCCGACAAAAGGATCCCTTTCTCAGATTGATGGCAAACGGGTGCGAACGTTTCTCCGAAAAGCTGAAGAAGAACGGAACACGACATTCGAAGGCCCCCGACAGATTCCTCAATTGCTCAGTCGGCTTCACTTGCTCAAGAAAGGGAAACCAACCAATGCAGCTCTGCTTATGTTCGGCAAAGATCCACAATCACACTTCATCCAAGCTAAGTTGCGTTGCGGTCGTTTCGCCGGAACAAAGCCAATCGACTTCATCGATATGAAGGTGTTTGAAGGAACGATTATTGATCAAGTTCCTGAAGCTCTGAGCTTCATACGCAAGCATATAAATGTAGGCGTGAAAATGACGGGTAAGCCCGAGCGAGAGGACGTCTGGGAGTATCCGAAAGACGCTCTTCGCGAGGCGATTGTCAATGCGGTTTGCCATCGGAATTATGAAGACCCGGGTAACGTCCAGATTCGCATTTTCGATGACCGGCTTGAGGTCTGGAGTCCCGGCACGCTACCCCCTGGAATTACAGTCGAATCATTGAAGCGCGAGCACGAATCGAAGCCGCGAAACGGGCTGATTGCCGATTGCTTTTATCTGATCAAGTACATCGAGCAATGGGGCACAGGAACAAATCGGATCATCGATCTTTGCAAAGAAGCTGGTTTATCTGTCCCAGAGTTCGCAGTCAAGTCAGGGAGTTTTGTCGTGACCTTCAAGCGCTCGAAGAAAGCAACTGCGAGAGAGAAAAGTTCGCCGCCAATTCGATTGAATGAGACTCAGAAGAAGATCGTCAGTTACTTAAGGAAGCATGGCCAGGCGAGAACGAGTGAACTCCATGAATATCTGGGTATTGCACTCAGAGTCGTTCGGAGAAATCTTAAAGGAATGTCGGAAATTCTTGTCTGGTCCGGGAAATCACAGACGGATCCAACCGGTACGTACTCACTAAAGGAAGGATTGCAGCTTGATAAGCTGATTGGACGGTCCGAGTGATGTCCGAGTAAGGTCCTAGTGAGGTCCTAGTAAAGTCCTAGCTGTCCTGAGAGCAACCAGAGTTCCGAGTAGCAGGCATATGCAACACAAAGAAAACAAGGAAATACTACCGACAGAAAGAAACCGGATCAGAAAAGCTGTCTTCATTCTGACGATTAGTGTCTGTTCCCTTGGCTTAGCTCAAGATAGCAAGACCTCCCCCACCTGGGACGTCTACTTCTCTCCCCGGGGCGGGGCGACGTTTGCTGTTAGACAAGCGCTCGATAACGCAAAATCATCCGTCCTTGTTCAAGCATATTCCTTCACCTCAGCCCCAATTGCAGAGGCGTTGGTGAGGGCACATAAGCGAGGTGTCAAGATTCGGGTTCTTCTGGACAAGAGCCAGAAGACAGAGAAATACTCTTCCGCCGACTTCCTGGCCAATGCCGGAATCCCGACCAGCATCTCCGCCGGAGGCGGATCCGCCTTTGGCGGAGATGCAGCTCACGCCATTGCGCACAACAAGGTGATGATCATCGACGATGAGATAGTTATCACAGGATCTTTCAACTTCACGAAAGCGGCCGATGAGAGGAACGCGGAAAACCTCTTGGTCATCCGTGATAAGAAACTGGCTTCCCGCTACATTGAGAACTGGCAACTTCACAACGAACACTCTGAACCCTATAAGTCAAGAGCTGAACGTACTGAAGACTCCAAACAACCAGGGAGACGTTGAAGGCCTGCAAATTGATTTTCCGTGATTTTGTTTTACCTTTAACACCGGGCTTGCTGAGCGGAGGAAGAAGAAACTAACGTTTTCAAGGATGTTTGTTCCATTCTTCGGCATGGACTGACGACCCGTAGGGAAGAAGCCTTCAGTTTATCCGCCATCTTTTTGGCGGACAAGCCCACCCTACGGGTTTTCTATTAACTGGAGACGACGGCGTCATTTTTCTTTGGCCCAAAGGGAATTAACCCCTATGAACCCAGGCTCAATAGTGCGCTGCCGCAACCGTGATTGGGTTTTGCTCCCGAGCGATCACGACGAGGTTTATCTACTTCGTCCTCTGACAGGAGCAACCGACGAAGTCGTTGCCGTTCACAAACAACTGACCGACATCGTTGGCTACAGTCTTCCAGAAGAACGCGTGCGTTCTTCAAGGTTTGAGCCACCGACTGTCGACGATCTCGCCGATGCCACAGGTGCCGACCTTCTTTGGCAAGCGGCGCGCCTGACCCTTCGTGAAGGCGCGACTCCATTCCGCTCACTCGGCCGCATTTCAATCCGCCCGCGAATATATCAGTTTGTCCCCCTCCTCATGGCATTGCGTCTCGACGCTATTCGCCTTCTGATCGCAGATGATGTAGGTGTCGGCAAGACAATCGAAGCGTTGTTGATTGCGCGAGAGCTGTTCGATCGCGGAGAAATCAAGCGTCTTTGCGTCCTTTGTCCACCATACTTGTGCGACCAATGGCAGAAAGAACTATCTGAGAAATTCAACATGGAAGCGGTAGTAATCCGCTCAGGCACAGTTAGCCAGCTTGAACGACAGAAGACTAATCGCGAGCAAAGCATTTATGAGTACTATCCAGTCCAGGTTGCCAGTATCGATTTCGTGAAGAGCGACCGCAACCGTCACCTATTTCTCTTAAATCCGCCCGAATTCATTATTGTGGACGAGGCACACGGCTCCGCTACAGCCAGTCCGACGAACAAGAATCAGCATCAGCGGCACCAGTTGGTGAGTGAAATCGCGAGGAATAGCAACAGACACGTAGTTCTCCTCACGGCAACTCCCCACAGCGGCGTCGAGACAGCATTTCGCTCTCTTCTCTCATTGCTGAAACCACACTTCGGTGAGATGGACGCGGGGACTCTAGCCGAGGAACAACGCATTGAGCTAGCCCGGCATTTCGTTCAGCGAACCCGCAAGGACATCGAAAAGGATTGGGAAGGAGAACACTGCTTTCCTACGCGTGATCTCTCAGATGAAACATACCGGCTTTCGAAAGCATATCAGGATCTCTTTACCAAAACGTATGATTTCTGCTCTGAGATGGTCCGAACCGGGCAGGCGCTGGACAAACGGCGACAGCGAGTGCGTTACTGGGGTGCGTTGGCATTGTTGAGGTGTGTGATGTCAAGCCCTGCTGCCGCTGTCGCTGCGCTTGAGACTCGACACGAAGCCTTGGCTGAAACAGAAGACGAGCCGGATTTTCGCGAGAGCATCTTCGAGTCATCGGACGACCGGACGGACGATGATCAACCCACACCGCCAATTGAGTCTGCTGAATCGACCTTAGCTGAAAATGATCGCCGTCGACTGAGAGAACTGGGACGCCTGGCGCAGTCACTCATGAACACTGCCGATGACACCAAGATCATCCGTTGTGCCGAATTGGTGAAGAGCCTCATTAAGGAGGGATTCAATCCCATCGTTTGGTGCCGTTACGTTGCAACAGCCGAATATATTGGAGCGCATTTGCGTAATGCGCTCGGCTCCAATAACGAAGTTCAAGTCGTCACGATAACCGGCCGCCTGGGCGACGATGAGCGTCGCGCCAAGATCGATGAGATTGATGCACTGATCCCACGCGTGCTTGTAGCGACGGACTGTCTCTCTGAAGGTGTTAACCTGCAGGAGAAATTCAACGCCGCACTGCATTACGACTTACCGTGGAATCCGAATCGCCTCGAACAGCGTGAAGGACGCGTTGATCGGTACGGCCAGACAGCGAAGGTTGTCAAGACCATCCGTTACTTCAGTCCCGATAACCGTATTGACGGAATTGTGATAAGAGTCTTGCTCGACAAAGCGCGTGAAATCCATCGAACCCTCGGCACGCATGTTCCTGTGCCAGAGGAGAGTGAAACAGTGACTGAAGCCCTATTAAACGCCCTTTTCCTCCGTCCTCGTATTGAAACAATACAGCTTGATCTTGAACTTGAAGTGCCGCAGATAGCAGAGCTTCATTCGCGGATGGAGCGCGAAGCGGAACGCGAACGCGTCAATCGCACCCGCTTTGCACAGCGAGCTATCAAGCCCGGCGAGGTCCGAAAGGAACTCGAGGTGACCGATGCTGTCCTCGGCGATCCCGACGCTGTCCGCAGCTTTGTGCTTAACGCATCTCAACGTTTGGGATTACACATCACGAGTGATAAGCGAAGAAAAGATGTCTTCCTCATAAAAGTGGATCCGAATGCTCTCGTCACAGTTCCCGAGGCCATCAAGTTTGTCCTACCTCGACCAAAGAGTGGTGTTTGGGCCATTAGCTTCGTCTCGCCAACACCGGAAGGAGCAGAGTATCTTGGCCGGAATCATCGCTTCATTGCTGCAGTTGCGCGGTTTTTGATGGAAGAAGCGCTGACAAAACACGGCGAGGCGCGCGCAGCGCGATGCGGTGCCTTTCGAACTCGTTCTGTTTCACGCTTAACGACCGCTCTCCTCCTTCGCGTTCGCTATCTCGTGGAGCAACCACAACGGTCGCTCCTTCTTTCCGAAGAAGTTTTGGTGACGGCTTTCGAAAACAAGGACGGTCATCCGGTGAAACTACCGGACAATGAAGCTCTTCGATTGCTACTCGAAGCAAAGCCAGATGCAAACCTTCCTGCGTCCGAAAAACGCGAGCTGGTTGGCAACGCTCTTAAAGAATGGGTTTCGCTTGAGGCCACGCTGAAGTCACACATCGAATCTCGCGCTGGAGAGCTTGAGAAAAGTCACAAACGGGTGCGACAGGCTGTCGGCATGCGGGTGCGGGAGCTTGATGTGAAACCTCAGCTTCCAGTCGACCTTCTCGGCGTGGTCGTTCTCCAACCGATGGTGAAGAAGTGATCTCGCTCCCATCAATACGCATCGAAGGTGGATTGCTCGGTCCGGATGTGATCGAGCAACTCCTCACTGCGGACCTTCCGGGACAAAAGCCGGGGGACTTTGGCGTTGACGGGCGGCGGAACCTCACCGATGAGATAGCCGCAATCTTCGCGGATAGTCGAAAACTGTGGGAGGTTTTCCAGAACCGACTGCAGCGCCTCTCGGAAAACGATATTGGGACAAGCGTGACGCGCGATGCATGGGCAATTCCTTTCCTCGGATTGTTTGGGATCGAAGCTCGTTACAATCAACGCGCACACGACGTTGACGGAATGAGTTTCGCCATTTCGCACAGAATGGGCGAACCAGATGATTCTCCACCGGCACATATTGTTGGGGCACGTCAAGAGTTAGGTCGTGTTCCGACATCGGGAAGACCTCGGTTAGCTCCGCATTCCCTTGTGCAGGAGTTTCTCAATCGAACGGAACACGTCTGGGGAATAGTTACCAACGGTTCAACACTCCGTTTACTGCGCGACAGCACGTTCATACGACGGCAGGCGTACATAGAGTTTGACCTGCAGGGCATCATCGAGGAACAACGCTTCAACGATTTCGCTGCACTTTACCGGCTTATTCATCGCACGCGTTTACCGCGCGGTGTTGAAGACGCCGAGGATTGCCTCCTCGAGCAATACTACATTCGCTCAGTAGAGCAGGGCGGAAGGGTACGAGAGCATCTCCGTGACGGCGTTGAGGAGTGCATTCAGCGCCTTGCCAACGGGTTTCTCCGTCACAGGTCGAACGATGAACTACGACGAAGGGTCTCTCCGCAATCCACAAACACCCGCCAAGGAGATGGCGGGCAACCAGACCGCATCCTCCCAGAAAATCTCTATCGCCAACTGCTGCGCTTGATTTATCGTTTCCTCTTTCTTCTGGTTTCTGAGGATAGAGGACTGTTGAGCCCCGATCGGATTTACCGCGATCACTATGGAATCGGTAGGTTGCGCCGATTGCTCGAAAACCGTTCTTCGTTCACCGATCACGACGATGTGTGCCGAAGCTTACAAGTTCTTTGGAAAGTCCTCAGTGATGACAAACTTGCTGCCATTCTCGAACTGTCTCCTCTCAACGGGGAGCTTTTCGCTCCTCAAGATTTAGACGACTTCTCTATCTCGAACCGCGATCTGCTGGAGGCGTTCTGGCATCTCGCCTGGTATCAGGAAGGTCAGTCTGCCCCGCCGCGACGCGTTAACTACTTTGCACTCGACGTAGAGGAATTAGGCTCCGTGTATGAGAGTCTCCTCGAGTTTCATCCAGCGGTCGACATGGATGGCTCGGGCCAAGCGAACTTCCAGCTGATAAGCGGCTCTGGGAGAAAGACGACCGGATCGTACTACACTCCGCCGCAGTTAGTCAATGAGTTGATCCAATCCGCGCTTGACCCTGTCATCAAAGAGCGGCTGGAAGAAGCAAAGCGAATGGCAAGCGGCGAATGGCGAATAGTGTCTCAAGTGATCGAAAGGAGGTTCACGCATGAAATCCTTCAAAGACTATCGCGATCTCGAAGTGTGGCAACGAGCAATACAGATCACCAAACAGGCATACGAACTAACTCGTCTCTTTCCTCAGAGCGAACTCTACGGGATGACGAGTCAAATTCGGCGGTCAGCAGTTTCGATCGCGGCGAACATAGCGGAGGGATGGGGCAGGCGCTACACGGCGGAATTCATCCAGTTTCTCCGTCAGGCCAACGGGAGCAGGGTGGAATTGGAAACCCACTTGATCCTGAGCGCAGAGGTGAGCCTTTGCCCTCACAGCGCGATTCAGCCACTACTGATGGAACTGGAGACTCTCGGCAAACAACTCCTGAGCCTGGAACGAAGTCTCCAACGGAAAAAGAACTCGCCCTAGCCCAACTTCCGCAGTTCATACACCAAGACGTAAGTAAATCAATGAGTTAGCATTGTCAGAGAGTTAAAGTCTGCACTACATTTTCGATCACCTTTGATCTGTTGGGTAAT
>Ga0208244_101358_pt1 | contig 13649 bp, 22 predicted proteins | sample SubbioCR12Aug_5A_FD_184828 | JGI IMG/M metagenome (GOLD analysis project Ga0208244, IMG submission 184828) | Serpentinite rock and fluid subsurface biosphere microbial communities from McLaughlin Reserve, California, USA - CR12Aug_5A (SPAdes) | ecosystem: Environmental > Terrestrial > Deep... | reverse complement strand
CGGCAAGACCCGCGGCTTCGGCGTCAGCACTGTCAGCGGGAGGAGTTGGAGCCATTCGGATAGGGTGCCCGTGACTACTGTTCCACGGACCTATGAGGCGGGGTAAGTAGCGTCGCCACCGTCATGAGCGTTGGGGCAGCACGGACGATGGCAAAGACCAGACAGGCAGGTGACGCTCGCCAGCGGAGGCGGCGTCACTTGGGCAAGAAGTCGGGATGCTCTGAGGCAAGCCAGGCAGAGAGCTGGTCTCGTAGGCGGCGCGCCGCAGCAAGGGCAGCATCGGCTTCAGTGCTTGTGACGATACCGGCGCGCTCGTAAACGGAGAGGCTGCGCTTCTTCCGGTAGTCCTGCAGTTCCTTGATCTGCGCTGGTGCGAGGCCCAGGGTGTATTCCAGGGACTCAATGAGCCGCCAGTGGTGGACCAGGACCCCATGCCGCGCCCGATAGCCCGATGCGGCTGGTGCAGCGGCCGCAATGGCCAGGCCGGCGGTATGGGCATGCCCGAGTCGGCCGTCGCAGGACTCCACCGTCTCAGCGTCTCGTATCTCGCGGTCGGCGACCGCGCGCAGTTCGGCGATTAGGTTCTTCTCTGGCGGCTCTGCTACCAGATCACTCCGGTGCAAGTTCGCCCATTCGCTCAAGGTCATCGGGTGCTCCTATCAGCATGATCTTCGGTTCCTGTAAGACGCGCGTCAGGAAGCGGTGCTTCCCCTTGAGCCTCTCCGCGAACTCATCCGGCGTGTAGACTGTCGGGGTCATCTCCCTCGCCAGGCGCTCTTGCGCAGGCAACAGCGCGCCTGAGATGTCAGTGAAGGAAGCGTCGCCAACAATGAGCACGTCCACATCGCTCTTCGTGTCTCCGCCCCCCTTAGCCATGCTGCCAAAGATGAAGGCGAGTCGGATGCCTTGGATTTGGTCCAGAGCCTCCCGGACAACGTCCGCGACTCCTGCTGTCTTCACCATGAGCCGGTGCAGTTCAGGGTAGATCGGGCAGTCCTGGTTTGCCCGGTAGTAGGTCAGGTTTCCGCGCTTCTCCCGTAGGACGATCCCGGCGTTGCTCAGCTTTCGCAGCTCGCGCTCGACCCCGCCCTTGCCGCCTTGCGTGGCCCGGACGACCTCGCGCTGGTAGAACGCCTCATCGGGCCGGGAGAACAGCAAGGCGAGGATGTCTCTTTTGACCTTGGGCATTAGTGCGTCAATCATGCTCCGCCCTCATTCTGGGGGCGATTGTCCTCATTTTGGGGGCGGATGTCAAGCCAGTGTACTGCCTCAGCAGATCCGAGACACTTTACCTCCTTTCACCGATCGTCGGCCTGGCAGCTGGCCAGGAATTCATTCGGGGTTAGATACCCCAGGGCCTGGTGCGGGCGGAGACCGTTGTAGATGGCCTCGTGCTCGCGCAGTAGGGCGTTGTGCCGCACTAGGTCGTCGGGCACCTCCACCAAGTCGTAGAACTCCTCCTGATGCGTCCGGTGCGCCCGCTCCACATGCCCGTTGAGCTTCGGGCTCCGAAGCGGCAGGACGAAGAGGTGGACCCCCAGGGCCTCACAGGCCCGCTCGAAGTTCGCCTTGAACTCACTACCACCGTCGATCTGGATCGCCCGAATCGGAAACCCCATGCGGGGCAACTCCTGACGTAGAAACTGCTCCGCCGCCGCGCTGGTCCCCCGCGTGTAGGCCGCCACCACATCCTTCCGGCTGATGACGTCGCGCGCCGTCACGTGCACCCGCTGGCACCCCGGATAGAGCGTGATCGGGGTCGTGTCGATCTCCACCAGGTCCCCCGGCGCCCGCGGGACATACCCCCATGGCTTGCGACGGGCGTACCGCCGCGCCAGCCGGGCCCGGCGCCGCTGCTTGTGCAGCGCCGTCCGCACCACCGGTGGCTCGTGCAGGTGCCCCAGGGCCCGAAGCCGCCCCAGCACCCGCCCGACGGTGGCGTGCGATACAGCCCAACCCTCCCTCCGCAGCAGTACCGCGAGCTTGCGGTCTCCCCACCGTGGATAGGTCTCCCGCAGTACCCGAATCCGCGCCTCCAGCGCCGGCGGCGTCTCGGGTCGCCGCACCCGCTTCGGCCGTCGCGTCCGCCGGTCGTCTTCAAGCCTCTCCAGCCGCCGCGGATCATAGCGGCGCCACCAGCGGTAGAAGGTCTCCCGGCTGATGTCGAAGTGTCGGCAGGTCCGGGTGGCATTGCGGTCATGGGTCAGGTAGTACTCCATCCAGTGGAGCCGCCGCCGCGCCTCTGGGGACAGCTCCGGGGCCACTCGTATCCGCCGGGCTTGGGGGAGAATTGCCTCCTGGATATTCATGGGGCCAGTGTAGCCCCGCCGAATCGGTTTGAAGCGGCTCTTGAGCCGGAACACTCCTCAGTCAGGGTGTCTCGGATCTATCTGAGGCAGAGCAGCCCGCGCGGCTCAACGTGTGGTTCAGGGGAACGCCGGCCACCTGCTGGACCTCGAGCCGCTGTGGCTCCGGCGTGTGGAGGAACTGCTAGCCGGACGCACCGAACTGACGCCGGCTGACCTGGAGAACCGGGGTATCGACGAAGCCAATCACGACGCGGCGGCGCTTCCCGGCTTGCTGGATGCCCTTCGGCAGGCCCGGGGGGTACTGATCCGCCGCCTTCGTGGCCGAGCACGACGATTATCACGTGGCGCGCATCACCGAGCTGCTCCGGCTGTGAGACATCTCCTGCCCCAGTATCTGACCAGCCCGAACTGATCGAGGATTGTGTGCCGCCGGATCTGGGCCGCCCCGGTCGACTGCTGACAGCAGGATGTACCGTCCACAAGAAGCAGCAGAAGCGCTACCCTCGGCGGCCGTTCCTAAGGCCCTGTGGCGGAAGAGGACGTTGTAGCCGGCAAGACAGCAGGAATCCCTTGTGCCGGGAGGGCGTCTTCAACGGACTTTGCTCCCCCGCTGCGACGGGTCAAGGTCGCGGCCTAGCCCCTGAGCGCAGGACCTTCAGCAGTGATAACACAGGACGCCCCACCTCTGCACGCCACGGCTCGCGGCGCACATCCATTAGGGACGTTGCCATATCAAGGCGAGGCTATCTCCCCCTGAGAATGGCGCGAAGGTCTTTCATGAGCAAGAACAGATGCAACCGATCGGTCGGGGACGGTTCGAAGTCGAAGTGCCGGTAGAAGGCTTTCGCCTCATCGTCTTTGGCGTGAACGAGGACCGCCCGTGCACCGATCTCGTCGGCCGCTGAGACTGTTCGTCTCAGGGCGTCTTTCAGAAGAGCGGTGCCAAGTCCCTGGCGCTGCTCCGAGATATCCACTGCGAGGCGGGCAAGCAGGATCACTGGGATCGGGTGGCGAGCGAGACCTTTCTTAACCCGCTCCGGAGCCTCCTCGGGCTCTACGCTTCCCGCGGAGAGCGCGTAGTAGCCGACCACCCGCCCCGTTCGATGTACAACGTAGACCCTCGCCGCGCCAGCCTGGTGACTCTGGAGCGCATAGCGACGCAGCCACCCGGTCAGCTCTTGTTTGCCGCAATCGAAATTCTTGACGTCGTGAGCGGCGGTCAGCGGCTCCGGCCCAGAAAGCTGCGTCACGTCAATCCAGGACGCTCGGCCGCCTCATCAGCTTCCTCAGCCGGACCTTCTCCTTCACCGGTCGGTCCAACGCAGTCACGAACCGTTCCCAACGGTCGGAATCGAGGTGAAAGAGACGTCGATCGGCAAGAGCCCGCTGAGCCTCGATCGTGGCAGCATCGAGCACAAACGCCGTCACCGTCTTGGCCGTGGCAGCTGCTGCCTGCCTGATCGTCGAGGTCTGGCTCGGGCTGGCGCGGAGCTCCAGTCGCTCGACTCTTGCGTCGCTACGCTTCTTGGCTGCAGGACTCGTCATAGGTTCGTTACCCTCCGTACGGTCATCAGCCGTACAGGAATTGTACGGTACCTAGCCGTACAATGTCAAGCCGAATCAAGATGCCAACGCCTGTCGGCAGTGACGCAGTGACGCTTGCTAGATCACGTCGGGGAAGAGGAACGCCGGAAAGGTAAATGATAATGAACTGGTGCCGGGAGGGGGATTCCGTGTTTGCCCACCTGGCATCTAGCCCGGCGCGCTGTCGCGCAAGACGACGGCATCATCCCGGCGTATTGCCCGCGCATTTGGAAAGAACGCCATAGCACAGAGGCCAACGTGGAGCAGAGCATCCTGGCGGGAGGGTCTCAGCAGCTTGCGATCGAGCGATGGTTGTAGTACGATCTCACTGAAATGTCATACAACACGGCGCTACGGGGGTGCGGCTTGCCTACGAGTGTTCGTCTGGATCGGGAGCTGGAGGCCAGGCTGCGTGCCATAGCCGAGTCTGAAGGAGTCCCATTGTCGGAAGTCTTGCGGCGCGCGGCGCAGCAATACTTGACGGAGACGGGCGGCTCTCTGCGGGTGCGGCTGGCCGACGCCGTCGGCACCGTCCGGTCGGGCGGAGGCCGTGCCCAACGCACCGGCGAGAGGTTCAAGCGCCTCGTCAGGCGGCGGTCGTGATTCTCACCGACGCCGGGCCTCTCGTCGCCATCGTTGATCGGGGTGAGCCCGACCACAAGAAGTGCGTGGATGCGCTGGCCAAGCTGCTCGGGCCCATGCTGACGACCTGGCCGGCGTTCACCGAGGCGATGTATCTTCTCGGCGATGCCGCGGGCTGGCAGGCACAGGAAGTGTTGTGGCGACTTCAGCAGCGAGGAGACCTGGTCGTGGAGATGCCTGCACGCCTCGACTATGCAGTCGAGCTCATGAGGCGATACCGTGACCTGCCCATGGACTTGGCCGACGCCACGCTCGTTGCTCTGGCCGAGGAACGCGGGCTCGGAACGGTCTTCTCCCTGGACAGAGATTTCCAGGTGTACCGACTGGCACGTGGCAAGTCGTTCAAAGTCGTCCCTTGAACCTGGTGACCTTCACGGCATAGCGCGGCCACAATCGTCCTGGTGCGCCACCCGTCCGGTGGCTCGGCGCCCAGCGTACGCGAACTCGGACTCCTCAGCCGCCAAGCCAAGGCTGACAGACACAGGGCCGCACGCTCTTTGCGCACGGATTGACTGCCATTGAGTCCGGGATTATACGAACAGATGTTCGTGATACCGGGAGGGCGGTTCGCCCCGTTTCGGAGACTGCCGTCCGGGTGGCTTAGTGCTGTGGTTCATGAGTGCGAGCGCGCATTGCCGGACCCTTTTCTCGTACCGGCCGGATCGCGCATTCGGCAGGTGCGCCGCTCACAGGGTTGCCACGGCTGTGGGAAATGGCCGACTGCCTCTCCGGCTTCCCGGGACCGTTGCTAGACGGATCGCGGACGCTTGCCGGGGCATTCACCTCACCCGCTCGCGAGATGCCGCTACAGGCTTGCGCCCAACCCGAATCGGCGGGATACGTCTGAGCTCCCGGTTCTTCCGGTCGACGAAGCGAACCTCCACTCTGGCTCCAATGGCGGCAGCCAGCCTAGCGAGCGTAGGAAGCGTAGGGAGGTCCTTGGCGCCCTCGAGCCGGCTGAGCATCGGCCGCTTGATCTCGGCTCGTTCAGCCATCTCTTCCTGGGTCAGCCCCTTGGCGGCCCGAAGCGCGATGATCGCCCGAGCAAGCTGGAACTCGGGCTCCAGTTCCTCGTAAGCCTTCCGGAACTCGGGGTCCCGGTAGAGATCCTGCTTCAGTTCCTTCCAAGGGCGACTGAGCCTTGCCATCTCACTCCCTCCCGAGTCGTGCCGTGTAGTCCTGCATGCGTTGCTCCGCCACGCCAATCTCCCTCGACGGAGTCCTCTGAGTCTTCTTGACGAAACCGTGCAACAGGACGAACTTCCGCTCCGGCGCGGCAAAGTACAACACGCGGCGCTGGACCTTGGCGTGCTCGACGCGTACCTCCCAGATCTTGCCCCGAAGGTGCGCGACGTACGGTTCCCTGACGCTGGTGCCGTGTTCCTCCAACAGATCGAAGATCCGAGCGAACCGTGCCTGGACCTTCGGGCCTTGCCCCCGCAGCCACACTTCGGCCGGACGGTTGCCCTCGGCAGTCTCATAGAACACAAGTTCCCACGGGCTGGTCGCCGATTCCACCGTCACGATGTTACAGTAACTCGAAAGTTACATCGCGTCAAGTCAGTTCGTAGAGTTGACTGTGTGGACCGCCAGATGGGGCCAGATCTAGATTGCAGGGACACAAGACCGGTCAGACGCGGGGAGATCGTAGGGTGTGGGAATCATGGTGCCGGGAGGGGGATCTTCGAGTTACCCCCACGCCAAGCCAGGATTGCGTAGGCGAGGATAGTGTCCAGGAAACTGGGACCAGTACAACAAGACCTATTCTAGCTTCACTTGCCATCCCCTCGGGGGCGCCGAGAGCCCGGACGTCTTCACGTTCCCGAATCCTGATCTCCCCGAACGTTACGCTCACCTCTCCAGGCAGGTGCAGCGGTTCAAAGACCGCTACATGATCCAGATTGAGACCGGGAACATCTTCCGCGACGCGTGGGAGTTGCGCGGATTCGAACAGTTCCTGATGGACACGCGCATCAACCCTGCTTTCACCATCCGGCTGCTCGATCGCGTCACCGAGCACAAGATTGCGGACGTGAACCGGATGGTCGAGGCAGGAGCCGACATCATCCAGATGGCCGGTGACATAGCAGCCGGTCAGGGCATGATGATCTCACCCGCCTGGTGGCGGGCCGAGATCAAACAGCGCCTCGCGCGGGTTGTTGCCGCAACGCGCCGCCCCGGCGTGTACTACTACTTTCACAGCGACGGCGCCATGCAGGCGGTGATTCCCGACCTTATCGAGCTTGGTTTCGATATCGTCGATCCTCTGCAACCGGAATGCATGGATGTCGTGGCACTCAAACGCCGGTATGGGGTCCGCATCACGCTCCATTCGACTTTGTCCTCGCAGCGCACCTTGCCGTTTGGGAGCGTCGAGGATGTGCGAGCCGAAGTCAGAGCGCGCATCATAGAGTTGGGACAGGCCGGCGGCCTGATCCTGGCCCCGTCCAACGTAGTGCAGCACGACGTACCGCTGGAGAATCTGTTGGCGGTTTACGATGAGGCCTTGAGGTCGTAGCGTCCCGACCGAATCCTGTGTGGTGGGCCCTGAGGACTCGAACCACCGACGCGCGGGTTAGAAGCCCGCTGCCCGCAGTTCTGGCTGGATCGAAGACCTATCAGGGAGTGCCGCCCTGTTTGCGTTTCAGCCATTCTCATGTGCGGTGGCGTGCTGCCCTGTACTGGGGCGGTTGGCTCCGGAGATTGGCAAGGGATTAGCAAGGCGTCCGGCTTGCCACAGGGAAGTGGGAGATGGTGGTGTAATGATGGCTGGGGCTGCTCTCACGTTTCAACTGGCCCTGGGACACCCTCCGGCAAGATGCGGTGGTGGAAGCAGGAGACCGAACGGACGGTGTGGAAAGACGCTCATGCGTGAACCAGTGATGTAGACTGAAGGTCGAAGCCAGGACCCAATCGCATAGATCCACTAAGGTATTGGCAGAGGGGCTGACCGCCGCGGTTCGGCCCCTTTCGGTTGTTCTGACCGGCGTCTGGCGGAAAGGCGCACTCACGTCAGGCGGACAACGACGCAAAGGAGGGAATGCGCATGCAGATCAAGTGGGCGCACATCGTCCTTGGTCTCTGGCTGGTTGTCTCCCCATTCTTGCTGAACATCACGGGTGCCGGTCGATGGAGTAACATCATCGTCGGTATCATCATTACCGTTCTCGCGTACACGTCGTCCAAACAGGAGACAGGCGCCTGACGCTTGACGCTTCGCGGGGGGAGGACCAGGGCGTGAGGGGCATCCGGACCCAGCAGTTGCAGGTTCGGTGAAGTGGCCAAAACCGCATAGCACACAACCGGCATTGGCAGAGGGGCTGACCGCCGTGGTTAGCCTTTCTGCATAGAGGGGGCAGCGAGACGGGCTCCTCGGGCCCCGCGGGATTCGGGACCGCTTGCCGGCGGGCGCTCACGATGTGTAGCCATAGATGCATACGTGCCGTTGAACAAAGGGGATAGCTGACGTGCTCGCAGCAACACAAATCGCGCCGATCGAAGCCCGTCTTGAGCTTCTCTTGGGGAAGATTTCGCTACTCCAACGGCTCGTAGAGGAACAAGATTCCCTCATGGCAGGCAAGGTGGACGCAGAGGAGTCGCGGAGAAGGCTTTTCGTCGCCAACCGGATCAATGAACTATGTCAGCAGCTTGAGCTGGATTGCGCCGAGAGCCTGCACGGGGAGCATTGGGTGAGAGATCTCAAGACGGTCCGCGCGTTGGCCGAGTCAGTTCTACGAGAGAACCCCGTCTTGCAAGTTCGAAGCCTCCTGCATGTCATCAGGTCTAATGAGATGCCGGACCGGTATGTGCTCAACCGGAATCGTCGCCGGGAACTGAGGAAGGGGTTCGGCCTTCATCAAGGGACAAGGAATGATGAGGGCCCCTCGGTGGTCATTGCCTTCACATCGCCGGCTTATGAGCAACTGTGGCACGCCCACACGGTTAATGAATACACCGTTGTCCTGGACACTCGGTTTGCCGGCCGTTACATCGATGGCAAGGCATGTGAGCTGACAGCACACGACGAGGAACTCTTTCACTTCTGGCCCCATACCTATCACACCCTTGCCAATCGGGGAACATGCTCGGGGCGGACGTTCACGCTCAAATGCCCGCTTGGGATAAGCATCTGGCTACCTGCACTGAAGCTTACCGGTACGGAGCGGGGACGGGCTGAGGTGTGCTCGGTTCGCTGGGAGCAGGTGGGGAGACACATCCTCATTCGGCGCTTCCACGTCAAAGACTCCTACCACAGGTACACTGTCAACATCGCTACCCTTGCCTCCCGGGCGCAACTGAGGCTGGCATGCGACGAGGACGGGTACTTCTATGTGCTTGACGGCTGCGTCGCGGCCCGCCGTGGGACTGGCGAGGTGACTGCGTCGTCGAACGACCTGATTGTAGTTGCGCCGACGCGCGCACTCCGCATTCGGGCCGGTGCGCATGGCGCTCGCCTCTATTGGGCCTCAGACATCGTGTACGATCCCAGGCGAATTCACCGTCCAAGGTCCGAATTGCTTCCCTGTGACTAGGGCCGCCTTCAGCCACATGTCGAGCGAGCGATTGGAGGTGCATGCATTATGGTACAGTGGGGGCTCGGTCGCGACCGACACACAGCGCCGGTGTACTTCACCCAAGAGGGCATCGCACAGGCGAACGAACGCCTGCGGCGTCTGAAGGAGCAACTCCGATCCCTCTCTGCGCAGATTAGGGATGAGGGCGATTCGTTCGACGAGGCCGAAGATGAGGGGATGATCAAGTTCTCGGCCATCCAGTTGGAGCGCGCTACTATCGAGGCACGGATTGCCGATCTGGGCGCGATGCTCGCACAGGCGGAGGTCATCAAGCCCGCCCGTGCGACCAATGCCGTAACCCTTGGCATGCCTGTGAGAGTGGTCGACCTCAGAACCAAACGGGCGTCCACATACTTGGTGGTTGGGCCAGCAGAGATTGACCCCGACAGCGGCCGCATTTCCTACTTCAGCCCGGTGGGTCGGGCCTTGCTGGGGCGTCCAGTTGGCGACGTGGTGGTCGTCGATGCGCCGAGAGGTCGGGGTAGGCTGCGAATTGCGGGTGTTGGGCGCTCATGGCTTCGTCGGACCCCTGTGCAACGTCGTGAGCCGAGGCATAGAGCAACCCGTTCCGGCCTCCCTCGTCGGCGCGTTCGGAGACCCCTGGCGCGATCTCGATAGAGATGGGGCGTAGCAAGACCCCATCTCCGAGGGATCAAAAGTTGAGTACAGGCGCTGCCGGGCGTGGTCGGGTAGTCGGCCTACTGTCGAGGTGGTCGGCTATGTTCCGAGCTTACTGGCACGGACGGTTGCGGGGAGTCGGCTGGAAGAGTCCGGAAATCAAGTCGGGTTAGAGGGAGGCCCCACGGTACTGTTCATGAAGCAATGATGTCACCACACTCCAGGGAGGTACTAAGCGATGGTTAAGCATGGAGTTTGGGGTCTGGTTATCGGGGCAGTCATCACAATGATTATCGGCTTTGCGTGGGGTGGTTGGACGACCAGGGGCACTTCCCTAAAGAGGGCTGAAGAGGCTGCCTTGGCAACTCGGGCGGCAATCTGCGTCGCGCAATTCATGAAGGCTCCGAACGCTCAAGAGAAACTGAAAGAACTGAAGGAGATAAGTTCCTGGGAGAGAGGTGCCTTCATTGAAAAGGGTGGTTGGGACAAAATGCCCGGGGAAGCAGAGGCTAGTCATACTGTAAGCCGAGCATGCGCCGACGGGCTTGAACTTCTTATGGAGAAATAGGCAAGGCTCACCAGGATGTATTTCTGTTCACGTTGAGCAAGTCTCCGACGCTCATCCCCGTTGAGGGCAGGAGTCATCGCCTGCCCTCCTTCTGTTGTGGCCCTTCGTAATTGCTTCAACCTCCCCAAAGCCTCTCGATGTAGCACCGGCCCGGCATTGAGTCAGACGTTCGATGTACGCGGTACACGCGAAACCGGCGGTCAGGGGTGGCTGGGGTGTGGGCCATACCTTGCATGACCCCATACCGCCCCGGAGATGTCCAGGTTTTTGTGCCACAGTAGTACTAACCTCGGTTGCGGCGCGGCCGGTCCGTTCCTGTGCTGGGAGACGGCGCAGGGGCGCAGTGCGGATTCTGAGGCAAAACGATCACCTGTTCCAATAATTCCCGATCACTCGTTCCAGCCTGAAACCGATCACCCGTTCTGATAGATCCCGATCACCTGGTCTGGGAATTTCCGGACACCCCGGGGGACCTGAGCGACGCGGCGCTGGACCCCATTCGGCCAGAGGGTCTTCCCGGCGATCCCCCAATTCCTGAGCAAACCACACGGAGGGGGCTGGGAGACCGATGGCCAGGCGGAGGGTATCGATGCGCAAGATCAAGAGTCCACGGACCGGGAGGGCGCGGTCCAATGGGACTTCGGGAAGGCGGAGGTTCGCATTCAGAGTCCGGGACGCTGGACACACCGGTTCGGAAATCCGTACCCGTACTGTCCGCAATTCCGGACACCTCACCCCTGCCCAACATGGCCGTGTGACTTCGGCAGTTGGTAGTCAGGCTTAGCCTCCCCTCGCCGCCTTCCGCGTCTCGGCCGAGTAGTTCTCCAGGATCTCAGCCACCTGCGAAGACCCATCACCTCCGGGCGGAGTTGGGCGCAGAGCCGAAGGCCAAGGCCACCGTGAAAGTCCTGCCGGGGCTCGTGGAGAGGTGCGCCCGCGACCTGCGGGCCACCCTGGGCCGGGACACAGACCGGGCCCGCCTGATGCTCTCCCGCCTTCTTGGCAACGTGATCCTGCGGCCGGAGAAGGACGGCATGTGGGCGGAGATGCGTGGGGATCTGCGCGTCCTGCTGGAGGGCGCTGGCTATGTTCATTCCGTTGGTGCCGGGAGGGGGATTTGAACCCCCACGGGAAACCCCACACGCCCCTCAAGCGTGCGCGTCTGCCAAATTCCGCCATCCCGGCAGGCACAACAACACGAGCCGATCAGGCAAGGGCGGCGGGACCGCCCCGCCCTCTAGCGCCAGAAGGACAGAATGCCTCCTGTCAGCACAAAGAGTATAGAAGCCGTGGCCGTAACACGGGTCATCAGCGACTCGCGCGGCCGGGGGCCGTGAAACATGCGGGCGCTCCCGCCGATGGCGCCCAACCCCTCACCCTTCGGTCCCTGGAGCAGGATGATCCCCACCAGGGCCAACGAAACGACAAGGTGAACAATGACCAGGACGTCGTTCAACCAGTCCACCTCCAGACAGCAGTCCCGGGGCCGCCGGCCCCGGAACAACACCAATCGTAGCATCCGGGGCAGACCAAATCAACCGCTCCGCCACCCACGCGGACCCGCTTCAGGGGCGCGCCGCCTGCCCGCCGCCTGCCCGCCGCCTGCCGCGCCGGGACGGCTCTCCTTGACACCACCGTAGCCCAACCGTGAACATACACTGGAGAACGTCACGCACAGCAGAACAGATTAGCCAAGGGGAGGCGCAATGAACATCTCTGTTTCATGGACTCCCGGGATGCGGTTCGACGCCACCGCGCCGGAGGGCGCGCGCATGACGATGGACGCTCACCGCGACTTCAACGGGGGTGGAGCAGGACCAACGCCGATGGAGACGCTACTGGCCGCCCTGGCCGGGTGCACAGGCATGGACGTGGTCTCGATCCTCAAGAAGATGCGCGCGCCCCTCGAGGCGCTGACGATTGAGGTGAGCTCGGAGCGCGCGGCGGACCATCCCAAGGTGTTCACGGCGATCCACCTGCGCTACCGCGCCTCCGGGGCCGGTCTACAGCAAGAACAGGTTGAGAAGGCGGCCCACCTGTCGGAGGAGCGGTACTGCTCGGTGGCCGCAATGCTGCGGCACGCGGCGCGCATTACCTACGAGGTGATCGTGGAGGATGCTCCCGCTGCCGCATCGCAGCCGGCGCCCCAGGCCGGATAGGCCTGCGGCAACAACCGTAACGGGCGGTCAGATTGCGACCGCCCGCACGATCGCAGTGAAGGTCTCCGCGTTGAGGCTGGCGCCTCCGACAAGCGCGCCGTCCACCTCAGGCTGGCTCACAAACTCGCCTATGGTTTCCGGCGTGACGCTGCCGCCGTAGAGGATGCGTACTCCCGCCGCGGCATCACCGAACCACTCGCCCAGCCACCCCCGCAGCAGCCGTGCGATGCGGTCGGCCTCGGCGCCGGTGGCAGGAACGCCGGTTCCAATGGCCCACACCGGTTCGTAGGCCACAACCAGATGAGCCGCCTGTTCGGGCGCCAGGCCCAGCGTCCCGATGCGGGCCTGGGTCTGGATGATCCGCTCAGTCCGTCCGGCCTCGCGCTCGTCCAGCGACTCCCCAACGCAGAGGATAGGGATGATCTCGCTGGAGGCGGCCGCCTCCACCTTCCGACCCACCGCCTCATCCTCCTCACCCAGCAGCCGCCGGCGCTCCGAGTGCCCCACGATAACATAGGTGCACCCCAGGTCCCAGAGCATCGCCGCGGAGATCTCGCCCGTGTAGGCGCCCTTGGTCTCCCAGTGCAGGTCCTGGGCTCCGAGCTCGACCGGCGATCCGCCAAGCACGCGGCCGACCTCGGCCAGCGCCGTGAATGGAGGGCAAACGACCACATCCACGTCGGCGATACCGGCCAGGCCGGACGCCACCGCCGAGGCCAGGTCGCGCGCCTCGCGCACGGTCGCGTGCATCTTCCAGTTGCCTGCGATGAGCGGCGTGCGCATGCCCTTACGCATCCTGCAGCACCGCGATTCCCGGCAGCTCTCGGCCCTCGAGGAACTCGAGCGACGCTCCGCCGCCGGTGGAGATGTGAGTCATGCGGCCGGCCAGCCCGAACGCCTCGACCGCGGCCGCGGTGTCGCCTCCTCCCACGACCGTGACCGCGGAGGAATCCGCCATGGCCTCGGCCACGGCCCTCGTACCGCCGGCGAACGCGGGAATCTCGAAGACACCCATCGGCCCGTTCCACAGGACCGTTCCGGCGCCCCGGACGATACCGGCGAACCGCGCGGCGGTTCTAGGGCCGATGTCCACGCCTGCCCAGCCCGGTGGAATCGCGGCGGCATCCACCACCTGATGGTCGGCGCCGGCCTCCACCGCGGTTGCCGCCACCACGTCTGCGGGAAGCTCAAACCC
>Ga0208244_101357_pt1 | contig 13656 bp, 5 predicted proteins | sample SubbioCR12Aug_5A_FD_184828 | JGI IMG/M metagenome (GOLD analysis project Ga0208244, IMG submission 184828) | Serpentinite rock and fluid subsurface biosphere microbial communities from McLaughlin Reserve, California, USA - CR12Aug_5A (SPAdes) | ecosystem: Environmental > Terrestrial > Deep... | reverse complement strand
CCGATGCCTAGCGGCATCGGGATGAAGTGCCGCCGCAGTTGGGCGGCATCCTGCCCCCGCTACAACATTGATTGAAGATTCCGATGGTAGCAAAGCAGTCATCGCAGGATGGCTCACCATCGGAATTTTCATTATATAGCAGAGGGCACGGTTCTTGTCCCTGTCGACGCGGATGCCGAGGACGAACTGGCGAATCCAGCGTTTCTTCTCGAAGGGCGGGGCAGATTCGAAGGCGTGTTCAAAGTTGTAGACTTCGTGGGTGATGTTCTTTGCCAGTTCTCTTATGTCATCCTTCCTGATAACTACCTTTTCAAGTTTTTCTTTCTCCCTTAACAACCTCTCGCGCTCTTCTTCGAGCTGCTTGACTCGATCGAGAACAGTGTCGACCTTGATGCCCTGCGCAATAGCGTCCACGATGTTATCCATTTGTAGGTGGTTGTTTGCAAGGGCTTTCTCGATGCGATCAAGGGAGAGGTCCTTTCCGGTAAGTTTGGATTCGACCTGCTTTTCAACGACTTGCAATAACCTGTTCTCAAGATTCGACGATATGAGGTTCTCCTTGATGTTCTGAATGACGAAGGATTCTAACTTCTCCTTCCGGACGAGGAAGGAAGTGCAAACTGATCTACCTTTGTTGATATAGCCGCTATCCTGGTAGTAGTGAATACCCGATTCAGAGTAGCGCTGACCGGAGAAGTTGAAACCACATTTTCCACACTTGATCAGGCCGGAAAGCAGATACTGGCTTTTCACGGTCTGAGCACTCCCCGTTCCGAATTTTCCCCGACTAGATAAGTTTGCCTTTTCAAATAGCTCTTTTGAGATTATTGCTGGATGAGCTTTTTCGAGTATCACCCAGTCCTTAGGATCGTTGATCCACCTATGCTTGGCGGTTCCAAGTTTAAGATGACTTTGCGGATGCTTGTTATAAACCCTGACTCCGCAGTAAGCCATGTTGGTGATGATTGCACGAATAGTTCCTTGGCACCATTTCTGGTCCTTGTTTCGCCATCGACCCCGTTTCGGACAAGGCACTCCTTCCTTGTTTAGCGTATCTGCGATTATGATATATCCGACACCTGAAGCTTTGAGTTGGAAGATACGTTTAACGATTTCTACCTCAGGGGGGTCGCCGAGATCCCAAACGACTTTTTCTTGGTTTCCACGAATCCACTCGCCCGGTTTGAGAACACGAATCTTCTGGCCGGTATCCTTGTCGATAGCAACCCTAACGTAAGCGTATGGAGCGGTGCCGCCACTGGAATAACCTTTTTGTGCGTTTGCTATTGAGCCACGCAGTGTAGACCGGGCAAGCTTCTTCGAATACTCAGATGCTTCGGCACTTTCGACCACCTCCGTTACGAAGCTTCCGATATCGTTTTCGTTCTTTGAGCTGCTGTTGATGATACGTACCTTGACTCCGTAGCGCTCGGCATGGACTTTCCAATATGTATTCTCTCTCGGATTGTTTGGACGTCCCCACCGCGATTCATCGTAGACAAGAATGTGCTCGAAGTTTGCTCCCGACTCTACCCTCCGAATTAACCTCATAGGGGATTTCATACCCAAGTGTTATAGCCATGCGCGTATTCTTTATGTTGATTTCCGGATACTCTATGCCTGCAGACACCGCGAAGCAGCAGAATGCCATCCAAAGCCAAGGCCAGTCATGTATAGCTTCGCACCTGTCTTGTTGATGGTGCTTTTGAACAAAGGATCGAAGAATCCGCCGAAATAGATGAAGAACCTCGTGGTTTCAAAGTGTCGTACGAAACGAATTTGGTCCAAGACGGTAAAGTCTACATTTGCGCTTCCCCCGCCGCTAATTCCTGAGCCTGCGAGTGAAAATACGTAATCGACCTTCCAGCCATCTTTGCGACTTTGGGACATCCAGTGCTCCAGAAGATCTCTTATTATTCCCAGGATTGTCGAACGCGATTGCTCATGATCTATGTAGGCATAATGCGATGTTATCAGAAGGTTTGAATAGGTTTTTAGGAGCGAATTCGATCCCTGCGATTCATCTTCCGGAGCCTCACCTTGAGCTGCACGGAATACTCTGTCGAAGCCGTATGATTTCTCATAGGCTTTCTGATACACGGTAAAGAGATTTTCAATAATCCTGCCGGGTTTTGCGGTAACTTTGACGCTTTCAATTGCTTGGCTGAAGCTTTTGTCCGACTCAAATGCCACAGCAAACGATTGAAAGATCGAGTCCGAATGCGAGACAAAGTGCGTCCGGTCTGATATGAGGAGCCACAAGGATTTGTCAAGAACCTCCAGCGCCCGAACATCAACCGAGAGATCCTTATCGCTGCGTCTGAGGCCGATGAGCTTTGCAGAGACGATGACTGTCCATTTTCGGTCCCCTTCCGATTTAAAGGATTCGATCTTGGATTTTTCCTCACTCATTTTGAGGATCTCTGGAGAAACATACAGGTTGTTCTTCAGTCTTTCCGAATAGAAATAGTAGAGACAAGAATATCCAACCAGTTGGTCCCGCGTCCAGCCGGCAGACTTGGCCTGCTCTTCTATTCCCGTTGTTGAGTCGACAAGCGTTTCGACGTAACGCTTGATGCCACCAAGAAACATCATTGCAGTGATAACGTTGGTGGTGCTCCGCAATAATGTTCCCTCGTCCTTGCCATCAAGAAGCTGAGCAATGAGGTCACGCGCGACTATGCCCTTGATTGGGTCCTGCTCTGTTATCCAGGAGATTACTTCGCTCTTTACTTTCTCTTTTGCAATTCTCTTGAGTGTTTTCTGGAAGGTGTCGCTGACGTTGAGCTGGCCAGCGGCTATTGAAATAGACAATACCGTGAGAACAAACCCTTTAATGAGCGTTTTCATCAAACTTGCTTTTTTGGATTGACCGCTCCAGATACAGAATGATTTACGATGAAAAGTGCTCTTCAGTCCGACTCCACTGCTTCTGCGAAATCATCGAGAACACTATCAGACAAATGCTCCAGGTGCTTTTCCTTGGCCAAATCCCGCAGGCTATCGTACGATATGTATGAGCAAGATTCCGCAAGGGGTCCGCTTTCGAGAAGCGAAAAAACGGGACGTCTGATTTCTTGGAACACTTTGTCCCGCTTTGCCGGAGGAGCCACAATGTGAAGCTTGATCTTCATGTTCGGCTGAAGAGCTAGCAAATCCGCCATCCGAAGAATACCCGAGTAAACTGACGTGGTGTGCTCAATTTCGAATGCTCGAACAATGGATCTCTTGTTCAACCACAGAACATCAATTTGTTCAATCGTCTTTAAGGTTGTGGTATCATAATTGAGCGGAAGCCTTTCAAGCAGATGATCTTCCGATCCTTTCCAAAGTTTCAGGACGGGAGATCTATCGGCCTTGGGTATCCAGATTCTCATTCCCATGCGTGAGCCGATGTCCGCCAAGAGTGCTTGGATGTGAAGCGATTCCCTAATCTCATCCTGTACGTCAACTCCCGGTTCTTCGGCTTCGGTATCGATAGGCACCGTAACAGCGACATCTTTATCTTCCCTCTTCACAGTGTGCTCCATCTTCCACAGGGCTTTCATCTCAGGGTAATAACAGAATCGAGTAATTGTCCTTGCCGTTCCACCGATGCCGAGTGAACGAAGGCCTGCAAGGATGGCTCTATTGGACTTGACTACCTTCTCGCCAATAGAGGATGTTCCAAAATCGAAGTCGTGCGGAAAACCGAACTGCTCGATGAGTTTTTGTCTGTCTCCCAGCGAAATGATGGTGCCTGTGTTCACCGGATCGTATGCAGCGAGAAAGGCATTGATTGCATTCGCACTTGGACCCGTGAGGTTGTTCTTCCTGCCCTGATTCATCTCATAGAGCTGATTGATATACTCTGCCTTCTTCTCCTCATCGTTTTCTTCGAAGATTCTCGTAATGATGCCGGAGAGGTCCTTATCCGAATGCAACTCGTTGAACATCCTCCTCCAGGCTCCCTGCGCAATCATTGCCCTTGCAACGGCTTCGCTCTCTCTGGTATTCCCCTTTGCATTCCTGTCAAGGATTCGGACAATTTCGTCGATTTCATTTTCGGGGAGATCGCCGGGTAGACCTGCTAAGACACGCTCTTTCCAAAACCTGCGGAATCGGTCGCTGTGTGAGGCCCATATCTTGTCTCTCTCCTCAGGGTTATACTGCTTCACGAATTCCGAAAATAGTTTTGAAATGTCTGCTGTGTTCATAGGATACTCCGTCCGTCTTTTTCCAAATCAAGGTCTGTTAACGCGCCTGCCAAACACATCCGGATGCTCAGAAAGTTGCGCTTCGATGTCGCGATCATACCTAATGACGATCACTCGATAGCCCCGCTGACCAAGCTCGTGTCTTATCACTTCATCTTGCCTTCTCTGCTCAGGTTGATCATGAACCGAACCATCGCAGAAAACACAAATATTCGGGCTGTAGAAAAAGTCTGGAATACAGCGCGGCTCCTGAATGGCCTTCTGAGCTTGATCGGGTAGTCGTCCGTGCGATTGGACCAGCGTATTCAGAAACTTCCGCTCTAACTCTGATCTTGAATCAGTTAGCGAGCGAAGCCATTCGAGATGAGATGCCCAATCACGCCCGCCGATGCGGGGAAGAGTCTGACTCGTCACAAGATCCAACAAGGTTTGACGGATGGCTCGACGGTCGAGCAACAGGGCCTCAAACTGATTTCCATAGCTCATCAAACATTCGTAGCACGCTGCCTGACAGTCAGCCTTTCGGTCATCGCCATTTTCATCAAAGTGGCACCGCTCCAGTGCCTGTTGTGATATTCGAGATACGGCATCGGCTTCTTCGACGAGTCGCTGGAGAACACCTGCACCGCCTTCCGTAGCTTCATACATCAGAATGCTGCTGTGCTCTCCCTCTCCAATGCGCTCTGCAGCGAGCTCTGTTTCTTCAAGTTGATATTCCTGTTCAGACCCGCGCTGAAGTGCATATTGAAGGGTTGCTTGGACGCCGGGATTGTCCCGCAGTTCAGGAAGCAGGAATTTGACAAGCAGGATATTATGCGTTCCTACAACACTGAGTCGAACGTTCTCAATGCGTTGTTGCCTCGGCGGACGTGGCCCAGTATTCGGAGTACCATCCAATAACTCCCCATTCTCAAAGTCAACAAGAAAACCAGGCTGTTCGGCGGTTCGCCATCCGTGATTTACTCGCAGCAAAGTCGCAGCAGGTGCGTAGATCAGCCTGAAAATGGGTGACCCATTAACCACTACATCAGCTTCCTGCGTCCGGGGTTGCCCACCTTCTTGTGCAAACTGAAAGTAGGTCTGCACATCGTATCCTCGTCTCCGCCTTTCTTCTTCATCGCATGTGATTCGTTCCCGACGTCGGACTCGAACGTTCGGCATTTCCAACAAGAGAGGATGGAGGCTGTTTTGGGCATCAAAACGCGAGTCACAAACTGGACAACGATCGTCATTTGGATTCCAAAACGCTCCGCAAGACAGACAAAGCCTCTTCTGGCTTCGCCGCTCATCCAATCCACCAGGCGGTGATTGGAAACTTGACACCTCCCACTTGGCGCCCTCATGGTACAGAATATTTCCCGGGGCAAACTCTCGAAGGGCAAGGAATCTCGGCCTTGGGACGAACTCACCTTCATCTCGAGGAACCCATGCACGCACAGGAAGAGAGGGGAAGTTGTACCCGGGCAGAAATCCTTCGCTGGCGAGGTATCGGTAAGGATAGAAATCTCCCTCTTCCCGACTCGTATTGATCTGAAGGAGCAGATTTCTCTGTCGTAGGGCTTCCTGTTGTCTCGCCTGAGCTCGTTGTTGGTCTTCACGAGTTCTCGCGCGAAGCAAGGTGTTTTGAGCATCCAACAGTTGGCGGGTAGCTGCACGATAGAGCTCTCTCCATCTGGAGAAAGCAGTATCAAATTCTGCGGGTGCATCTGCAATAACACGTTCGACCCATTCCGTGCTAAACCAATGAGAAGTCGAAAGAAAGCCGCTGTCTGCTTTAAGCATACTTAGGACATGATCCCGCAGGTTAATCCGCGCGGATTCATTTACGTTTAGTTCCGCTGCCACGGTCTGCCGCAAGGGAAGGCCTTCGAGTTCCGTTTCGAGAATGTTCTCAACGGATTGCCCGAGTGGAAGACGCAGATGTGCCAACCAAACAGCGTGGATGTGTGCGCGGAGAAGGGCCTCGTTGGCCAGATCAAGTCGAGGCGGTCGAACACTACCCGCCACCATTTCTTCTCTCCTGCGGAAGAAGTATTGATCATGGCTGTTCAGTGCTCCACAATAGGTAAAGATCAGTCCCGGCTGTCCCTGCCTTCCCGCGCGGCCACTTCGCTGTGCATAGTTGGCCGGTGTCGGCGGGACATTCCTCAAATGGACGAGGTCGAGATCTGCAATGTCTATCCCAAGCTCCATCGTCGGCGAGCACACGAGATATGGTAACCTTCGCTCTCCGGTATCCCATTCCTGGCTGAATCGCTTTTCTCTCCGCTCACGCTCGCCGGGTTTAACAACTTGTGCTGTATGCTCACGTGCCTCAAGGCCGGCTAACTCGACTGGCGTGCGCCTGTAAAAAGCTTGGAAGAAGGCATTCGCGCTGAGTGGTATGTCCTCGTACGCCGAGTGGATTCCTCTGCGTTCATAGAGCGGACCGGGACCGTGTGGTGTCCCATCCCCTAGCTTCCACACAAGTCTAGCTGCATCCAATTGGCATAACTGGTGGTCGTCAACGGGATCAAGTCGTGCAAGAAAGCCCTGATTCACGAGCAAGCCCAGCAGAGCGTCAATGAACGGATCATACTCAGCCGGGCTGAGACCCGGTTCATTCCGAAGATATCTTCCAATCGCGCTTCGTTCGCTGATACTGAACCCCTCCACATATCGCTCTGATTGACCTAAGCGCACAAAGCGATTTGCCGTTCGTAACTCGTTAATGTTTGGGTCGAGTCCCCAGAACTCGTTAAGGTTCTGCTCAGCACGCTGGCGAATCTGTTGTTGCATCGTTTCTCTCAAGCATGAGCTATTGATTGCAAGTTTTCGTCTGAACTGATTGAGAATGGCACGTACGATCGTTGCGCGATCTTCAGCATGCAGAGCTGCTATCGAAGGAAGAGATTGCCAACGCTGTTGGTCTGAACACAACTCATCCAATCCATGGAAGTCGATGCGAAGAAGCCCGACCTGCTCGAGATTTGGCTGCACAATACGCCAGCCACGACGGAGATCTTCATACAAGCGGTACTCTGTCAGTTCCCGGAATGAACGCCACACGTCTGCGGCTGCGGGCGACTGAGGATCGAGTTCCGGATTCTTAGCCACATCGCGGAGAGTGAGACCGGTTGCTGAAACCGATGCATGGGCTACCCGATCGAAAGTCAACTCGTCCTCGCGTGTCAAAGCCGAGTAAAGCGCTGAACGCAGCAACGAGACATGCACGAAGTCGTTGAAGTGACCCGCTTGAAGAGAAGCATCCTGCCGGTTATCAGTGAATGAGAGTAGTTTGTCCTTCGCAACACGAGTTTGCACTGCATTTCGAAGCACGGACGTCGCCAATACCGTCGTAGCGCTGCTTCGGGCTTCACTGGAAAGCGACGCCAACTTCGTGAACTCCAATTCTCTGGCTGTGTAGAACTCGCCACAATTTTGGCAAAGAGAGAAAGGCTGTTTCTGCCACCACATCTTGATTGAATTATCGCGACGCTCCTGATAAAACATTCCGTCGGCTGATACCCACACAGGTACAGGAACACGATCCCGCCACGTCCGAGTTAGTCTTCCTCTTGCATCGCGCCATTCTGCCGGGATCTGGTCTTCGGTCCAGTCATTTTCTTCAGGAGCTATCATCAAATATCCGGCAACACCACCACCTATGTCGGTCTGAATGCCAATAGGGTGCGGGAAAAGCTGATGTTCGCTCTGCACAACATGATAGTAGTCCTGACCACAATACCGGCAGAATTTGATTGGAACGTACAACCGTCCCTCGCTTGCACGCAGCTGACCCTCTGTGGAGAATTCCCTTGTGCTTACAGGCTCAAGAGTCGCAAAAAGAGCACGACCTTGTCCGATGAATTGATGGAGCTTGAACGCAAATGCTCGGCCTCCGTCGTCACGAGGGAGGTTTCCACCCTGACTTAGGAGTTCCCTTAGACGCGTTTCACAGTCTTCAGGAGAGACGCCGGTAGCCTCTGCAAGACTCTTTGCCGCCAGTGAGAGGGTGCTTGGTTTCCGGCGTTTGAGTTTCTCTCCTTCCTCCGGCTCTATACCGAACCTCCATTCCACCCAACGTGCCAATGGATGTCGGCGGATTTCTTCCAAGCTTCCGGGCATGGGTTGGGAAAGTGACGCAGCCAACTCGGAAGGTGTTGGTCCGCGACCCTCTGTGAAGGGGACGAGCGTTTCTTCAATGACATTTGACGGATCAAAAGGATGTCCAAACAGACGATGTGCAAAGTCGGCAACAGCGGCACGTCGAGACGCAGGAGTTGCGTCTGCGCCCGATACCATAGTTGCACTTGTGCCGACGTGAATCAATTTCGGTCCCGCACATCGTTCTTTCAATCGGCGGATGAGCATTGCCACATCAGCGCCCTGACGGCCGCGATAGGTGTGCAGCTCGTCAAAAACAAGGTATCGTAAGCCTCCGCCTGCACGATCAAGAAAGCGCTGATCTTCTGGTCGAACAAGCAGCAACTCTGCCATGACGTAATTTGTCAACATGATCTGCGGCGTATGGAGCCGCATCCGTTCACGTTCTGAGTCTGGTGTCTCGCCTGTGTACTTTGCAAATGTTACTGGAAACCTCTTGCCTGTGCGACTCTCGTAGGCTTTCGTCAATGTATCCAACGCCTTATGCTGAGAGTTTACCAGCGCGTTCATAGGATAGACAACCAGCGCCGCTACTCGGTCTCCGGTTAATGGTTGCCGAATGAGATTGTCGATGATGGGAAGGAAGTACGTCAGGCTCTTACCAGACCCGGTTCCGCTCGTGACGACATAGCTCTCCCCCCTGATTGCTTTTTCCAGTGCCTCGACCTGATGCTGATAGAGATGAAACGGAGTGCCATTCGCCGTTCGGAAGAGCGCTGCTGCTTCTGGGGTAATTGTTCCTTTCGATGCAAGCTCATCAACCGAGACAGCGCGAGCGTAGGAAGGGCTTAGCTGCAGCAATGGCTCAGGCCATAGCTCTGCCTGATCCGTGAGAGTATGGTCGACGAAATCGCGGGCTCGTTCATCAGCGATGGTGAAGAACGAGCGAACGAAGTTGCGGTAATCTTCGAGTACGGATGAATGGAGATTGAATATGCTCATACCACCTTGTTTCCCTCGGCGATGTTGACGAGCTCTGCAAAGACAAGTACTTGCCCGCGCCTTCCACTTCCGGGTCGCAAGACCTTCAAAATACCGGCATCCCTGAGTTTTATTACGAGGTTGTTCAACATTGGACGCGTTGGCATGTTTTTCCACCGAAGTTGTGAGATCTGAAAGACAGGCCGAGCAAACATCCTGTCAAGCAACGGCACGGCAAACTGCGAGTGCGTAAGGGCAATAACCTCCTTCTTGAGGCGATTGTACAGTCCGATGATGCTGCGGGCCTTCTCGGCGTTTAGCGTTGCCTGATGTTCGACGGCTGTCAAAAAGAATTGTATCCAGGAGTTCCATGCATCGTCCACTTGTCCAAGCGCGCGCAGGCGCATGACGTACTCGTCTCTGTGTTCTTCTAAGTATGCCGAGAGATAGAACATCGGGCTCGAGAGCAACTTTTTCTCATAGAGAAATATCGGTATGATCATACGTCCGAGCCGTCCGTTGCCGTCAAGGAACGGGTGGATGATCTCGAACTGTGCGTGAAGGACGGCAAGCTGGACAAGAGCGTCGGGCCTATCCATGTGGCAATACTTCTCCCAGTTGTCCAGATATTCCATCACCAGTCTCGGCTCAGGTGGGACAAAGTGCGCTTTTTCAATCGGTGTTCCCGACGGACCGATCCAGTTCTGCTCCGTTCGGAACCTTCCTCTCGCCATGTTCCGGCCGCGCACGCTGTCTAACAATGTTGCATGCAGATCCTTCAACAGGTTCAGGTTGAACGGCTTCTGCTTCAGCGCTTCCTCGGCCTGACGAAGTGCACGGCGGTAGTTCATGATCTCACGAATGTCTTCTTGGCGTTGAATCTCTGGGGGCTCTTCACCAGCCTCGAACTTCAGCACATCACCCAGTGTGGCTTGGGTCCCTTCTATGCGTGAAGAGAGGACCGCCTCCTGTGTGGTCATGGGAGAGAGAAGCAGTTCCGAATTGGAGACCCCCTGCAAGACACCATCAAAAAAGGCAAGAGACCGGTTTGCACGTGCGATGAGCGGGATGAGCCGCTCCCAGTCAACCTCAGTGATGGGCAGTTTTTGTGGGACAAATGGCTTCATGAAGTGTAGTGTTTAGTATAAAATAGGCAAACACTTTTGTATAAAGCAATAGCGCTAATACTTTATGCAAATAGACTTGCAATAGTTATGCTATATACAAAACCCATTCAAACCAAAGGAGTTATGAGACGTGCTTTCGGTGCATTCCCATTCGCCGTTTTCATCTTTCCCCCGGCGGCGGATTTAATAACGACCTGTACGGTTTCCCACTTCGCTGTGCTTCCAACATTGCATCGTAGATTTCAAGTATGCGTTCCTTCGTCTGGTACTTTCCATGTGCCTCCTCATCTTTCCTCTTCACAATAGGGAACTGCTCCAAGATGTACGACACGGCGTCACGAGGCGTGGGGAAGTGCTGCTTCAGGGCCTCAATCTGCTTCGGCGTTTCCTCCGCTACCGCCCACTCGCCCTTCGCTTCTCGCCACTCACCATTCGCTTCACACGGTAAATACAGGTGAAAAAACCCCGCATCCAACTCGCAACGGATCTCGAAGCGACGGTCATACTCCCAGCGGAAGGGCTTACCTTCAAAATCAAGGTCACGAGCAAGAGGAACCATGTCGTGAGCAGTGTACACAAGTTCGAGGTTTCTGGGAATTAGCCAATCCTTGACGAGCTGTCCATTTGAGAATGGCATCTGTTCGCTCAGCTGTTGAGGCATCGGAAACGGGAACTGCTTCAGGTAGAAGTAGTCGATGTGCGTTCCGCCCACTTTCTGCCGGGTGACATAGTCGATTACAAAGGAGTCCGCGATTGGAATAAGGCAGAGACGGACATCAGGTGAAACTCCGCTCATAAACAACAGCGGACAGGTGTGCCCCACTGGGGTTCGAGGGATCACATTGGCTATCAATGTCCTCTCGTTTGTTGTGTTCGTAATGTTTCTCCACCCTATAAACCACTTCGGACTGAATCTCTGCACCAGCTCTGTCGCAAGCGACTCTGGAGACGGCAGCTCCTTCTCGATTCTGCGAGCGTCCTCATCGGACAACGGAAAGTCACGTTCCATCTGAGCAGCGAGCTCATCGGAAGAAAGTCCCGCGAGAAGAGCGGTAACTTCTTTGCTGGGTGAATACGGAACAGCGCTATCCATCACCCGGTCCGCTTTGGGTTTGAGCTTGCGGTTCAAGTAGTAGCCAGCAAGCCAGTATGAGAGAACTCGTTGAATGCTTGGCCGATCTTTCAGTCGTAGAGCCACTGCCAACGGCTCAGGATATTTCGGGATTGTGGATTCGACGATCTCCTCCCTCACCCAATAACGCGGTTGGACGACGAAGTTTGGGTCTTGTTTCTCATCTAAGTTTACGTCTCGTGTATCCTCATCGTCGTCATACGTTGCCCAACGATGATCAAACTGGTGGATCATCTTTGCTTCGTACAACGGCAAATAGCGAGTAGCGAATAGCGAATTGTCTGCCTCAACCGCTTCCATTCGCCGCTCACCATTCGCCATTCGCCGAACGAAGATATTTCCCTCAAGCCGGTAGCCGTCCGCCTTCAATTCTTTCGCGGTGCGGAAATGGTGAGAATCATTTGCCATATCAATCATTCGCTGGAACGCCAATCGCCATGGGTTCTCCTCCGGTCGCTCCTCAGTTGCTTCACGCCAAAGAACCGGAACACGGCGGTAAATCGCCTTCGTCAGCTCCGCATCCGCCTGACTGCGGAAGATCGGGCAGTTGCCAGTGTTCGGATTGAGAAGCTCGATCTCTTCGGCCGTGAGTGTGAATCGCCTTTCTGGCTTTTTGATGTCGTCAGTATCGAGCGCGAAAAATGCAAATGTAGCAGGTTCGGCTTTACCTTTTGCTCGGCATGTCAGTAAGGAAAACTTCATGCGGCTATCGATGGCTGGGAAGATCCCCTTCCTGTTCTCAAAATCGAAGAGACTCACCAGTGCGCCTGAACGCGTCATATCCTGGAAGAAGAATTTGGTCGTATCATCGGTTGCTATTCCTGTTGGGACAATAATCCCGCAGCGACCGGGGGCGCCGATGAGCCGACGCGAAAGTTCCGCAAAAACAGCGTAGGTGTTAATATCTCCTCGGCCTGTAAGTGGGTAACGACCCCCGTGGCGCATGAGCATGCTCGCGGCTTGGGATCCTCGTTGGGCGCTTACGTACTCGTTGTAGAGTGTTGGATTGGAATTGGGCAACTCTTTGATCATTTTCCCGCGAGCTGCCTTTGTTGGAGCGTTAGCTATCCGTGCGTCGTGCACCGCAAAGAACTCTTGCTCTTGCAACTTAATTCTCTCCCAAGGCGGATTAGAAAGAACTACATCGAATCCATGTCCGGAGCTTGTCGAACGGTCGCCGTCGGAGAACACCTCAGGGAACTCCAATGGCCAGTGGAAGAATGCATGCTTGAAGGCGTTCACATGAGCTTGTGCCATAACACGGGCATCAATCGGCCGGCCTGTCAAATGGTCGGCAAGCGCCCCGGACGTTATCGGCACAGAATCGGGCGTTAGGGGCTGGAAAAATGCAGCCGTCCACAAATCGCATGCAAGTTTCTGCCTTTGCCAGCCTGGGTCATCGTGGCTCTTCTCAAAAAGTTGTTTCTTGCGGCGAATTGTCTCAGGGGAATCATCAGTAATACTGTCAACCTCGCGGCTATGCGCACTAAACTCGCTGAGTGAAAGCTCGGCTTTCAGAGCAAAAAGATCGCCCTGGCCCTCCCGCTCCTTCCGATTCCGTTGAACGAATGTCCTCGCGGCTGCTTTGTCATCCCCTTCAAGCGCCTCAAACGCCTTATCCGGGATTCCCTTCTTGAGGACATTCAAATCGAACACCCCGATGAGCGAATCGCCGCAACGAATGCGGTGGTCGAGAAAGGTGAGCGGCTTTCCTCCGGTGTGGCTTTCGAGCCAGAGGGCGACACGGCAGAGGTCAACGGCAAGAGGGTTCTTGTCCACACCGTAAATGCAATGGGAGATCGCGTCACGCGTGGATTCGCGCACTCGCTCCGGCGCGGGTTCATCTTCTCCTGTACGCAAACGGGCAAGCTCTTTTCCCAATCGTCGGGCGGCAGCAAGGAGAAAGTGTCCGGAGCCACAAGCGGGATCGCAGACACGGATGGAGAGCGCTGCGTGCTCGGCGAGTAGCGAATAGCGAATGGGGAATGGGGCGCGAGACCAGGCTAGCCCAACTTCCGCAGTTGGAGGTAATTTCTTAGGGAAAGAGATGGAGAGATCTGAGAGATTGAATCATTTTATAGGATCGTTGATACAAAAGGTCGTGTAGTGCAGACTACTTTGGGAGAAAAGGCGC
>Ga0208244_101356_pt1 | contig 13683 bp, 16 predicted proteins | sample SubbioCR12Aug_5A_FD_184828 | JGI IMG/M metagenome (GOLD analysis project Ga0208244, IMG submission 184828) | Serpentinite rock and fluid subsurface biosphere microbial communities from McLaughlin Reserve, California, USA - CR12Aug_5A (SPAdes) | ecosystem: Environmental > Terrestrial > Deep... | reverse complement strand
ATAGGCCATTGGGATTCCTCCTCTGTTGGGCTGCATTGTATCATATCGATATGGAGACAGGTAGAGTTTTTTCATTCGTTATGCTAAAAATTGTTACCCCTCACCCTCCCCATTGTGACACAGTCTCAGTGGGGAGAGGGGAGGGTGAGGGGGCCTATTGTCAAAAAAATAAACGCGTTTGTATTGACAAAAATTCTAACCCAGAAACGAGTCTAAATCCAATGGTATCTTTCATGGGGGGGTGTCACCCTCGAAGGATGAAACTACTATAGAGGACTGGGTTAGGGTTACGGTTACGAAGCCCGTTTCGGTTAGCGGTTATGGTTACGTGTAAAGGAATAAAAGACGATAAACGTAGCCTTCGATTAACGATACGGGCCTCGTTGCCGTTACCTTTAGACTATGATTATTGCAGGAATCCCTTTGGTTTTTGAGGCTGGGGGTTCTTTTCGTATTTCTTTCCGCTTTCGATCTTAAATCCGGATTCTTCGAGAATGAATTTGTCGTCGCCAGGGTCGGCCTTGAACTCGAGCTGGAGTTTCTTGGCCTCCTTGACATAAGACCCCTCTTTGAGACGAATCTCTCCGTCGGGCACGACGACGATGGCCGATTCTCCGAGGACAGGACATCTCTGCTCGCAAAACCCGCAGCCGTTGCACTTCGAAGCGATGACGACAGGCCGGCGATATCCCTCGATAGGACGGAAAACGATCGCATTGTAAGGACAGATTTCGTCACAGATCAGGCAGATCTTGTTTTGAGCCCAGACCAAGCACTTTTCTTTGAGTAAGATGGCGGTTCCCACTTTGGCATGATTCTTCTCCTCAAGGGAAACGGAGCGGATGGCCTGGGTGGGGCAGACCTTGCCGCAGACATTGCAATTCTGGTCGCAGGGAGCCAGGCGGAGGTCCATCTTCGGAGTCCAGAGTCCTGAAAAGCCCGATTCCCAGAGGCAGGGTTGAAGCGTGTTGGTCAGGCAGGATTTCATGCACTCTCCGCACCGGATGCAGGTTCGCAGAAATTCCGTTTCAGGGATTGCCCCCGGGGCGCGGAGAAGCTGAAATTTACTCTGCCTGAGGGTATAAGGAGTCTGGAGAGCAAGAAACCCGGCTCCCAGTCCACCGGCCATGGAATAGATAAATCCCCTGCGAGAAAAGTCTATCTTTGAATATTCTCCTCCAATGGAAAGAGTAGCCGGAAAGGTAACGGCGTTCTGCGGGCAGACCTGAACGCAGGTCCGACACTGGATGCATTCCCGTAATCGGGTCTTTGTTGGATCTTCTGGGATAGCTCCCATGGGACAATTCTTCTGGCATTTCATACATTCATTGCACTCCTCGCTTACCTTCCGTTTGAAAATTCCCAGCGGAGAAATAAGGCTGAGCATTGCTCCAAGGGGGCAGAGATAGCGGCACCAGAATCGTGGTGCGATCAGGTTAAGCGCTATAATTCCTCCGAAGATGAGGAGCGTGATAGCGGACATATAAAATACGGGTTGAAAATAGTGGAGATGAGAGAGGGAAACCCATCCGAGGGCTTTTGAGAGCGGACGCAGAACGTCCAAGAAGAGGTTGACCAGAGTGATCGACAGAGGATAGAGGAAGAAGGTATAAAAACGGGTCAGGAGCGCGATGGGGTCCATAAAGAAGGCAAGCGACAGGCCGGCAAGGGCGGCGGTAATAAAGACGATCAGTAAAAAATATTTAACTTTCCGAAAACTTGATTCGGTTTTTAGGTTGCTTCTTTTTTTCTTTCTGAAGAAAAGGAGATGAAGGAAGTCAATCGAAGCGCCCATGGGACAGACGTAAGCGCAGAAGAACCTGCCGATGAGGAGCGTCGCCCCGATCGTCACAAGACCCCAGAGAGCCCGGCCGATCATCTCCCTTGCAGCAAAGATGGCATTGAGGCCCAGGAGTGGGTCGAGGCGCAGGTAGATGTCTGCGGGAAACCAGTCCGGAAGTTTGTAGGTTGCAAAAAAGAGGAGAAGCGAAAAAAGAAGAAGGGAGAGGGCCTGGAGGATTGTCCTCATGTTGTTCCTTTATAAATTTTAAGCTGGTCCGTATCAATCTTTCCGAGGCCCCGCTGATGAGCGATGAGCAGATGCTCTACCTGACGGCCCTTAAAGCTCCGGCCATACCAGGGGGTGATGGTGACCCCATAGGAGTCCACAGCTACGGGGTCTGTGCCGGCGATGATGAGATTGAGTTTTTTAACCTCGCCCGGTCCTCCGGGACCGCCCGATGTGAGGGCTCGCGAGGCATCCAGGATCGTCAACTGGGGTTTGATCACGGTGGCAAGGTCGGCAAGAGCCTGATTGATGTTGAGCCGGGAATGGAAACTCTCCCGATCCCAGATCAAACCCATCAATCCCTTAATGCCCAGACTTACGCCTGTTGCGGAGTGAGATTTGGCAACGGGAATATTGATGAGGACGTCGCTTTCGAGAGCCTCCTGGATGACTTCAACCCGGTCCAATATCTTTCCCTGCGGGATTTTGATCTCTTTAAAGAACTTTCTTTCCTGGAAGGCAATAACATGGGCTCCGGAGATGTTCTTGCATGCCTCGCGAATTCCGCTTCTTTCAAGACAGAGCTCTGCCCGGTGCAGAGTATGATCCAGTATTAAAACTTGCCGGGCCCCTGCTTGAATGCAGGCCTCAGCCACAGTGGCGACGACCATGGGATGGGTGGTCGCGCCGAACTCAGGCGTTCTGGCAAAGGACATGTTGGGTTTTAGAACGATCCGGTGTCCCTTTTTCACAAAGCGGGAAATTCCTCCCAGTGTTTCCAGAGCTTTTTTTGTAGCGGCAGCAGGTTCTCCAGAGATCACGACAAGGTCATATTCTTCTTTTGCCTGCAAAAGGGGGGGATTCCCCGAAAGAGCCAACGTGGCTCCGGCCATCACCGTTTTCAAAAATGTTCGTCGTGTCATTTCCTTCTTACATTTGCTCATCAACTTATTTCCTTTCCTTCAAATGCTTAGCGTCCAGTGAATAGCACACAGCGTTTTTATTCCGCATTCCGCAATCCGAATTCCGAAATGTGTTCTTACCCAATAAACTCCGACGGAACATCTTTCAGCCGGGCCACATCTCGAATCTTCTTTGGAACGTTGAATCCAATCGAGCATTTCACCGGGCACGAGGAACAATCCTCGCAAACCCTGGAGGGAAGATTGAGCGACACGATCAAATCCTGAGCATGTGCAAGGCTTCGGTAGTCGTAAGTATACATATAGGCCCGCATCAGATCAGGGATGGAAAGTTTTTCCAGACATTGTCCTAAACATTGTCTGCAACCCTGGCAGTATAATCCGCGGATGGAGGCTTCCTTCTGCAACTCTAATTTTTCTGGTTCGGTGAGGGTCAGATCATCCATGATGGATAGGTCGATCTCTATATGTTCGAAGGCGGTAAACCCGGCAATAACCGTATGAACGTTCGGATCCTGAAGAATCCATTTGAAAGAAGCGGGGATATTCTTGACTGTCGGTGGTTGCTGGGAAATACCCCTGACTGCTTTCATCCCGACAATTCCAATACCAGACTGAGAGGCTCTGGCAATTGCTTTTCTCACTTCCTGATAATGTTTCTGTTTGAAGGTATAGGATGTAAGAATGACGTCATGGACTTTAGAATCGGTTACGGCATCGATGACCTCGGGCTCGTTTGAATGGGTGGAAACACCGGAGAATCGTATTTTCCCGTCTTTCTTTGCCTGTTCGAATGCTTTGAGAATTGGCTCATACATGACCGATTCTTTTCTGGATACCCCATGTTGACAGAGGATATCCACGTAGTTGATGCCCAATCGCTTCAAACTGATGTCCAGTCTCTTGAGAAATTCTTCGGTTGTTGCTCCTTCTTGATAGAGCCCTGTCGTTCGATTCTGGGGGAGACTTATTTTGGTGGCAATATAGTATGAATCTCTGGGGCGCCCTTTAATTACCTCTCCGATCGTTTGCTCATTTCGGCCCTGCATATAGCCGTGAGCTGTGTCCAGAAGCAGGATTCCCGAATTCAGGGCCGTCCGGATGATGTTAGGATTATCGGTGAGCATGACCCCCATATTGATCACAGGGAGCTTCAGCCCTGTTTTCCCCAGAGTGCGGTAGACCATCTTCCTCTCTGTTCCTTTTGCCTCGACAACTCTTACGTCCTGTTTCATGTCGAGTGGGGGAAGGAAAAAGAGTCCGCCAAACCCCGCCAGCGATGACTTCATAAAATCTCTTCTGCCGATTAACTTTTTAGACATAAGTTTTCTCTCACCTTTGTTAGAAATTTTACCCTCGATGTACACGAAAGCCATCGTGCTCTAAAATAACAAGCCTTCCTTTGATGGATGCAAGGTCAAACTTCTCAAAGAAGTGTTCCAATGCCCTTTTGACGTCCTGAAGCAAAGGAGGGTGAATGCGAATTCTGATGATGCCATGATGGATAGAAGGCGGATAGAGTAAGATGTTGCTGAAGTGTTTATCAAAGGTCAACAACGCCCGTTCCTGTTCGGAGGCTAATTTGATGATCAAGGAGTCCGTGGCGGCGAAGAGGTTTGTCTCATGAACAGTTGTTACATCGAGACCTTTATCCCTGAGAAAACCAACAATAGCAGGTGGAATGTTTTCATCCGCCAAAAATTTTATCATTGATGAGCTGTCTCAAATGGTATGTATTCTGTGTTCCGAATGAGGCTGGCGGCATAGTGGAGACAGGCTTCGACATCTTGCTTTGTCAGTTGAGGATAATATTCTTGAATGATCCGTTCTGGGGGCATGCCTGTTTCAAGAAGCTCAAGGATCAGGTATACCATGATTCGAGTGTTCTTAATACAGGGCTGCCCGTGACAAATATTGGGATCAACTACGATTCGTTCTGTTAGGTTGCCCATCGAATCACCTCAATCAAGATAATTAATCATACCATGAGGTCCAGGGTTAGTCAAACCGAGGAGTTTTATGAAGAGGTTTTATCCTCGTTAAGGTCTTTTTTCTAAGCTCACCCCAAGTTTTTCAATATATTTAGACTTAAGGGCATGTTCCACATTTCCAATTATACCCCAGAGGTATCTTCCTCCCCACTGAAGATCAATTTCTCCGTGGTGAGGGTCGGAGAGGGCATAGCGGTCCTCTGTTACGTCCTTTCTTGGACTCTTGATCGTCTGGAGATACTTTTCAATCATGTCCCTGCACTCGTCCTTATTTTTCCCCTCGATGACAAACAATTTGAACTTTTTGGCTTGAAGTTCATAATCGGCGGTAAAGCTGGAATGTAAGAAAGCATAGCCCAAAAAGTTTTTAGAGACGAACATCTCTGAATTCCCTTTTTTCCCCTCTGCGGGGAAAGAGGATAAGATAGAAGGGAAGGATCCCTTCTCCCCTAAATTTTGGGCTACCTTTTTAGCAAAGGCAACCAACACCTCCCGATCCTCTGGGCCGGTATTAATAGTGCTTATCTTTACATAGTAAGGACCTGTCAGAAAATTGAGGAATCCTTTCTCATAATAGCCCTGTACCCCGATATCGAGAAAATTGGCCCCGGAAAGGCGCTCCTGGCTGTAAATTCCAAAAGCATAGAGGGGGGTTCTGTGGCGATAAACATCAACGGTCACTGAGGCCTTCTTTTCGTTCTGGTATTCAGCCACCTTCAATTCCTCAAAATCATAAATCAGATAGAGATCCGCCGCCCCATTGATATATTCGTAAAGATTTTTTGGAATAAAAGTCTCGATCTCCCCGGACTGCTTCCATCCAGTTATTTCTGGAAATGCGAAGTCCTTTGCCTCTGAAATTGAGTTCCATAAAATGATAATCGTGCTTAACACCAAACAAATGGTTTTCATTGTCTTAAGTCCCTTCTGTTTCTCTAAAAGGGTGGCAGAAATAAGGGGAGACGATCGTCTCCCCCCTAAATAAAATTATAACCTTTTTTCTTAATAAAAAAAGACTCACCCCGCAATAAACTCCGCCGGCACGTCTCTTAACCGCGCCACATCCCGGATCTTGCGCATCAAATTTAATCCAACAATTATTTTGGCATCGGTAATTTACTATTAACTTGAGCGGCTTTTCTGAAAAAGGGTTTGGTCAAGAAAGGGGGAAATACTTTATTGCGGCAGTCTGACCTCAAGAGTTTTTAACCCTTTCAATACCCAGGGGTCCTTGAGAAGCTCTGCATCAGAACTTCTCAATACTAATTCTTTGATCTCATGATGACGGGCTTTAATCTCCAGAAGATACCTCTGTATCTTTTCAGTATCAATCTTCATTACAGTGAAGCCTCAGCAAGAAGTCCGGCACATTCCCTGTATTTGAGGGAGACATGTTCTATGAGATCGGTTCTCAGGCCTGGATCAAGGTCAATAAGAAGTTTTCCTTCTTTAAAGATTCTATTCAGGAATGTGAATGGGGCATCATTGATTACCTTCACATCAAATTGATCAGCCGTTAGGTTGACTCCCTCTTCCCTGGAATAACGGGACAATTCAGTTCTCAGATCAGAGGTGATAACGAAAATATTTTCTTCGGGATTCTTGATATAGATTCCGATATCGATATCCCGGAACGCTTCTTCTTTCACGAAGGACCCATAGGCATAAGCAAAAATGGTCCTTCCATCTCGCGCAAGAGCCCCTTTGATTAAGTTGAGAATTCTCTCTCTTTTCATATTCGATACGCCCATTTGTTGTATTCGTTAAAAATACTACCAGACTTTCAGAATTTACGCAATAAAAAATGAATACGCAGAACATAGAGACTTGCCAACCGGAGGCAGATTCCAACGTACTTTAACTTCCCAAAACCTCTTGGTGGGTTCCGACGGCTGTAATGATGATACTGGATTCACTCCGAAAATAAGTTGCCCTATAATTCATGGTGATACTGAAGGCCCACTGGTTTGTACCCGCCAGTTTTTCATTTCTCAAACCGGGATAGGAAGGATTCATAATGAGTCTTTCAACCTGCTCCCAAAATTTTATTCTTACCTCTTTTGGAAGGTCGTTCAGCCGCTTAATCACTGTATCCGAGAGGACGATCTTAGTCGCCAAGCTGTTTTCTCGCCTCTTTCACCGATTTGAAGGCTTTGACTTTTCCTTTTTCGATGTCCTTCATTGATTGAGCAATCTGCTCTTGCCATTCTTTACTCCAGAACCACGCCTGACTTCGCGGGACTTCTAATACAGGCCGGATCACAATTTCTCCCTCCCGAACATCCACCTCCACCCGTTCCCCTATCTTTAATGGAATCTTATCCCTGACATCCTCCGGAATGGTGACTTGATACTTTTCTCTAACTTTAACTGTGGTTGCCATACCCGCTACTCCTTTTGTATTACTGTATTACTTTCATCATAATCTTACATAGCCCATTCTTTTTTGTCAACAAAATAAAATCCCCCTTTTTAAAAGAGGGGCGTCTTCTTGATTGGAGAATGAACTCCAGTCCACTGTGGATAGTGGGTTGTATGGCAGACATTCCTATATTTTCACTTCGCTGATCTGAATCGGGGGTTGGACGTCAGTGTAGTTGGGGATATCTCCCGTAATCGCTTTACCTCAATAAATTGCCATAAAATCAAACTCGACGAAAATATTTCGCGCCATTTGAAGCCACACCTTCAGCAAGCAAGACATGATGTCTTCACTGCTGCGGACGGAGGCTTGACAGGAAAGTCCGATGTTGAAGCCGGAGCTTCCGCAAAATCCGAAGGATTGATGCTTTTTACCCTTGACCTTGAATTTGCAGACCTTAACCTGGTCATCCTCGAATAATTCACCGATCCATTGGAACGCAAGGTTTATCTCCGCATGACGATAAAATTCGGCTGGAGTAAATTCATGACTGATGAGCCAACAGATTGGGACATAAAGCGGAGAGTATTCTATTTCCAATAAATGGCTTGACAAACCATTCAGAAGAAATATAATACCTGAATTTTGCATCAAAATAGCATTTTTAACCTCGAACAGCATTTTTCATGCAAAATATTTTTTGCATGGGTAGGTGTGATCCTTGATGCCAATAAACTGGACTGTTCAGTATTTCCGGGTGTTTGCGCAGTATATCGAGGTTGTGAATGAGACGATCCAACCGTTCTCTTCCGCTAAGGTGTGAAGAATAATGGATCTTGACCGTGTTGTTCCCGCTGACAATCTTTGCAGCAATAAACAACAATTTCAATCTCGACACATGAATCGTATTTTGTGTTTTGTGGTCTTGCTCCTTTTGGGTTTTCTGCTCCTGATCCTTCAAATCCGCAAAGCCGATCATATAACGCCATAAATTGTACGAGAGCATCACGATCTGAAAGTACGCATAGTTGCTCTGAAACTTTTTACCCGGAATCGCTGCCAACCCCTCCCGCTTGGCCTCCCCAATCAGAGTCTCTGCCCCCGCTCTCCCATCATATTCTTCAATCACCTGGTGGGCTCTTTTGGTAAGACTCGTCACAAAAATCCGATATTTGTACCGGTCATCTTCAAAGAGCTCAAACTGAACCGGCTCCGAAGGAGCAGCCTCCCTCTCTTTCGGAATCCGTTGGGCCACAAACCGACACGCCTTCTTCCAACCCGAGGGCTGAAAGTAACAACTGTTATACTGAATCCCTTTGTCTCGACCCACGCTATACCACCCCTTCGGATCAAACGGAGGACGCGTCCGCTTTGCCGAAATAATATAATCATATCCACGACGAAGACAGGCATTGACCGCCGCCCAACTATACATCTCCGAGTCTGCACGAACAATGACTCGTTTCACATAACCCGGAATCAACTTCCCAAAGGACAAAATCAACCGGGCCACCTCCTGCCCCGAAATCGTCTCCCCCCGACGAAACATCCCTGTTAGATATTCCCGTGTCTCGGCAATGAACGTCAACACCGGCCTCAGCCCCTTTTTCCCCCGATGCCCAGGATTATGCCCTCGCTTTGCCCCCTGGATCAATCCATACACCGTCTCTACCGTCGTATCGATATCGAGATGAATGCACTCCGGAACTATCCCCAGACTCCTCCATGCCCTCTCCCTCAACACCCCCATCACCCGCAATAAACTCATCGACTGATGACGCCCAATCGATTGAAGATACCGCCAAAAGGTGCTCACAGCCGGTAACCGCTCCACCCCCAAAATCCCCAGCAACATCGGATCGTCGCAAATATAAACAAAATGATTCAACCGGCAAAACCCGATAAACAGTAGCAACAAAAGCCCCTTGATGAAAAACAGGCTCCCATATTGGGTCTCCCGAGTGGGCTCACAATAAAATGCGGAAAACTGAACGTCAAATCTTAACCCGTCCCATAACTTCACCAAGGGCAAAAGCCCTCCATACGGGCTTAAATGCTCATCAATATAACCCTGGCGCGTAGAAGCCTTGATTTTTCTGGCCTTTCGGCCACCCTCTTTTTCCCCTTGTTTTATGCCCTTTTTTTGTTTATGCTGTTTCTCGGACTTAACCATTTGAGTTACCTCCCTGTTTATTCTTGGTTTCTTTGTTTCTCTCTCTAACCCAAGAATATAGAGGCTCTCAGATGGTTAGTCCACTATTTTTCACCGATACCGCATAAACTGACGCAAAATTCAGGTAATACATACATGAAAACAAAGCTGGGCCGTCAAGAAACGCAGATGCTTGCCTATCTGCAAATGCGAAAGCGACGCACCGTGCGGACAGGCGAATTGACCGGACCTTTGCAACTCACCCGAGACCAGGAGCGGGAATTGTTTCGCCGGATGGCTCGCGGAAGGCTCATCGTACGGGTTCGTCCTGGCCTGTACCTTGTTCCGGCGCAATTGCCCCTCGGTGGATCGTGGAGCCCGGACGAAACCATGGCCCTCAATACCTTGATGGAAGACCGCGAAGGTCGTTACCAGATATGTGGTCCCAATGCGTTCAATCGGTATGGGTTCGATGATCAGGTACCAACCCGGATCTACGCCTATAACAACCGGATTTCGGGCGAGCGAACCATAGGAACGATTACCCTGACGCTCATCAAAGTGGCGGACGACCGGCTTGGCGACACAGAGGATGTAGAAGTGGCGGAAGGACTCACCGCTGTGTATTCTTCGCGTGTGCGGACATTAGTGGACGCAGTGTATGACTGGGCAAGATTCAACAGCCTGCCTCGGGGGTACGTGTGGATTCGGGGCGAACTGGCGGCGAAACAGATCGATGCGGGGAACTTGGTGGCAGTCACGCTCCGTTACGGCGACAAGGGGACTATCAGGAGGATCGGTGTATTATTGGAAGGACAAGGCGTGAAGGAAGAGTTGCTTCGCAAGTTGGAGCGAGCCTTGAAACCTTCGACGAGTCTGATCCCGTGGAACCCCCTGAAGCCGAAACGGGGAACAATCAACCAACGCTGGGGAGTTGTGCTGAATGAGCAAACGTGAGAACTCCTTCGTTGCCCATGTCCATGAGGATTCCGCTCTGTTTCGTGAAACTGTGAACTTCACAACGGCTGAGACCGCTTTTGCCTCACGTCTGATTGAAAAAGACTACTTCTGCACTGCATTATTAACCTACCTGACCGATGCGGACAACAGGCTGGTATTTAAAGGCGGGACGTGCATAACAAAAGTCCATGCGGATTTTTATCGACTCAGTGAGGATCTGGACTTCGTCATCCCTATACCAGTAACTTCAACTCGTTCCCAGCGAAGCAAGCTGGTGGCCGGAGCGAAAAAAGCCGTAGCGCAGTTGCCAGAGCGGCTTCCCGGTTTTCGCCTCGTCAATCCGTTACAAGGAGCGAACAACTCCACCCAGTATATTGCCGTCGTTGGTTATTCTTCACTGGTCCGTCGGCAAGAGGAAACCATCAAAATAGAAATCGGCCTCCGAGAACCTTTGTTGACACCTGTAGTGAACGGCCTCGTACGAACGATCATACTTAATCCAGTGTCCGGCAAGCCGCTCATGCCCCCGGTCTCCGTGAGGTGCATTTCGAAGACAGAAGCCTTGGCCGAGAAGTTTCGGGCCGCTCTGTCCCGGCGCGAGGTAGCCATCCGGGACTTCTTTGACATTGACTACGCTGTACGGAAATTGAATCTCAACGTACAGGACGCCGCTTTCATCCGGTTGATCCGCAGCAAGCTCGACGTGCCTGGAAACGATCCGGTTGACGTTTCTGGAGACCGTCTGAAAGTTCTTAGACTGCAACTTGAAGCGCGTTTAAAACCCGTATTGCGTGCCAGGGATTTCGCTGAATTTGACCTCGATCGTGCGTTCGAGATCGTAGCCTCAGTGGGAGCCATGGTGCGGTGAAGAAGCAAGATCACCGATAGTCTTCAGAACCCCCGGCGGATTTAAGTCATTTTAGGAACTTCCCTCCAAATCTTTTCACTGCCAATTGGAAGCTAAAACTGCAAAGGTTTGTTAAATTTTTTGCTCTTGACAACTAAACAGATGTATAGTATTCTGAAAACCAGTTCGGAGTAATGAGTTCACCTGCCCCGATTCTATCGGGGGAGTTCGGAGCGAAATCTTAAAACAGAACCTTGAATTCAAAGGAGGAATTATGGAGTTGACAGCTCGGCAGAGAGAAATCTTCGAGTTCATCCATGGGTTTATCAGGGAGAGGGGTTATCCTCCTTCTATAAGAGAGATTGGCGAACATTTCCATATTTACCCCAGGGCTGCCTTCGACCACCTCAAGGCGCTGGAGAGAAAGGGTTATTTGAAACGGCGAAGTTCAATGTCCAGAGGTCTTGAGATACTTGTCTTTGAGGAAGATAGGCTCCGAAAGGGGAGCAGGCCATTGATTCGGGACATTCCTGTTTTAGGCAGGGTTGCGGCAGGGAAACCCACACTGGCCGTGGAGCATGTGGAGGAGACCCTCCCGCTTCCGACAGAATGGGTGAAAGGCAAGGAGGTCTTCCTTCTGAAGGTTAAGGGCGACAGCATGTCTCCGTATATCCTTCCGGGCGATTATGTGATTGTTCGGTCCCAGCCTTCGGCTGAGAACGGAGATGTGGTGGTGACCCTGATGGGTGAGGAGTCGACCGTGAAGCGGTTTTTCAAAAAGGGGAGAAAGATCGAACTGAAGCCGGATAACGAACACTGGGAAACGATCCGGATTGAAGAGGGAGCAGGAGAAGTTCAAATTCTTGGGAAAGTGATTGGGGTTTTCAGGAAATGCTAATTTCAAGATTATCAGGTCATCAGGGAATCGGGAAGCAGGGTAACAGGAAACCAGGACATTAGGAAACCAAGCTTAAAACCTGATACCCTGATAAACTGATGCCCTGCAACCTGATATTCTGATTACCCGGTAACCTGATTTGGGTAGAAAGATGGATCAAGCGTTGATCGCTCTGTTCGATGAAGTCCTGTCGCAAGTTCAAACCGGCCTCCCGAAGAAGGTTCTTTTCCAGGGGGAAGGGACCGGAGGAATCGCATCCTATGCGGCGGGGTGGATGGCAGGCAAGGGGATGGATGTCATCGTCCTGGATGGTGCGAATTGTTTTAATCCTTATATAGCATCATCCTTCGCCAGAAAGGCGTTGATTTCTCCGGAAAGGATTCTTAAGAGGATTCGGATAGCAAGAGCCTTCACCTGCTACCAGATGGCAACCCTGATGGGAGAACAGTTGCCCTCTCTACTCAAGAAAGAGATGGCAACCGTACCAACAAAAAAGCCCTGGGTGATTCTCCTGGGGCCGCTTACCACCTTCATGGATGAGGATGTGCTGGAGATGGAGGTCCGGCCTCTCTTCGAGAAAGCCCTGAGTAAGGTAGAGAAAATAGCTGCGGAGGGTGTGCCTTTCTTTCTGTTTCAGTCTCCTGTTTTCCCCGGTTCTAAAAGGGCATTTCTCATGAAAAGGCTCTCCCAATTTTCTGATCTGGCCTGGAGGATATCTCTGGAAGGTCAAGAGCCAAAGATGATTTTGGAAAAGAGATTGACGAAACACGAAATTCCCTGCCTACCGGCAGGCAGGCGAGCACCTGCCTTCGCCGAAGCGGCTTCGCGCAGGCAGGCCAATATCCAAATAACCAATATCCAATGACCGAATTCCCCAACACAAATTGATCAAGAAGTTTTGGTTATTTGAATAGTGGTAAACTTGTAAAAGCCGTCACTCCGGTGAAAACCAGAGTCCAGAGAATTCTTAACCAATTAAAAACACTGGATTCAGGCCTTCGCCGGAATGACGAAACTATGACCAAAGAGACTTTTTACGAGACCATCGGTTCAAATTTGCATTTTGCATTGAGAGGTACTCATGGGACGTACCGTTTTGCCTTTCAGTCAGGTTTTGGAACAGGAAGTCCAGGAGTGGCGAAAATTTCGAAGGGGCCTGCGTAAGGAGGATCAGCAGTTCCTCGACCGGCTCTTCGAAAAAGCAAGGCTTCATGTGCAGGCCGGAGTCTATGCCTCGAGGCCCTGGCCTTTTGAAACGATCCTGATCTCCATGCTTTTAGAGCACGAGAAGACATTGGTCGAATTGAAATCGAAGCTGAAGGCCTTAGAAACTGATACTACTCAGACAGGTACCCCATCCCCCTCCTGGCCTCCCCCTTGAAGGGGGAGGTAAAAAGGTTTCCATCCCCCTCCAGGAGACTGTGTCGTAATTCCGTTCATGGTTCGAGAGCCTCACCACGAACGGATAACGGCATGTTAAAAATCAATCACTTAGCCGTTCGTCCTGAGTGTGTCGAAGGGCGAATGGCTAATTACGACACA
>Ga0208244_101355_pt1 | contig 13718 bp, 12 predicted proteins | sample SubbioCR12Aug_5A_FD_184828 | JGI IMG/M metagenome (GOLD analysis project Ga0208244, IMG submission 184828) | Serpentinite rock and fluid subsurface biosphere microbial communities from McLaughlin Reserve, California, USA - CR12Aug_5A (SPAdes) | ecosystem: Environmental > Terrestrial > Deep... | reverse complement strand
AGGGTGTGTTCGAGTTCGATATCCGGGTTTTCTGCCCCGACTTGCACGGCAATCTGCCGCCACAAGCGCGAAGATTCCAGCACGTTGGCCTTGTCTACCGAAGTGACTTTTTTCTTGCGGCCTTTGGCCAGGCTGAAGGCCAGTTCCATGACGCGCCGAATCTCATAATCGTAATATTCGAGGGTATCAACGGCCCGTTCGCGGCCATCTTTCACGTCGCGGCCTTTGGGCCAGCCGAAATATAGTCCGCCGGTCAGTTCGCGGATGACGAGGATATCGACGCCTTTGAGTTTTTCCGGCTTGAGCGGCGACCAATCAATCAACGCCGGGTGGACCTTGACCGGGCGCAGGTTGGCAAAAACGCCCAGGCCTTTGCGCAGGGCTAGCAATCCGCGTTCGGGGCGGTCTTTGGCTTTGGGGTCGTCCCATTTTGGGCCGCCGACTGCGCCGAGCAACACCGCATCGGCGGATTGGCAATCGGCCAGGGTTTCGTCTGTCAGAGATGAACCGAATTTGTCGATGGAACAGCCTCCCATCAGGCGTTCGGTGAAGTTGAAGCTGTGTCCGTATTTACTGGCAATGGTTTCGAGCACGGACATGGCTTCGTTGATGATTTCCGGGCCAATCCCGTCGCCGGGGAGTAAAACAATGTTTGCTTTCATGGATTCTCCAAATTTGACCGTGGACGGCGGACGATGGACGGTGAAAAATGATCTACGGTCTATCGTCTACGGTCTGGTTTTCAATATGCCACCGTCAGCCCATATTCAATCGCATCGGCCAGGGCGCGCCACGAGGCTTCGATGATGTTGGTGCTGGCGCCGACAGTTGTCCAGCGCTTGGTGCCGTTTTGGGTGTCAATCAGCACGCGCGTCAGGGCGGAGGTGCCGTTGTTGCTATCCAATATGCGGACTTTGTAATCTGCCAGTTGGAAATTTGCCAGTGTGGGGTAATGTGGCAGGAGCGCTTTGCGCAGGGCCTTGTCGAGGGCGTTGACCGGGCCGTTGCCCTCGGCGGCGGTGTGCAGGGTTTCGTCCGAGCCGGGCACGCGTACTTTGACGGTTGCCTCCGCGAAAATGCCGCGCTTGTCGCGGTGGTCTACGTTGACGGTGAAGTCAATCAGTTCAAACGGGGCTTTGTAATACATCTCCTGGCGCTTGAGCATCAGCGCCACCGAAGCCTCGGCGGCCTCGAAGGAAAATCCGCGCGCTTCGAGTTCCTTGATTTCGCCCAAAACGCCAATCACTTCCTCGCCAGTATCGACTTCCACGCCGTATTCTTCGGCTTTGCTGAGCAGGTTTCCGCGTCCGGACAAGTCCGAGACCACCACGCGCATCTTGTTGCCAACTTTTTCTGGTTCGATGTGCTGGTATGACTGCGCCGAGCGGCGCATAGCGGCCACGTGCACGCCGCCCTTGTGCGCAAAAGCGGACCTGCCGACAAAGGGTAAATGCTCGTTGGGCGTGATATTGGCGACCTCAGCCACAAAGTGTGAAAGGTCGGTCAGTTTGCTTAATCCGCCTTCGGGTAGGCATTTATGGCCCATCTTTAGTTCCAGGTCGGCCATGACCGAGACGAGATTGGCGTTGCCACAGCGTTCACCGATGCCGTTAATCGTCCCCTGGACTTGTATCGCGCCCTCGCGCACCGCCACCAGCGAATTGACCACCGCAGCCTCGCTGTCGTTGTGGGTGTGGATGCCGAGCGGGTGGTCGATGGCGGCTTTCACTTCGCGGACAATCTGCTCAACTTCCCAGGGCATTGTCCCGCCGTTGGTGTCGCACAGCACGAGAGTCTCGGCCCCGCCGCGTGCGGCGGCCTTGAGCGTTTCGAGGGCGTAGGCGCTATTCGCTTTGTAGCCGTCGAAGAAATGCTCGGCGTCGTAGATGACCCGCCGCCCCTGTCCGCGCAGGTAGGTGACTGATTGCTCAATAATCCGCAGGTTGTCTTCGGGCGTGGTTTTGAGCACTTCGAGCACATGCAGCATCCAGGTTTTGCCGAAAATCGTGCAGACCGGGGCTTCGGAATCAATCAGGGCCTGGATGTTGGCGTCATCCTCCGGGCCGCCTTTGACGCGGCAGGTTGAGCCGAAGGCCGTAATCAGGGCATTTTTCCAGGTTAGTTGGCGGGCGCGCTCGAAAAATTCGGCGTCCTTGGGGTTCGACCCCGGCCAGCCGCCCTCGATGAAGGCCACGCCCAGGTCATCCAGTTTTTGGGCAATGCGGATTTTGTCGCTGGCCGAAAGGTTGAAGCCTTCGGATTGCGTTCCATCGCGCAGGGTGGTGTCGTAGATTTGGATAAGGGTCATAACAAGTCCTTAATGCAGAATGCAGAAGGGAGAATGCTGAACATTCTGCATTCTGCACTCTTCACTCTGCATTGTTTTCAAATGTCGCAATCTTTTCTTCAAAACCTAGGATATAGCCGAGTTCGTCCACGCCTTGGAGCAGGCAGGTTTTCGAGAACGGGTCGATTGGGAACGAAACACTGTGGCTGTTCGGCAGGTTGACTGTCTGGGTTTCCAGGTCGATGCTGACTTCAGCGGTCGGCACTTCCTCCACCAGGTCGAAGAGCATTTTGTGGGTTTCGACATCCACGATGACGGGTAAAAGGCCATTTTTTAGGGCATTGTTACGGAAAATATCGGCGAAGGAGGTGCTGATGACGGCCCGGAATCCGTAGCCGGTCAGCGCCCAGGGGGCATGCTCGCGGGACGAACCGCACCCGAAGTTGTCTCCCGCCAAAAGGACTTGTTTCCTGGCTGATTCGGGCTTGTTGAGCACAAAATCAGACTTGGGTGAGCCATCGGCATTGTACCGCCAGTCGGCGAACAGGTTGTCTCCCATTCCGAGTTTGTCAGTGGCTTTCAGGAAACGGGCCGGGATGATTTGGTCAGTGTCGATGTCGTTGACCGGCAAGGGGACGAGGCCGGAGGTAAGTTGGGTAAATTGAGCCATAAGTTTTTCCAGTTTTGCCTGTCATTTCGAAGGAGGCGCTTTGCGGCGACTGACACCTGCCCTGGCGGGTGGCGCCAGGGGAAATCTTCTTGTGCAAAAAAAGATTTCTCACCGCTACGCGGTTCGAAATGACAAAGTGATGAATTTAAGAAACGGTTCTTGGGTCAGTAACAACGCCAGCGACAGCGGTAGCCGCTGCTGTCAGCGGACTGGCGAGGAAAGAGCGTGAACCTTTACCTTGGCGTCCTTCAAAGTTTCTATTTGAAGTGCTGACGCAATACTGACCTGCCGGCACTTCATCACCGTTCATGGCAATACAGAGGCTACAGCCTGCTTCGCGCCATTCGGCCCCGGCTTGCTTGAAAATCTCGTCCAGCCCTTCAGCTTCGGCCTGGCGCTTGACCATTCCGGAGCCGGGAACGACCAGCACGCGCAGGCCGTCGGCGACTTTTTTGCCCTTCAGGTATGCTGCCGCCTGGCGCAGGTCAGAAATGCGCGAGTTGGTGCATGAGCCGATGAAGACCACGTCCACTTTTTTGCCGAGCAGGTTTTCCCCGGCAGACAGACCCATGTAAGCCAGGGCTTTGCGCAGGGCCAGGCGCATATTCTCATCGTCGAAATGGTCGGGGTCGGGGACGCGGCCTGTGATGGACATGCCCATGCCGGGGTTGGTGCCGTAGGTAATCATCGGCTCCAACTCGTCGGCGTTGATGACGACGGTTTTGTCGTAGACTGCACCTTCGTCGCTGGGCAGGGTTTTCCACTCGGCGACGGCTTTGTCCCAGTCTGCGCCCTTAGGAGCGAATTCACGGCCTTTGATGTACTCAAAAGTCGTTTCGTCGGGGGCAATCAGACCGGCCCGCGCGCCGCCTTCAATCGACATGTTGCAGATGGTCATGCGTTCTTCCATGCTCAAATTGCGGATGGCTTCGCCGGTGTACTCGAAGACGTGCCCCGTCCCGCCGCCGATGCCGATTTTGGCAATCAGGGCCAGGATGATGTCTTTGGCGGTGACGCCGGGTTTGAGTTTGCCGGTCACGCGCACTTCGTAGGTTTTGGGTTGGCGCTGGAGCAGGCACTGGGTCGCCAGGACGTGCTCGACTTCGCTGGTGCCGATGCCAAAAGCCAGCGCGCCGAATGCGCCATGCGTAGCGGTATGGCTGTCGCCGCAGACGATGGTCATGCCGGGTTGGGTAAAGCCCAGTTCCGGCCCGATGACGTGGACGATGCCCTGTTTGTCGTTGCCCATGCCGTAGAGCGGAATGCCGAACTCGGCGCAGTTATCGGTCAGCTGCTGGAGCTGGGATTTGGCTGCCATATCGGCATAAGCGAGGCGCCCAAACGGGTCGGACGGGTCATCTGTACGGGTAGGGATTCCATGATCCATGGTGGCGACCGTCTTGAGCGGCTGGCGGACTTTTAATCCGCGTGTTCGCAACCCGGTAAAAGCCTGCGGCGAAGTCACCTCGTGGACGAGGTGCAGATCGATGTACAAAACTGCCGGTGATTCCGGCTCCTGGGCGACAATGTGTTTTTCCCAGATTTTTTGGAATAATGTCTTTGGCATAACCTATCTCACGTCAGAGAGGTCCCAGCCGCCGGGCATGGTGCGCAGGCTTTCAACATGCTCGATAAACCATTCGGCGTGGGGGTCGTTTTGTTGGGGTTTGTTGGCGCGGGCCGGGCTGACACCGGCCAGTTCAGACATGTCCCATCCACCGGGGATGGTGCGGGGTTCACTGTGGTCAAAGCTGATTTCTTCAGGGGCGGTCATGGTGTTTCTCCTGTTTGGGTGGTTGATGATTGTCATTTCGAAGGAGCCGCTATGCGGCGACTGAGAAATCTTTAGTATGGCGGTGAAGATTTCTCCCCGCTACGCGGCTCGAAATGACAGGTTAATTGCTTTTCACTTCTGCACTCGTTTCGTGATACGTTGAAAGCAACAACTTGTTCAACGCCGAGAGATAGGCTTTTGCGCTGGCAACGATGATGTCGGTGTCGGCCCCGTATCCACCGAAAGTGCGCTTGTGGCTGCCATCGGTCTGCGGGGAGGTGCGGATGGATGAGTGGCCGTTCTCGGCCTGGACGCGCACAGTCACTTCGCCGAGCGCGTCGATGCCCTCGGTCACGGCGTGGACGTTGAATTCGAGCAGTTTGCTCTTGGCCTTGACGACCATATCGATGGCCTTGTAAATGGCGTCCACCGGGCCGGTGCCGACGGCGGGCTGGATGTAGATTTCGCCGCCCGGGCCGCGCAGGCGCACTGTGGCGGTGGGCAGTCCCATCGTGCCGCAGGCCACTTGCAGGCCGTCCAGGCTGTAGACTTCATTGGCCTGGTAAACCTGGTCTTCGACCAACGCTTCAAGATCGGCATCCGTAATGGTTTTTTTCTTGTCTGCCAGTTCCTTGAAACGATCGAAAATCACGCCCAGGTCTTCGGGACTGAACTCGTAGCCCATCTCTTGCAAGTGGACTTTGAGCGCGTGCCGTCCGGAATGTTTGCCCAGCACCAGCTTCGAGCGGCTCAGGCCAACCGTTTCGGGCAGCATGATCTCGTAGGTCTGGTGGTTTTTGAGCATGCCGTCCTGGTGGATGCCGGCTTCGTGGGCAAACGCGTTCGCGCCCACGATGGCCTTGTTGGGCTGGACGCTCATGCCGGTGTAATTGCTGACCAGTTTGCTGACCCTGGTAATCTGGGTGCTGTCGATGCCGGTGGTGCAGTTGTAGGTGTGGGGACGGGTCTTGAGCGCCATGACAATTTCTTCCATGGCGGTATTGCCGGCCCGTTCGCCGATGCCGTTGATGGTCACTTCGGCCTGGCGCGCCCCGGCCTGGATTCCGGCCAGGGTGTTGGCTGTCGCCAGCCCCAGATCGTTGTGACAATGTACCGAAATGATAATTCCATCGTGCATGCCGGGGGTCTTTTTGATGATTCCGTCGATCAGTGCGCCGAACTCTTCTGGTGTCGTATAGCCAACAGTGTCGGGGATGTTGAGCGTGGTGGCTCCAGCGCGGATGGCTTCGCCCAGCACCACATACAAGAATTCCGGGTCAGAGCGGCCGCCGTCTTCGGGGCTGAACTCAACATCCTCGCATAACGTGCGGGCGTAGCTGACCATTTTATAGACCTGGTCGACCACTTCTTCAGGATCCATCTTGAGCTTGTATTTCATGTGGATCGGCGAAGTCGCCAAAAAGGTGTGGATGCGTGGATGTTTGGCGTGCTGGACGGCCTCCCAGGAGGCGTCGATATCGTTTTTGGTGGCCCGAGCCAGCCCGCAGATGACCGGGGCTTTCGACCCGTCGGTTGGGTTGCCGACCTCGACCGCGATTCGGCGGACGGCTTCCAGGTCATCCGGCGAAGCGGCGGGGAAGCCGGCCTCGATCACATCCACGCCCAAGCGCGCCAGCGAACGGGCAACTTCCAGCTTTTCTGCCGAAGTCATGGTTGCGCCGGGAGATTGCTCTCCGTCGCGCAGGGTGGTATCGAAGATTTTTACATAATTAGACATAAGTTGCTCCGTTCCCAATGAAGAGTGAAGCGAAAAACATGAGTTACGCTTCACTCTTCACGTTTTATGCTCTTACTTTTGCCAGTTTTCAGGCCTCAACGAGCGGACGGCTGCGCCAGCCTGCCACATTTCTGATTCGTGGATGACTTTGAGTTCTTCTTCGAGCTTGACGCGGTAATCGGGGCGGCTGTTGGCTTCGAGCGTGATGCGGGCTTCGTTGCCGGTCACAACGCTCTGGTACAGGTCGCTGAAAACAGGAGCAACCGCATCGCGGAATTTATCTTTCCAGTCCAGCGCGCCGCGTTGGGCGGTGGTCGAGCAGTTGGCGTACATCCAGTCCATGCCGTTCTGGCCGACCAGGCGAATCAGCGACTGGGTCAGTTCTTCGACGGTCTCGTTGAAGGCTTCGCTGGGGCTGTGGCCGTTGGCGCGCAGGGTGTTGTACTGCGCTTCCATCACGCCCGCCAGGGCGCCCATCAAAATGCCGCGCTCGCCGGTCAGATCGCTGTAAACTTCCTTTTGGAAGGTGGTCGGGAAGAGATAACCCGCGCCGATGGCGATGCCGAGAGCGATGGTACGTTCCATGGCGTGGCCGGTCGCGTCCTGGTGAACGGCGAAGCTGGCGTTGATCCCGGAACCGTCGAGAAAGTTGGTACGCACGCTGCGCCCGGAACCCTTCGGCGCGACCAGGGCCACATCGACATGCGGGGGAGGCACAACGCCGGTATCATCTTTAAAAGTGACCGAGAAGCCGTGCGAAAAATACAGCATGTCGCCTTCGTTGAGTGTTTCGACGATCTTGGGCCACTGGCTGCGCTGGCCGGCATCCGAAAGCAGGTACTGGATGACGGTGCCGCGTTCCGCCGCTTCTTCAACGGGGAAAAGCGTTTCACCGGGAACCCAGCCATCGGCGACAGCTTTGTCCCAGTTTTTGGTTCCTTCGCGCTGCCCGACGATAACGTTGATGCCGTTATCACGCATGTTCATCGCCTGGGCCGGGCCTTGTACGCCGTAACCCAAAACCGCCACAACTTCGTTTTTCAAAACTTCACGCGCCTTTTCAAGCGGGAATTCTTCGCGAGTTACAACTTCTTCTACGGTGCCGCCAAAATTAATTTTTGCCATGATAAGTTCCTCTTTAGAGATTGGATATTCGAGATTGGATACTCGTTATTCGTTATTCGATGTTCTAGCCACTGGATACTGGATACTGGCTACTGAACTTCCTCATGCCAGCCATTCCCGTTCGTGCCAGTTGTGCGGCGGATTCCTAAATGGGCGCCGCGCATCATCGAGATTTGCCCTGTGCGCACCATTTCGGCGATACCGATTGGGCGCAGCAGTTCCATCATGCCTTCGATTTTTTCCTCGGTGCCGGTGATTTCGACGATGACCGAGTCAGCCGCCACGTCAATGATCCGGGCGCGGAAAATGGCCGCCAGGTTATTAACCTCGCCGCGCTTTTCGGGGCCGACCTGCACTTTAATCAGCGCCAGGTCGCGGGTCACAGCGGGCTGGTGGGTGACATCCTGCACGTCGATGACGTTGACCAGTTTGTACAGGTTAGCCTCGATTTTGTGGGCATCCATATCGCCGTTGGCGCAATCGACCACGATGGTCATACGCGAGACATCTGGTTTTTCGGTGCGCCCGACTGCCAGCGACTCGATGTTGAAGTTGCGGCGGCGGAAAAGTGATGCTACGCGGTTCAAGACGCCGGGTTTATTTTCTACAAGTGCAATGAATGTATGTTGCATGGTTTCCTCTTTTATTATTTTGACTGCCGTGCTGGCCTGCGAATCATCTGGTCAAGCGCCGCGCCTGCCGGAACCATCGGGTAGACAGCATCTTCTTTTTCTACGCGGAATTCGAGCACCACCGGGCCGGGAGTTTGGCGCGCCCATTCGATGGCTTCTGATACTTCTTCGCGGCTGGTTACAAGGCGTGCTGGAATGCCGTGCGCGTCGGCCAGTTTGACGAAGTCGGGGGTCAGCATATTGACTGCCGAGTAACGTTTCTCGAAGAAAAATTCCTGCCACTGGCGCACCATGCCTAAGAAGTTGTTATTCATAATTGCAACTTTGACATTCGCGCCTTCCTGCATGGCGGTCGAAAGCTCGCAAGCTGTCATCTGGAAGCCACCATCCCCGGCGATAGCCCAGATTTCCTGGTCTTTCTTGGCAAACCAGGCCCCGATGGCCGAAGGCAGGCCAAAGCCCATCGTCCCGGCCCCACCGGAGGTAATCCAGCGGTTGGGTTTGTCAAGATGATAGTATTGGGCGGCCCACATCTGGTGCTGGCCGACATCGGTCGTGACAATCGCCCCGCCGCCGGTGGCTTTCCAGATATCGTTGATAAGGTGCGCTACATACAACTTGTCGCCCTCGGGCCAGGCCATGATACTGCGCGCGTCGCCTTCATCGCGCCAGGCATGGATCTGCCCGATCCACTCATCGTGTTCGTATTCGTCCACCATCGGCACCAGGTCGGTCAGGACGGTTTTCAGATCGCCGACCAGCGGCACATCGGCCTTGACGTTTTTATGCACTTCCGAAGGGTCGATTTCGATATGGATTTTCTTGGCTTTGGGCGCGTAAGTGTTCAATGTGCCGGTCACACGGTCGTCGAAGCGCATCCCGAAAGCCAGGATTAAATCGGAGTTTTGAATGGCCAGGTTGGTGTGCGCCTCGCCGTGCATGCCCATCATCCCCAGGCTGAGCGGATGGGAAGCCGGGAACGCTCCCAGCCCGAGCAGGGTGCTGGCAACCGGTGTTTGGGTCTTGATTGCAAAGTGCTGCAGAACTTCTTCCGCGCCCGACATGATGACCCCGTGTCCGCACAGGATAATCGGACGCTGTGAAGCGGCAATCAGTTCGACCGCTTTTCCCAGGTCGGCTTTTGGAGCGTGTGATGGCGGCTGGTAACCAGGCAACTTAACTTCTTCGGGGTAAACGAACTCCGTCTGTTCGATTTGGGCATTCTTGCAGATATCGATCAGCACCGGACCGGGGCGGCCGCTGCGGGCGATGTAAAAAGCCTCACGCACCACTTCGGCAATTTCATCAGCGCGGGTGACGAGATAATTGTGTTTGGTAATTGGCAGGGTGATGCCGGTCACATCTACCTCCTGAAAGGCGTCGCCGCCAATCAGGTGCGCGGCCACCTGCCCGGTGATGAAGACCACCGGCGAAGAGTCCATCATCGCGGTTGCGATGCCGGTTACCAGGTTGGTCGCGCCGGGGCCGGATGTTCCCATTGCCACCCCGACCTTGCCCGAAGCGCGGGCATAACCGTCTGCCATATGCGAGGCACCTTGTTCGTGGCGCACCAGTACATGATGCACCGGGTAACTCAGCATGGCATCATAAATCGGCATATTCGCGCCACCGGGGTAGCCAAAGACAACTTCCACACCCTCCCGCACCATGCACTCCCATAAAATTTCAGCACCAGTTTTTTTCATATTCTCTCCTGAATAATTTCGTTTTTCGATTCTCCGGCTTGTCTGTTGTCCGGTTTTCCGTTCTGTTCTGTTTCAGTCCGTCAATCCGTGACAAAGTCCGTTGTAAGCACAGCACCTGTATCCGCGCTGGTTACGAAATAGGCGTAGCGCTTCAGCCACTTGCTGTCGATTTGGCTCTTAAAGGGCGGCAGGGAAGCCAATCGTTTCTGGATTTCCTCATCCGTCAGGCGGACGTTCAGCGTGCGGGCAATTAAATCCAGTTCGATGAAGTCTCCCGGCTGGATGGCCGCGATCGGCCCACCCGCAGCCGCTTCTGGCGAAACATGCCCGATGCACGCCCCGCGCGTTCCTCCGCTAAAACGCCCGTCGGTAATCAGCGCGACCTTGTCGCCCAGACCCATGCCCATAATCGCGGAAGTCGGCGAGAGCATTTCCTGCATCCCCGGCCCGCCGCGCGGCCCCTCATAGCGGATGACAACCACATCCCCGGCCTGAACTTCGCGCGCCATGATGCCTTTAATGGCCTCATCTTGCGATTCGTAAATGCGGGCTGGCCCGGCAAACTTAATCATCGAATGCCCCACACCGCCGGTCTTGACGACTGCGCCCCTGGGGGCCAGGTTGCCGAACAGAATGGACAGCCCGCCGTGAATCGAGTGTGGGTTTTCATAGCGGCGGATGACCTCGTCGTCTTTGATTTCGGCTTCTTGGATGGATTCGCCCAATGTCACGCCGGAGACGGTGATGCGGTCAAAGTGCAGCGAATTGGTGCCGCGCTGGACTTCCTTCAAAATGGCCGGGATGCCGCCTGCGCGGTGCACATCCTCCATGTGCCATTTGCCCGAAGGCGAAACCTTGCACAGGTGCGGAACACGGTCAGAAATCATGTTAATGCGCTCCAGTGGGTAATCCAGCCCGGCTTCGTTGGCAATCGCCAGGGTGTGTAACACGGTGTTGGTCGAGCCTCCCATTGCCATATCAAGCGCGAAAGCATCGTCCAGCGCCTCGGCAGTGACGATGTCGCGCGGTTTGATTTGGCGTTCGATTAAATCCATGATGCGCCCGGCGGCCTTGCGCGCCAGTTCCTCGCGTTCGGGAGTCTTAGCCAGTGCCGAGCCGTTGTAGGGCAGGGCCAAGCCGAGGACTTCCATCAAGCAGTTCATCGAGTTGGCCGTAAACATGCCCGAGCATGACCCGCACGACGGGCAGGCAAAGTCTTCGAGTGTCTTCAGTCGCGCCGCGTCAATTTTTCCACTGGCAAACGCGCCGACGCCTTCAAAGACCGAAATCAGGTCGATTTTTTCGCCATCCGGGGTGCGCCCGGCGGCCATCGGCCCGCCCGAAACAAAAATCGCCGGGACGTTGACCCTGGCCGCAGCCATCAACATACCCGGAACGATTTTGTCGCAGTTGGGAATGCACACCATGCCGTCGAATTTATGCGCTTCCATCATGGTTTCCACACTGTCGGCGATTAATTCGCGCGAAGGCAGGGAGAACTTCATGCCGGAATGCCCCATGGCGATACCGTCATCGACACCGATGGTATTGAATTCGAACGGAACCGCCCCGGCGGCGCGCACGGCTTCCTTGATGAGTTTGCCAAACTCTTGCAGGTGAACATGACCTGGAACAATATCCACATACGAGTTAACAATCGCCACAAACGGCTTATCCATGTCGGCGTCGGTGACGCCGGTGGCCTTGAGCAGCGCCCGGTGCGGCGCGCGCTCGAAGCCTGATTTAATCTGTGATGAACGCATAAAATCCTTCCAAAAAGAATGTTGGTTGAGTAAGGCGAAGCCTGTATCGAGACCAGATATAAAAAAAGCCGCCCTGTGCGGTTGGGCGGCTTTTACTTGCACTTCAGTACGCTTCTTTAGCGCGTCTTTGCCTTCCCAACCGTCAACTGCCCTTTCAGGATGACACCCAAAAGGACGATAATAATGACGATAAGGGACAGGCTGTAAATGGCTTCCATAATTCGCCCGATGATAAGGTTTAGACAACCATCTGTCAATTTCAGTTATCTAAATTTTATGCTTTCTTTATACAGGTTTGGTTTCAACAAAAATATATCGCGCCACGGCAAACCCCAGGGTGATGGTTTGTCCCCTGACCTCGACGCCGACGGTTTGATTAAACGGCAGGATTTCGCCGACCACTGCCTTTGCTCCTGGCATCATCCCCTTTTCTTCGAGATAGGCCAGCAGGGATGGGTTTTCCTCGGCCAGTTCGTGGATGCGGCGGATGGCGACCTTTTGGCCGCTTTCCGCTTGGGTCAGCGCAATCCAGTCTGCCACGGCGGCTTCGCACCCCGGCAACGGATTGCCATGCGGACAGGTCTGCGGCCTGCCGAGTTCTTCGTAGACCGCTGCCTCGGCTTCGGGCGAGATGGCATGTTCGAGGTGATGGGCCTCGCCGTGCAGTTTCGACCAGGGCAGCATCTTGAGCATCATCCATTCCATCAGCATGTGACGGCGCATGACATCCTTGGCTGAATCCCAACCCTGCGGCGTCAGGTGCGTGCCATGGTCGTCCATCGTAATCAGACCGTCGCGCGCCATTCGCTTGAAGGTGTTGGTCACGGTTGGGGGGGTGACGCCCAGCAATTCAGCCAGACGCGCGCCGACAATTGGCTCGCCGTCCCGTTCCAGCACATAAAGCAGGGAGAGATAGTCTTCAATCGTCTGGCTGAGTTTGGTTTGTTCCATTCTTCCGCCTTTTTTATGACATTTATCATTTTTATTGCAGGCAATCTGATGTATACTAATCGTGAAAATTAGCACATGCTAATCGCAAGATGTTTAAGAGAATTATAACAAACCTTTCTTGACCCATTCTGGAGTATCCATGACCTGTCCTTCTCATCTCCTATCCCTTTCAGAAATTCATTCTGGCGAAAGCGCTGTCGTATGTGATTTTTTGCACGGCATGGGCGTCGTTGGTCGCCTGACCTCGCTTGGTTTTACACCCGGCGTCGAAGTGCAGATGACCCAGAATTTTGGGCGCGGCCCCCTAATTGTCACTGTGCGCGGTGCGAGAGTTGCGCTGGGGCGTGGCGAGGCGGCGAAAATCCGTGTTGAGCGGAGGGGCGAATGAGCGCCGAGTGCCACCCCGCCGCTCCGGCCGTCCAGTCAGATAAAAAACGAACCGGCCTGCCGATGATTGCCCTGGCGGGCCAGCCGAACATGGGTAAGTCGACCCTGTTTAACCTGCTGACCGGCCTGAACCAGCATGTTGGTAACTGGCCGGGCAAAACGGTCGAACGCCGCGAGGGTCGTTTCAGTATGGACGGCAGCGACTATAGTCTGGTTGACCTGCCCGGCACGTACAGCCTGACCGCCAACTCGCCGGAGGAGGTCATTGCGCGCGAATTTATCCTGCGCGAAAACCCGGATGTGGTTGTGGCAGTCGTCAGTGCGGCCAACCTGGAGCGCAGCCTGTACCTCGTCTCAGAGTTGGTTTGCCTGCCGGTACGCCTGGTGGTTGCGCTCAATATGATGGATGTCGCGGCAGGTGAGGGGCTAACCGTCGAACCGGATGTGCTGGAGGCCGCCCTGGGCGTGCCGGTTGTCCCGATAACGGCGACCAAGGCCCAGGGGATTCGCGAACTGCTCTACGTCGTCCGCAAAACGCTAGATGGCAAAATCCAGCACGCCCCGCGCTTGCCCGAAATCCGCGCCGACCATCGCGAGGCTTTGGGACAGGTTTTGGAACTGGTCGAGTCCTATGTCCCCGCGCCCTACCCGGCGGATTGGATGGCGCTCAAGCTGCTCGAAGGCG
>Ga0208244_101354_pt1 | contig 13723 bp, 13 predicted proteins | sample SubbioCR12Aug_5A_FD_184828 | JGI IMG/M metagenome (GOLD analysis project Ga0208244, IMG submission 184828) | Serpentinite rock and fluid subsurface biosphere microbial communities from McLaughlin Reserve, California, USA - CR12Aug_5A (SPAdes) | ecosystem: Environmental > Terrestrial > Deep... | reverse complement strand
CGGGATTCCTGGTACTCAAAACAGATCATGCCGCATGGTTTTACAAACAACTCCATAAAGAAGGCGTGCTTACCGACTACCGCGGAAACTCTTTACGATTGGGACCGGCACCCTACCTGACTGACAATCAACTTAAATACAGTATGGGCGTACTCACTGATATCGCAGACTACTTTCCGGGTTCCTGATTGGTTTTCGGGCAAAACAATTATATTTGCCCGCAGCATCCATAAAAAACCCTCCCGATGAGTACACCAAAACCTTCAGGCCGTGCTGGTCTGTTTTCGAGATTTCTTCATTTTGTCGAAGTAGGCGGCAACGCCCTGCCCCACCCTGCAACACTGTTTGCTTTGCTGGCAGTGTCGGTTCTTGTCCTGTCTTGGATCGGCCACTTTTTCGACTGGACTTCGATTCATCCGGCCACACAGGCTGAAGTACATATTGTAAACCTGTTCTCAAAAGAAGGTGTCCATCGTATCTTTCTGGAAATGGTGGATAACTACACCGGATTTGCTCCATTGGGTATTGTCATGGTTGCACTGCTGGGCATCGGCATTGCCGAAAGCTCAGGTTTGATCAGTGCCGTGATCAGATTGCTTGTCATAAAATCCCCAAAAAGACTCCTCACTTTTGTCATTGTTCTCTCAGGCATACTATCCAACACAGCCTCAGATCTGGGCTATATATTGATAATTCCTATGGCAGGAATCATTTTTCATGCTGTAGGAAGACATCCTGTGGCCGGAATGGCAGCAGCATTTGCAGGAGTATCGGGAGGTTTCAGTGCCAATTTTTTCATTGGAACCATAGATCCCTTGCTGGCCGGCCTTTCGACCGAATCGGCCCGTATCCTCGACCCGGATTACTATGTGCTGCCCACAGCAAACTACTATTTCATGGCCGCCTCCACCCTGCTCATTGCCTTTTTGGGCACCTGGATTACTAACCGCATTGTGGAGCCACGACTTGGAACCTACGAGGGTGATGTGCCGCAGGAACCCATCAACCGGCTGTCGGCCATCGAAAAAAAGGGAATCAGGGCTGTTGCTCTTGCCAGCCTGGCATGGACTGCACTCCTGCTGCTTACTCTGATCCCTGAAAACGGCTTCTTCAGAGGTCCGGAACAGTCCCTGCTCAGATCTCCCCTATTAAAAGGTTTTATCGCTTTGTTGTTTTTTATGTCGGGTAGTCTGGGTGTGCTCTATGGCTTTATTACCGGGAAATTTAAAAAAGACGCAGACGTGGTCCGCGGTATGGTGGACAGTTTCAAAAGTCTTGCCGCATTCATGGTTCTCGTGTTTTTCGCTGCACAGTTTGTGGCCTACTTCAAATGGAGCAACCTGGGTCTGATTATTGCCATAGAAGGCGCTTCGTTCCTGCAGCAAAGCAATATCGGTCTTGTTCCCCTGATCATCCTGTTTGTGCTGCTTTCCGGTTTCATCAATATGTTTATGGGAAGTGCATCGGCCAAATGGGCCATCCTCGGACCGGTATTCATCCCAATGTTTATGTTGCTGGGTTATTCGCCCGAATTGTCGCAGGCCATCTTCAGGGTGGGCGACAGTGTAACAAACATCATCTCGCCCATGATGAGTTTCTTTGCCCTGATCATCGTGTATTTCGAGAAATATGACAAGAAAGCGGGTATCGGCACATTAATATCCACCATGCTGCCCTATTCATTGTTATTCTTTGTGTTCTGGACGCTGTTGCTCATCGGATGGGCCTTGCTCAACCTGCCTTTGGGACCGGGCGCGCCCATTCATTATCCGGGTTAAGCAATGATTCCTGATTTTTTCCGTTTGACGACCACAAAGGAATAATTTGTCCATGAACGACACCTACAAAAGAAACCGCCGCAGGGAGGAAATCTTCAACACCTTTTCGCATGCTGCCGGAATGCTGCTCGCCACAGCGGGCATGACTGTTCTGATCGTGCTTGGTGCTATCTACGGAACCGCCTGGCATGTGGTAAGTTATACGGTTTTTGGTCTTACCATGATCACACTTTATGCCGCCTCCACCCTGTTTCATGCCGCAGCAAGACCCAGATTGAAATACTACCTGAATAAATTTGACCATGCTGCCATCTATCTTCTTATTGCCGGTTCATATACACCCATTTCGCTTATTTCGCTGAGGGGCCCGGTTGGATGGACTTTGTTTGGCAGCATATGGGCTTTGGCGATCAGTGGCATTGTGTTTAAAATCTGGTTTTATTCGGCCCGCTGGCGGAGGCTATCCGCCTGGCTCTATGTGCTCATGGGCTGGTTAGTGGTGGTGGCTATTGTTCCTGTGATCCGCAACGTTCCGGCCTTATCGCTCTGGCTACTGCTCGCAGGCGGACTGGCCTACACAGCCGGCGTGCTCTTCTACCTTAAAAAAAGGGTCAGGTATTTTCATTTCATCTTTCACCTGTTTATCCTTGCCGGAAGCATCTGCCACTTTTTTAGTTTTTTGTTTTTGATGCAGTTTTGAGTAAAGCTCTGCCGGAAAATATTGCTCATGCGAGTTACTCTGTTAATAATGCTATGATTCGGGTAAATTTCTGGCCGAAAACTTCAATGCAAAAATAACAGCTTGAGATCAGTCTTAAGGCATAACTGACACCTTCTTTATTTCCAACAGAGCATCAATAATACTGGCCTTAGCTGTTAAATCCCCAACGGATTTATCGATGAGCCGTGTTTCTCTAAAAGTGTTTTCACAGTCCAGTTTTCAGGCAGTTGTCCTTCATTCCAGAGAATGAATTTGTCGCTGTAAACACTGATCTGAATAGGAACAATCACTTATTTTTGCCCTTTTTTAATGGTAAAGTTTTTTGTTGGTGAATGCCTTTTAGTGCATCCTTTGCGTTCAAAGCAGTTACTACCTTTTTGCCAGTTTTGGCTTCCAGTTCCATTCTTGCTACTTTGGCAACATTACCACCCTGTTTGGCTACTTTTTTACTTTCTTCAAAATCTTTTGGGTTGGTAGCTGCGGATATGTCTTTGGTAGATGCTTCGGCAAGCATATTCAGAATCAGTTCTGTATTGGTCATATTATCCCGCAGGTTTTCTTTTTTCAGGCCTTTCAGAATTTTATATTCATTCGTGGTTTTATCGCTCCAGGCCTTGGTAATAATATCGGTGAGTGTAGCAAATTGAACGCCTTCTTTTAGTCCTCTCTTTTTCCATTCATCAGTAAGTTCTTTTCTGATTTCAATACTTTTTAGGCGTTGGTTGATCCAGTTTTCTGAATAACCCAATTCAAGGTATTGCGCCAACGCTCGGTCTATGCTCAATTCCGGATCTTGCATTTCTTCTAATCGTTCAGCAGCCACTTGTGCCAGCCAAAGTTTAAATGGCTCTGCTTTGGGTGATGGTATGGATTGAATTAAGCGGAAAAGTTGTTCGGTATCGGCTACATCGGTTATTCGTAATTTGCCATCTTCGGCAATCATTTTCAACTGTCCGATTTTTTCGGACAGTTCACTTCCTTCCTTTTTTAGCTTGGCTTTCAGGTCGCTCCAATATTTTCTGGGGCGGTCTGTTCCTGTCAATATTTCTATTACATCTACAATGGAAATATACCACTTCTCTTGCTCGGCATCCCAAATGGTGCGTACTTGCTTTTCTTCAAATACTTTGATGGCAGGTTCTTTGGTCATATCCTGTAATATTATGCGTTCTCAACTATTTTTATCTCTTCTTCCGTCAATTCGTAAAGTTGATAAACCAATTGGTCTATTTGGTTTTCTACGTTTTCTGTAAATTAACAGACGGTAGGTATTTTTCAAAAATCTTACCCAATTGCTTGTTTTTGAAAAGTTTAATTATATCCCCTGAATTTTTTACATGACTAAATACCGCAAAATAAAATAAAATCGATTTTAATTCGTACCAATCATATTCATTATGCCAATCGTAGTATGCTACTATGTGCTTTTCAAAGATATGACTGAGAATTATTCTTGATTCTTCATCTCTAATATTACAGCTATATCCTGCTAGTTTAGTTTTAAATTTTATGTTTTGAAACGAAATATCAGATAATGATTCTTTGGAAAGCAGATCCAATTCCATTGCAAAATGCTCATTGAAAAACGGGAATCGCTCGGGAAATAATAACCTTTCTAACTCTACTAATGTAATTTTAAACTTCATCTCCCTTCCACAATTTTAATTTCTTCTTCGGTCAAGTCATAAAGTTGGTAAACCAATTGGTCTATTTGATTTGCAAAGGTGGTTGTGCGTTGGAACAGACACACTCTTTGCCATGGTTTGGCTTGCGGTTCTCCTGGTGCGACTTGGCAAACCGCATGCGGTTCACGAACACCTTTAAAAATAAACAACCCGTGGGTAATTTTGTGGCTGTGAAGCGTTGGCATTACTGTCATTATTTCTTTGGTGGTGTCCTTTTATGAGGTTGAACTGGAACTGTCTTTGGACCTGGTTTTGGTGCATCAGGATTTTTTCTTGGTGTCGGTGATGGTGTTGACCTTTTGTGAGGTTTAACGGGAACTGTCTTGGTTGCCATAATTTTAATTTTTAAGTTAATTCAATACTCTGTCTGATATTTCTTTTGCGATTTCTTCAATTGTAAAACTCGATGTATTCAATGCCAACATATCGGCAATAATTGGACTGAATTTCATCACTTCGTTTTTACTGATTTTATGCCAAATCGGCAGGATAACTTTTTCTCCGTTTATTTCTCTTGCAAAAAGTCCGTCCAATTCTCTTTGTGGCCATTCCTTGCCAAAAAATGCTTCGGATAAAACTACTATTCCATAACGCGAATTTTTTAGACCGTTGTCAATGGAACGTCTGAGACTGTCGCCAACTCTTAACGTAAATTCATCATACCAAACTTGTAGTCCATTTTGCTGTAAACACTTTACAAAATCTCTCACAAAGTCGTCTTTGTCTTCAGAGGCGTGAGAAACAAAAACATCATAACTGGTTTGGTCAATTGGTTGTGGCTTTAAAACATCAAATGAATGTAGGGATTGCATTTTCTGCTTTTCCATTTCTCTGGTTATCTGCTGTTGCAAAGTCAACATTTCTTTTTGCTCTTTCTTTGTCTTGTCTCTTTCCTTTTGTTCTTCTTTGTTGAGTTTACTTTGAAGTTCAAGTTTTTTCTTTTGCTTGTCGGCTAAAGATTTTGATTTCGTGCTTTTATCTTTTTCAAGTTTACTTATTTCTTCATTTTTTTTGGTCAGGTCTTTTTGATAAGTGATAACCATTTTCAAGTCTTTTTCTCTTGAAATTTTAGCTAATATGCCGTTAGCTTCTTTTGATTTACGACTTAAATTGCCATCAATAGTATGAATGCTTTTTTCAATCGTGTTTATTTCACGGTCAACAGATGCGATTTGTCTTGCTATGTAATCAATGCTCATTTTTTATTGTCAATTATTTTATCATTGAATATCAGGATTGAAAATGTCAGAGATTGATTTTACATTCTTCGACCAAAATTTTGAGTAGTCAATTACGAAAAAGTGAACACCACAAGTAACAAAAAACCAATTAGCCCAATCTTCCCAAGTTGATTGGTTAACCCAAATAATTTTGTAAAGCCAATACCAAGAATATACGTTAAATGCCAATACGTAAATTACTCGGAATAACATATTTACCTTGTAGTTAATTCTTTCTTTATGATTCATTAGTGCTGTTTTCTACTTATTACTTGAATGTATTGCTTTAAGTCCGTATCGTCATAAAAAACTCTTTTCTCAAAGTTCCTTTTAATCCTTAAAAGTTTGTCAAGGTTAATGTTTGCAATTTTTAAAATTAGCTTCTTAACTACTTTTACTTTGTCTTTCTTAATTGTCATAAAGTCAAGGTGAATGAAGTAACTTTCGTAAGTGCTGTATAATGCTAAGAAGTAAACAAATGGGATGAATAAAATTGTTATTGTGCTTGGTAATAGGAAAACCACAAGATTTTGAAAAGTTAAGACTGCATCAAAGTTTATTACGGTTTTATAAAGTGAAAACGAGAATATTAAAAGTCCCGCTACTGGGATTACATTTTGCAAAAACTTTAAAACCATTTTATGTTTTTCATCCATTTCTGCAACTGCTTGTGTCATAGCTAAGAAAACTAAAACAGGCAGAATGATTATTTCTGTAAGCAGACTAAAGCTGTAAAGATTTACAATAAATTCAAGAACAATTGTCCATTTTATTGCTGACAGGAAAATGCCTTTAAAATATGCGTTGCTTTTAGCATCATTGATTTTAAAAACCAAGATTAAACCAACTGAAAAAAGCCAAAACAAAACATCTTTCAAGTTTGAACTTTGCCATACTTCAAGATTTTGCAGTAGTAATATTATTCCATACAAATATGCTCCGATTAGAGAAAAAATAATCAAGAACATTTTACCTGTTAGGATTTTGAAAATTGGAACAAGTGATTTTCTTAGTTTGGAAAGTAACAACGCCAATACAATCAAAGCAATCCAAAAAAGTAGTGCTATTTCTCGGTTGTTGAATAACGCTTGTATGTCAGTCCAAAAATTCATCAGTTATTTTCAATGATTTTTATTTCTTCTTCGGTCAACTCGTATAGTTGATAGAACAAATGGTTAATTCTGTTTTCAATTTCTTTGATATGTTCTGTTTCGTTATTAACATTCGCTTCAATCACTTTTTTAACTTCTGAAACGATTTTATCTTGCTCTCTTTTGGTTGCTGGCTTTATGTAAGTATTTAAGAGATTTGGCGAAGAGTATAAAAGATAGCCACCTGACATTTTTAAACCATCAAAAAAGCATTCAAATAAATATTGAAAAAGTTTTGAGTTTACCCAACCTAAAATAAATTCTGGAAAATATTCAGCAGCGAAAGAGTGTATACAATTTGTATTTACAGAGGCATACTCTCCCTTCTCATCATAAAATGCTTCGGGTGTAATAGCTATTTTGGCAAAAATGATTTTTGGTCTTGAATATAAATTGAAGCGGTTTTTACCCAAAATTATTTCCGACTTAGGCAAGAATGGCTTTAAATACTTTTTCTTCTTATCTACAAGCTGAGTTACACCCCAAGTATTGGTGAACTTATCGATTGTTCCTGTATTTATTAATTTAAAGCCTTCACTTTCGTTTATGTGAGCATTAAAATCATCAGCTTCTTTTGCTGTGGAAGTAGCGTTAATAATTCCGCAATTGCCAAGAGGTTCAGATTGAGAAATAATTTTACTTACAATTTCATATTTCTCACTTAAAACAAAGCCAAGAATAAAATCATTTAAAGAAAATAAATCTTCCGTTCTATAAGTTCTGGATTTTATTGGTTGAAATTCGTCAATAAACGTTAATGATTTTAGATTATGATTGTTTGGCGACTTCTTAAACAACGTTGTGATTGGATATGTAGAAGCTTCTTTAAAAACCTTTACATTGGAATAATCACCAATATTTAAGATGCTTGTTTTATTCAGTAAAAATTCTCTTAAAGCAAAACCGTAACTGGCGGATAAAAATCTATTTGGTGTGATGTAGTTTAGAAAACTGTTATTCCTTAGAATAATGTAGCCAAGTTCAAAAAAGTAAATGTATAAATCTACAGAGCCTTTTGCAGTAGAGTATGAGTTTTTATAAAAATTGAATTCGTTTTCATCTAAACTCTTTTTCAACTCCATAGCGTTGACATACGGCGGATTACCAATCACCACATCAAATCCCACAAAATCGCCATCATCATTCAGCACTTCCGGAAATTCAAAACGCCATTCAAAAGCGTTTTCGTAAATCTTGTTGGCTTTAATTTCTTCTATTTCGGTTTCAAGTTTCTTGGTTTCTTCGGTGAGTTGTTGCACTTTTTTGTTCCAATCGGCTTTTTCCTTATTGGTCATTTCAAAAAGGCTTTGCTGTGTGGTGAGTTTCACCAATTCTCCGTTTAGGTTGTACAGCTTTTTTATTTTGGGATCATTGCGTGATATCTCACTTCTGAAATCCGATTTAATGTCGGCAATCAGCCGTTCCATTTCTCTTTTCTGTTCCTTGCTCTCAGCGTTTCGATAGGTGTCAACGGCTATGCGGTAGCTGTTCATTGTCCACTTACTTTTTTTCAAGGCTTGTCGCAGGTCGGCATCAATGGCAAAACGGCTCACCAAGGAGTTTCCGCATTTGATGTTGATGTCAATGTTTGGAAGTGTCTCTAACTCAGTTGCGTTCTTGTAATAAGCATTTTTCAAAAGCTCAATCCACAAACGCAAACGGCAGATTTTTACTGAATTTGGGTTTATGTCCACACCAAACAGGCAGTTCTCAATAATGGTTTGCTTTTCGTGGAACAGCGTTTCCTGTATGCGTTGGCTCTCCTTATTGTGGTGATTGTATTCAAAAAGTTCGCCTTCTTCGTCTGTAACAATCAGTTCGTCATGTACAACTTCCACCTGATATTCTTTCAGGCGCTTTCCGTCACGGTCCTGCAGAATTTTCAAATCGTTTTTAACGGCAATCATCTCATTGAGTGCCGAAACCAAAAAGTGACCTGAACCCACGGCAGGGTCGCAAATTTTGATGCTGTTTACAATCTTGTTGGCTTCTTTCCGGTCTTCAATCTTGTCATAAAGGTCTTCAAGCGTTGTGCAGTTCCATTTTTTGGTTTCATTGAATTTCTGCACAACTGCTTTGCGGATGGTTTCGCGGCACATATACATGGTGATGAAACCGGGAGTGAAAAACGAACCGTCTTTGTAGCCGTTTATTTTCTCAAAAATCAAACCAAGCACCGAAGCGTTAATCAGCGTTTTGTTGTCTTCCTGAATTTCTTCTCCGCCTTCGGCGCCAAAGTCGTAAGCATCTAAAAACTCAAACAAATATTGAAGTGTGGAAATGTTGCCTGTTCGTTTTTTGCCTTGCTGGTCTTTCAGCACGGTTTGCGAAAAAAACGGTATGGTTTTATCGTCTTTCAGGTTGCTGATAAACAAAGTAAGCTGTTCAATGTCGGTCGGCTCAAAAAGCGAAGAATTGAGATAAGGAACTTTCTCGAAAATCTGCTGCACATCTTCGTTGCGCTCCTCATGCCTGCGTGCCAACACCTGAAAAAACAAGCTATTCAGGTCGTCATAGCTCTTGATTTTGTCAAGGTTTAGAAACGAATAGGTTTTGTCGCCTTTGCCAGCATTGAGCTTATCGAACCTGTGATAGATGATAAGTTGGGCTTCCAGCAACTTCAAAAACAAAATGCGGTTGATCCAGGTGATGGAAAGTTCCAACGCCACATTAAAAAGTCGTTCCTGTTGTGTGTTGCCGAATTGGTTTGGCTTTTCAAGCCGGCTCAATTTATCTAAGCTGTCAAGCTGAATAATGGCATCTTCAAGAATTGTTCCCGTGTGTCGTTCACCTGCTTTGTTTCGCTCAATCAGCTTTTTGCTACCTTCTTTGGTTTCGGTCAGGCCGATGATGTGCAACAATTCGCTGTAAAAGCGTTTGTCCAGACTGTTGCTGTCGTTGGTGAACGGGAGTTTTAAAAGATGCTCCGGCGATAAAAGCTTGAATAAAGCAATCAGCGAATTATCGTCTGCCTTGTCGGTATTGCGTAGCGGTTTTTGAAAGTCCTGAATGTTGAAGTAGGTAAATTCTATTTCAGAAGTAATGCTGTCAATAAAGGGCTCTGCAATTTGTTTGTAGAAAAAATCAGTTTTCGTGTCGGCCAAACGTCCAGCTTCAAAGTCGTTGAAATGTTTTACAAGGTTTTTGTTTTGTGCAAAAAGTCTGTCGAACAGGGTAGCGTCAAAAATGAACCATTCGTTGATGTTGGTTGCCACCAAATGTTTCACTTCAAGGTTTTTGTGCGCAATTCGCTCCCGTAGGTAATACAACACCAATTCCTGAAATGCTTTTGCATTCAGTTTTTTGGTGGTAATCATTTCTGCTTTGTTGGTCGGCTTTTTTGCCTCAATGATCACACCAACTTTAGAGTTTGCATTTTGTCCGTTGTGAATAACAAGGTCGTTTCGTCCTTTGGTATTGATAAAATGGTTTGGGTCGTAATAGGTTTTCTTCAGGAAGTCAGTAACCAAGTTTTTATGGAACTCTTCGCTTTCGGTGTCGTTGGTCCGGTTGAGTAAAGTAATAAGGTTGGTCTTGAAACCTTCAATTTCAGTCCTGTTCGGTTTTACTTTTAAAAAGGCTTTGTTCAGTGCCTTCCGGGGTTTCAGTTCTTTTAAGATCATCTCAAAATTAATTTCCTGTTTCAGTCGGTTAAGATAAGTCTTTCGGTCGGAACGGTGTCACATCATTGGAAAAAAAATGGCTCTTTTGGTTTTTGAGTGTTGGCTTGAGCGTTGGAAATAACTAAATGTGCTGACGGTTTGGCACTTGGCGCAGTGGCGGATTTAGGAAAGCTAAATTGTCAACCAGCACGAATTTACAATCGAGGCACAAAGTTTCAATAAACCTCGTCAGCCCCCATTTCGCCAAACGTGTGTTTCGGTCGTTCTTCTTTCTCCGTCAAAGGTCAAGCAGTCCGAATGTTTCATTATATGGTGTGTTCAGGTCAATGAACTGAAATTTCGGTGCTGTTTCTTGTCTAAGCAAGTTGTATATTTTTAAACTCTCGCTGTCTGAAGAAAGGTAAAATTCAATGGCTTTTTCGCAGTCGGCTTGAGCAAATAGTTTTGTGTCGTTAGGAATGATATTTCTGTTAGCTACATCTATCTTGCCATTTCTTTTTGCGTTAAACGCAATTCTTGCTAACTCTCCTGTCCGTTTTGAATGGTCTAAATTGAAAGGAACTATTTGTAAATTTCTCAAAGGAAGTTCGTGAACATCACCACCGACACAATATTCCGCAATGCTGATTGTAGAAATCATCATTGTGATTTCATTTTGTAAAAAGTATCGAAAATAGTCGTCAGCGTTTTTAAAAAGAGGGTCGCTGTCGTTAAGAAAACGAATAAAGAAACTTGTATCAAGTAAAACTGCTTTATGCGTCATATCCACCCCTTATTTCATTCAACCATTTGTCGGGGTCTATGCTGCCAAGCCAAGATTTTTTTGCTTTATCCCGAAGTGCTTTTAAATACTGTTCGTCATATTTTGGTTGGTAATAAACTAACTCGATAAATCTCAATGTGGATGTGTCAATTTCTCCTGTCTCCGAATGTTGTTTTCCTGTCGCCCTAATACCAAATGTCTTGTAAAGTAAATTTTCGTCATATTGCTCCAAAAAGCTAATTGGTGTTTGTATTCTTACTGTTCCAAGTTCTTCAGTGAAAACGTGAATATTTGCTTTGTCTTTTCCACCCGCATTTGTAACCTTTCCATAAAAGTAAAATTCAGCGTCAGCCCAAATTGCTTCTGTTCTGTAATACCTTGTCGTTTTATCAACTCTTACTACGTTTGTGTTGTCAAGTGATGTTTTGATGCTGAAAACATAATTGCGTTTTGTTGCAATGTCTTGAATGTTCTCAAATGCTCTTGCTGTCCCTAAGTCAAGAAAGTCAATGTTTTGAACTTGGTTAACCTGTCCAATGATTGCATTAAAGCCAATAATATATTGAATTGAGGTTTTAAGTATATGTTTTACGGAACCTTCTTCAATTTTGTAACTGATATTAGGTCTGTCTCTCTTGTCGCCCGGATAAAGTAAGTTTTCGGCATTTTCGAGAATAGAGATAATCTCCCGAATGTCGTAATTGTCGGGCGATAGGTCCAGATTTCCCTTTGAACCTGTAATTCTTATCTCTATGAAACCAATTTTTTCCACTCTACAAAGGTAATATTTTTAGGGTTTGGTAAGTCGATTTATTGTTGTTGCTTTCTTGGTCGCCTGTCGCTTTAGAATGACCGATAACGGCAGTTCGTCCAAAAACCTCCATTAACTTCCAATTTCTACATTCTTACCCTGCTAAAATTAGCAAATACCTAACTCGTAACTCTAAGTATAATTGCAGTTAAGGATTATAAATCAGTTCATTTCAATTCTCATTGAAGTCAATTTAAAGTTAATCCGTTAATATTATGCACTTTACTTCGCATTGCATTTATACAATGTAGTTCGCAAGTTTCATTTTAAAAAAAGATCAACAGGTGGTAATCCTATGTCAATATCCGATGACAATTCAAATTTTTCAAGATTAAATATTAGATTAGTCAGTAATATAGAATCTGCATTTACTTTATAAGTATATGTCATACAATCAGTTCGGTATTCACCAACAACATTCAGCCAATCTCTACTCCTACGGTCAATATTAAGAAAAACAAACTTCTTTTCAACTTTAGATTGCAATTCAAACATTAAGCTATCTGTTGGTAGTTGATATTTAAATATGATTGGAATGCTTATAGTTAGAAGTCTTGTAAATTCGCTATTAGTATTAAATGTTGGATTTATAAATTGGAAATTTTGTGTTTGTGTTTCTATCAGTATTTCTAAAAATCCGTTATTGCTTATTGCTTCACTTTCAAAATTCATTGTCAATTTTTGTGCTGTTGTATCAATTCTAATATCCTTATTTTTTACATTGACTTTTTTTGCTTTATTATTCTTTAATAAATAATTTGATACAGCGATTGTCTGAACACTTTGACCATTCTTTAGTTCAATTTCGGGTAATAACTTGTTCAGGTCATTAATCGATGAATAGGGAATTAGATAACGATAACTATAAATCAAGTCTAAGTTCATCACTTTCTTAGGTGGCATATTTTTATATTTGGGATTCTTGGCGACTTCCCAGTCCATTTCATATCTAACATAGATATTAATGGACTCATTCAACTGCTTCAGTGAAATCATGTCTTCTGAGAACTTCCGATACTTAATGGTGTTGCTATTAGCTTTATGTTGTAAACTCAATAGCTTCGGAATCAATGGATTGTAATTCGGATCATCGGCTGGTCTTTGACCATTCATTTCTATTACTATGAATATGAAAATTAAAATTCCAACGGTTTTTTTCATATAATCTCTGGTTTAATAATGAACTACAACACTTCTATACCTCAACCTTTTTGCGCTAAAAACTTGTTTTATACATCCACTAATGTGTGCATAATCGTACTTCATGAGCTGAAAAGTTGTTGTGTTTATACGTTTCAAATCCCATCAAATGGTTCCGTATTGGTTTGTACATTCTGCAGTTCAGCTTTATGCTGTTCGTTTTGTTGCCGTAAAGTTATAAAAGCTTTAAACATTCCCATCAACGCGGCCTACCGGAAAGAATATTTTTTTTTCAACACCAAAGCAGTTGAATGGAAGCAATAAGCTGAGGTGTATTCAGCAATGGATCAGCGGAGCTGCTTATCCATTCACAAATCCGGGAGCAGAATCAATTGTATCCGGTCTAATTTCACTTTTATGAAAACTATAAACTAAACGGTATATGTTTCGTCCATAAAACCAAGGTCAATCTGCTCTATCCATTTTGGTTACGAACAAGAAACCAGAAACCAGAAACCAGAAACAAGTAACAAGTAACAAGAAACAAGAAACAAGTAACAAGTTCAGGATTAGCTGCGCTGATTCCGCCTGAGGCGGAAGGGCTTCAACCGTTTAAGGCGTGGCCGATGGCCTTAACTAAATGCTGAATGCCAAACCTTAAACAAGTTTGGGTTAGCAGGGGGATTAGCTGCGCTGATCCCGTGGGGGGGAGGGCTTCAACCGTTTAAGGCGTGGCCGGTGGCCTTAACTAAAAGCTGAAAGCCAAACCTCAAACAAGTTTGGGTTAGCCGGGGGATTAGCTGCGCTGATCCCGTGGAGGGTGGGCTTCAA
>Ga0208244_101353_pt1 | contig 13731 bp, 7 predicted proteins | sample SubbioCR12Aug_5A_FD_184828 | JGI IMG/M metagenome (GOLD analysis project Ga0208244, IMG submission 184828) | Serpentinite rock and fluid subsurface biosphere microbial communities from McLaughlin Reserve, California, USA - CR12Aug_5A (SPAdes) | ecosystem: Environmental > Terrestrial > Deep... | reverse complement strand
CGGCTGTCCGACAAATTTTATTTCCGTATTTTTGCTCATGTTGTTTGTTGTTCGCAAAGCAAACTTACAACATGGGGTGAAACCTTCGGGGATTAACCCCTATTTTTTTTTAGTCGTTCAGTAGTGAAATCATATATTTTTTGCCTTAATTACTAAAGTTACAAGTTATGAAAAAACAGTTACTATTTAAAAGCGCAATCAGCGTCCTGGCATGCTTATGCTTATTATTGCAGCAACCAGTGTTCGGACAAACAATATCCGACAAAGAATCTTCTGCGATTGCAGATAAATCAAAGCCAAACAATATTGCTTTTGGCTCAAAAAACTTGAGAGAAATTTCAGTTGATCCTGATTTTTTTGATGAAAACATTAACTCAGGAGAAATTCTTGAAAAAACAATTACATTATTTAACACCGGTGAATTCCCAATGAATTACAATATAAGTGTGTTCAATAGTATTGGGAAAAAAGAAAACATCAAAACAACACCAGAGCCTATTGAAGTTGTATATGACTTTAAAAAAGGAGATGAGGGTAATAATTTTGACTATTCGAAAAATACAAATAAAGATGGTGGACCTGACCAACAAGACTATTTTTGGAAATCCGCAACATTTGACTGGATAAACACAAGCGCAGGCACACCAGTAACTTTAAGCGATGATAGTTATGTGTTGAACATCCCTTTGGGATTCGACTTCCTATATTACGGTAACAATTATTCTCAAATAAACATAATGTCAAATGGTTATGTTAGCTTCACTCATTATAGCACTTGGTATCCTAATTGTGTTCCATCAGATGGTGGCTCAATTATGTCATTTGGCAGAGACTTAAATCCTGCAGCAGGTGGAGTTGTAAGACATTTCACCGGAGGAGTTGCCCCAAACAGGCATTTTGTTGTTGAATTTAATAATGTTCCAAGATTTGGAGGCACAGAATCTGTGACATTTCAGGTAGTTTTTTATGAAACAACAAATTATATCACTTTTAATTACTTGAATGTAGACATGCTCCCAAATGCGCTAGGCATTGAAAACATAGATGGAACAGCAGGTATGGGCAATTGTGCAGTAGGCGACTTGTTAATACCATCAAGTATAGTTGTGAATGAGTCTTCATTGTTATTTTACACCATGCCTGAATGGCTGATAGTAAATCCTAACGCTGGAATTGTAGCAGAAAATAGTCAAACAGACATTAGCATTGCATTCGATGCAACTGAATTAGTTGAAGGCACATATTATGGAAATATTATAATTGAATCTGAATTAGCAGGTAAATCTGAAATTATTGTTCCTGTGACGCTAAATGTTACTGGAATTCCTGAAATAACCCTATCTCATGAAGATATTGATTTTGGAATAACAAAAATTGAGACTGAACATAGTTTTCAGTTGGGAATTTTTAACCCGGGCACAGGAACTCTAGAAATATCAGAGATTAACATTGATAGTGAATATTTCTATGTAATGGACACAGATATGTCAATTGCTCCAGGATCACAAGCTTACCTAACCGTATACTTTTTTTCTATAGAAGGAGGTGGATTTTCCTCTGAACTTGAATTCACAACCAATGTTATAGGTAGCGAAAATATAGCAATTATTCTTTCTGCAGACATCCAATTTATTATGTTACATTGACCGCCTATCCCGAATTAGGAGGCATTATTTCAGGTGATGGAGAATATCTAAGAGGAACTGAAGTAACCATTACTGCAACACCTGAAACAGATTACCAGTTTATAAACTGGACTGAAGGAGGAAGTCTTCTTACAACAGAAACTGATTATACTTTTGAAATTCTTTCAGATAGGGATTTTCTTGTTTTATTCTCTAGTCATCCCGATGAAAAATACTATATCTTTGGTTCAGGTGGCGGACAAAAAATTGCAGAAGAATATGGCATAAAGCTTTTAGGACAAATTCCTCTTGTTGCTGAGGTTGGTGAGGCCAGCGAGAAAGGATTAAGTATTTATGAGCAAAATGACAAAGAAATAATTTCTGTATTTGAAAACATTTCAAAAGCGGTTGTTGAATCAGGAAAAAATTAAAACAACAATTCATGAAATACGAAATCAAACCTATTGGAATAATTCACACACCTTACAAAACAAAAGAAGACTGTCCTATTCAAGGACAGGAAAAGCCTGAAGGAAAAGGTAAAATTGAACTTTTTCCTAAGTATGTGGATGGGTTATATACACTTGAAACATTCTCACATCTCATAATTTTATACTTATTTGACAGAGCAGGCGAAGTTGAAATGCAGAGAAAACCTTACGTCCCCAGATTCGACCATCGCCCCGACGCAAACAACGGCTGGCTTGAAGGAAAAACTTTCAGACCAAAACCTGATGGTCGGGAATAAAAAATATTGTTACTTTTGGCAAATAAAATAACATAATAATTCGATTATTTATTTACCAAAACAAACAAAAATGAAAAAGCTTGAAATTATTATTGCCGCGGTAGTATTGCTATCAGCAGCTTTGCATTTATTAAACTTTCCTCTGATATCCGTTTTGTTATACATCTCCGTTTTTTTAATGTCTTCTTTTTATTACGTTCTGGGATTTGCTTTGTTTAATGGAGTAACATTTAAAGGTTTATTTAAAAAAGAATCTTACAAAAACACTAATGCGGCCAAAATAATTGGTGCTGTAATAATTGGGTGGGCATTATCTGTTCTGATAATTGGAAGCCTAATATCCATGCAAAAATGGCCGGGGGGAGAATTAATGCTCTTAATTGGACTGATTTTATTTGCTACTACCTTTATTGTTAGTGGGATTTTCTTTCTATTAAAAAAGGATGCTTATTATACAAGAGTTTTTACAAGAGTCTCTTTTTGGGGAATTATAGGAGCATTGATTTATTTCATCCATTTTTTAAACTAATTGCTTCATGACTGTTAGTGCAGAGTATAATTTGGAAGAACTAAACAAAAGAATTGAGGCAAAAGCATTTCAATTCACATATTATTTAAGTATCTCTGCTATTTTTCTATGGTTGGTTTGGTTAGTCTTTGACTATTACAAAGCTGAGGAAATATTTCTGGAATTACTTATCGCAAGGATTTGCCTAAGTTTAGGAGCTATATCTGTAACGATTCTTATGCGCAAAAAGCTTATTAATTCAAAAACAGCGCAATTTCTCTTATATATTCCGGCATTGTCATTTTTAGGTTTTTTATATAACTATACTCCTGATGAACTTCTTTTTACATACATTTTCTCAGGAATATTTATGGTTATTGTTGCCGGATTTGTTTTTTTTATAATGCCGCTAAAAAGTGCAGTTTTCTTCGGATTGTACTCTTTTGTAATTATTTTTCTGTTTCAGGCAATTTATCAGAAACACACTATTATGGAAATTCTTCTCAATGGTGGTGTGCTATTCATGTCTATGACCGCATTTACTGTAGCATATACTGCAGTGAGATATAAATCTCTCGTAAATGGATTCATAAATGAAATTCTTGTAGAATCTACAAACAAAAAGCTTGCGGAGCAGCAAGAAATTTTACAACTAAAAAACAATGAACTTGAAAAATCTCTTGAAGAAAAGGAAGTTTTGCTGAAAGAAATTCATCACAGAGTAAAAAATAATCTTCAAATTATTTCAAGCCTTTTAACATTGCAAGATGTTGAAAAAAGTGGCAAAACAATTAGTGATGTGCTTATTTCCAGTCAATCAAGAATTCATGCAATGTCAGTTCTGCATACAATTTTATATAAATCAAATAATCTAGCCAAAATTAGCGTAAGAGATTACATTAATATGTTGGTTGATTATTTAGGTGAAACATTTAGTGTAAAAAGTAAAGGGATAATAATTTCAATGAATATCTCTGATGTACATCTTGTGGTTGATAAACTAATCCCGTTAGGCCTAGTTATTAATGAGATTGTTTCAAACAGTCTTAAACATGCATTCCCAAATAATGAAGGAGGAAACATCACTCTGGAATATTTTAAAGAAGACGATACCTGTGTTATGATTGTAAGTGACAATGGCATAGGATTGCCGGATGATTTTTCTATCAAAAAGTCTAATTCTCTAGGGTTTAGACTTATCTTTGGACTATCAAATCAGTTAAATGGAGATGCGAAAATTCAAAACACCGAGAAAGGAACTAGTTTTAAAATAAAATTTAATGATTGCCTGAAATGAAAGCATCCGTATTAATTATTGAAGATGAATTTCCAATTGCTCTTGATTTGCAAACCCGCTTGGAAAAGATGGAGTTTTCTGTTGTTGGGATAGGGGCAAACTACAAACAAGCCATAACTCTTTTAGCCGAGCTAGACTATGATTTAGTTTTGCTTGACATTAATTTAAAAGAAGAGAAAAACGGGATAGATTTAGGTCTGATTATTAAAGAAAAATTTTTTAAACCAATTATTTTTATAACTGCCTACGTTGATGAAAATACCTTTAAATCTGCATTAGAAGCCCAACCTATGGGGTATGTCACCAAGCCATTTAATGATAAAGATTTATACAGAAACATAGTAATTGCCTTAGAAAGATTCAAAGCAAATAATGACACATTATACTCTGAAAATACATTAACCAAAGAAGCTGATTTCCTTTTTGTGAAAGACAAAGGAGTTGTAAAAAGGGTCGATTGCAAAGATGTTTCATACATTAAAGCAATGGATAATTACTCGATTATAAACACTACAAAAGGCAGTTATATAGTAAATATGTTTTTAAAAGACATATTAGAAAAGCTTGGCGAAAGATTCATAAGAATTCATCGTTCGCATGCTGTAGCTATTGATAAAATTTCAACACTTGAAGACAACATAGTTTATATTAACAAAGAGGCTTTAATTGTTGGAAGTAATTATAAAAATGAACTTCTCAAAAAGATGAATATATTGTAATTTCATACTAAGCTATTATTCAACACTCTTTCGATAAACGCCTGTTTATCAACAAATAACAGCTCACCCTTTAATTAAACTACTTTACCACTATTTTCCATTGTTTCACCAAATAACCAAATGGACAGGGTAAGTTATTTCATAAATTGCATACTGTTAAAAAATGCAAACTTGAAAACACATTTTATAAATCAAAACTTAGTATTATGAAAAAAATTTTTACTACAATCTTAGCTATTCTTCTGACAGCAATGGCTTACACGCAAACGGCTACCGCTCCGGCAGTTGGAGATGGCTCGGCAGGCAATCCATACCAGATTGCAACCCTAAACAACCTTTACTGGATTAGTCAGAATCCGACTAAATGGTATAGCCATTATATTCAAACGGCAAACATTAATGCCTCTGCCACAAGCACATGGAATTCCGGCGCAGGCTGGCAATCGATAGGTTATGGTAATGGGGCCAAATCAATTCAGGGGAACCTATAACGGGCAAAATTTCACCATTAGCGGACTACATATTAACAGACCGGATATTAGTACGGTTGGTTTATTTGGCTCTACCTATCAGGCAAATATTTCAAATCTTGGTCTTGTCAATGTAAATATAACCGGCAATGGCCGGGTTGGAGCTTTAGTAGGACAACATGATGCCGGGTCGATTATTACAAATTGTTATTCAACCGGAAACGTATCTGGTAATAGTGAAGTTGGAGGATTGGTTGGATATATATTTCAGTCTGCTGAGGTTCATAAATCCCATTCCACGGCCACAGTTACAGCCAATACCATCTCAGGTGGACTTGCAGGTGGTTTGCATTCTGGCGGTATAATAAACGAATGCTATGCAACCGGAAGCGTAACCAATGCAAGTAACGGAATTGTAGCAGGAGGACTTGTTGGTTCGGCTATGCTTTTTAGTCAAATAAATAAATCGTACGCACGAGGTAGCGTAAATGCAGGTCAACCTATTGGTGGGCTTGTTGGAAGCATAAGCAGTTCCTTTGTATCTTATTGCTACTCTACCGGATTACTGACATCAGCTTCTCCTTACAGGGGTGGCTTAGTAGGAGAATCATTGGGTAGTGCTGAGGTGAATAACTCATTTTGGGATATTACAACCTCCACAGCAGCAACAAGCAGCGGAGGACTTGGAAGGTCTACAGCACAAATGAAAGAATATGCTACCTTTTTTAACGATGGGTGGGATTACATAGGTGAAACAACAAATGGCACTAATGATTTTTGGGGAATGAATCCAACAAATAACAGCGGATATCCTTTTCTAGCATGGCAAGGTTACGTAAATCAGGTTACACCTGTAATAAGTACCTTATCTGCTCAAGGCATAACCGGAGATGCTTTTACCGGACGTGGAAATATTATATCACTAGGTTCCGGAGTAACTCAACACGGTATTACATGGAACACTACCGGAATGCCCAATATAAATACAGATTCTAAAACTGAAGTGGGACCTGCTGGGGTAACCGGCACATTCTCCTCAACAATAAGTGGTCTAAATCCAAAAACAACATACTACTTCAGAGCATATGCAGCAAATGCTTTTGGCGTAAGCTATGGTGATGAGTATAGTGTTACAACAATTCTTGAAGGCGATGGTACAATTGGAAATCCATACCTGATTGCAACATGGGAAGATATTCAATGGATGGTTGGTCAAAGCAACAATCCAACTGTTTTAGCAGGTTATTTCCTTCAGGTTGCCGATATTGATGCAGAAGGGGGTAATATGGCGCCCATAGGAAGAAGATCTAATGGAACAACAGCAACTTTCAATGGTATTTACGATGGCAATGGACACAAAATTTCAAATGTTGTTATTTCATATCCCGGTCAAAACAGCATTGGCTTTATTGGTTCAATTAACGGAGGAGAAGTAAAAAGATTGGGTTTAATCAACTTTTCAGTAACTGGCGCAAATTATGTTGGAGCATTAACGGGTGGCGCAAATAACGCAACAATAACCGAATGCTATGCAACTGGAGTTTCTGCTACAGCCATAGGCTGGGGTGGAGGGCTAATTGGAGTAATTGGTACTAACACAATTGTTTCTAAATGCTACACTACAGGAAACATAACAGGTACGGGAGTTCCATTGCAATCAGGCTATATTGGTGGATTAGTAGGATATATGGGTGTTGCTGAAGTAAATAACAGCTACACTCATGTGCATGTAGCCGGTACATCAGAATATTCGGGAGGGTTTACGGGATTTATCGATGGAGGTACAATTATCAATAGTTATTCTACCGGAACAGTTGCGATGGGAGCTTATTTTACCAGTGGTTTTGTGGGATGGGATCTTGCAAACACTGTGATTGGATCCTTTTGGGACACCGAATCTTCAGGCAGGTTAAATAGTCGTGTGGGTGTAGGTTTAACTACTGCTCAGATGACACAGTACCTCACCTTTTATGAAGCAGGCTGGGATTTGGTGCAGGAAACAGTAAATGGCACCGATGATATTTGGGGCATCAATCCTGCCGAAAATAATGGCTATCCTTTCCTGATGTGGCAAGGCCTTACACCTAGTGTTACCTATCCGCCAAGTGCAACAACCCTGGCAGCCACAAATATAGAAAACGACAAAGCTACTTTAAATGGTAATTTAACCAGGTTGGGTATTCCTACTCCAACAAGCCATGGCTTTGTGTGGAATACTACCGGAAATCCCAATATTGCTGTTGATAATGTAATCAACCTAGGTGCTGCTTCTTCAACCGGAGCATTCTCTTTCGAACTAACAGGCATTCAGGCCATTTCAACCTATTATTATAGAGCTTTTGTAACTACCGATTTAGGAACATTTACAGGTCATGTGCAAACTTTTAAAACGGTACTTGAAGGATCAGGAACAGAGGGCGACCCATATAAAATTGTTTCATTAACTGACTTACTTTGGATTCGGAATAATTCGACGGTGTGGGATAAGCACTTTGAGCAGGTTGCCGATATTGATGCTTCATTAACTTCAACCTGGCATAGTGGGGCGGGGTTTATGCCCATACCCTTTTCTGGTCATTACGATGGCAAGGGCCATTCTATAACCGGCTTATACATTAACCGTCCAACTACTGATAATCAGGGCTTGTTTTCTTCTGCTACAAATGCAACGATTATCAACCTCTCTGTATTGGACGCTAATATTAATGGTAAGGATAATGTTGGAATAATCGTAGGATCATCGAACGGCGCTACCATAACCAACTGCAACACATCTGGCACAGTCAATGGAAATTCTGTTGTTGGAGGTATAGTCGGGCGCATTGATTTAGAAACAACCGTATCTAATTGCAATTCAAGTGCATCAGTGATTACCCGCAGTACATTTATAGCTTCTGGGGGTGGAATAGTTGGGGGATGCTACGGATCCAGTACAATTCAAAGTTGCACATTCAATGGTATAATAACAGGGCACACCGGCGAGAGGCATGGTGGCATAGTTGGCGCTGGTGTTGGTAGTTTAATTATTGATTGCGAAACGAATGCTACTATTACATCCTCTGGAAATAATGTTGGGGGAATTGCCGGTAGTTTTGGAGGAACACCATCTGAAATTCGCAACTGTAATGCAATGGGAACAACACAGGGTAAAAATGAGGTCGGAGGATTGGTCGGAAGATTAAGCTACTCACTTTTGATTAACTCCCAAAGTTCAGGAAATGTAATTGGGCATACCAATGTAGGGGGTTTGGTTGGAGCACTACGTGCAAATGGCTTAATTGAAAATACCTGGTCCAATGCACATGTAACAGGTGTAAGTAGGGTTGGGGGCGCAGTTGGAGAGGCTAAAGATAATGGTGCTCTAGTTCTCAACTCATACTCAACAGGTAAAGTTGAAGGAACAACCATTATTGGTGGATTCGTTGGAGCTGTTGAAACATTCGCCATAGTGCAAACTTCTTACTCAACGGCAACAGTAATAGCCAGCTCTTCGACAGCAGGCGGATTTGCAGGAAGAATAGAGCAGCAGGGAAGGGTTTTCGATAGCTATTCATTAGGTTCTGTCATTGGATCAAATTTGGTTGGAGGTTTTGCCGGTGCAATTAATACCACTAATACTCAAGTATTACGATGCTTTTCTGGCGGAAAAACTACCTCAACAACAGGAAATAACGTTACGGCGTTTGCGGGAAACGCATATCAAGCAACCGTACAGTATAACCTTGCAGATTTAGAAGCAGCGGGTTTAACTACAGTATCTGGAGCAAGTGGTAAAACAAATACCGAAATGAGAACACTCTCCACCTATCTGAGTCAGGGTTGGGATTTTATTGGAGAAACAACCAATGGTACAAATAACATTTGGGGTATTAACGGTATTGATAATCAGGGATATGCTTTCTTAGCATGGCAGGGATACGCTCACTCAATACCTGCCATAATCACCACACTTGCGCCTAATAGTATTATTCTGGGCACTTCCATTAATTTAAATGGAAGCATTCTTGAGCTTAATGGGCACACTCTAATTCAGCATGGATTTGTGTGGAATACAACAGGTAATCCTAATATTGTCGATGATACATTCCATAATTTTGGAGCACCCGGTGGTGTAGGCAACTTTAGTTATACGCTATCGGGAATTACTCCTAGCACTACCTATTATCTAAGAACTTTTACGATGAACTCCTATGGAACAGTTTTCTATGGAAATACGATAAATTATTTTTCAGGTCCAGTTGGCGAAGGCACAGAAGCTCAACCCTTCCTTATAGCAAGTTTGCTTGATTTAAAGTGGCTAATGTCCAATTCTCAACATTGGGATAAGCACTATCTTCAAATTGCAGATATAGACGCCGCAGAAACGCTTACCTGGGATGGGGGAAAAGGCATAACTGAAATTGGAAATTTCACAAATCGTTTCACCGGAACATACGATGGAGGAAATAAATCGATTACTAAAATGAACTGCAAAAGGATATCCGGATATTACATAGGTATGTTTGGCTACATAAATAACGCAACCATTAAAAATCTAACTTTAGAAGAATTATACATGGAGGGGTCTAACTTTGTAGGAGGTTTGGTTGGATTTGGAGCTGGCACAAATACAATAAACAACTGCAAAGTATCTGGCATTGTTCGCGGTTGGAATACAATAGGAGGGTTGATTGGAGTCATTAATGGAACAGTAGGCAATTGTCATTTTGTGGGAGAAGTAAGAGCAGGTCACAATTATGTAGGCGGTCTAATCGGAAGAGTAGATCAAGCTGTTGTTGTAAATAGTTCTGCAAATGCACAAGTAACTGCATATTACGCTAACGCATACGCAGGCGGCTTTGCCGGAACAACTACTGCCAATGCAACAATTACAAAATCATGGTCAAACTCAAATGTATTTACAACAAATACAACAACAAATACATCATTTATGGGTGGTTTTGTAGGCAGAAATCTAGGTGCAATTAACAACTGCTATGCAATGGGCTCTATTACTACCTATTTAGATGCAAACAATGTTGGCGGATTTATTGGAAACAATACTAACACAGCAGTAAGAAATTCATACTCAACAGTTCAAATTAACGGAAGCGGAACTTCCGTGGGTGGTGCAATTGGCGTGAGCTCTGTTGATGTAGTAGGGAATCTCTTGTGGGATGTTACTGCATCGGGTGTTGCAACCAGCGCAGGAGGCAGCAACGTTGTCGGGAAAACCACTGCCGAGATGAATGATATTAATACTTATCTCGATGCAACATTCGATTTTATGGGCGAATATGTTAATGGAACTGATAATATTTGGGGCTTTAACCCTGCTCAAAACAATTCATATCCATTCTTGGCATGGCAAAGTGAGTTTGAACATAAGTTTTCACCAACTATTAGCATTGCCAGTATTGACAATGTGACTAGTGCATCTGCAACCATTAATGCAGTTATTGAGCATCTTGGTGATCCTTCGGCAATAGCACACGGATTCTGCTGGAACACTACCGGAAATCCTGATTTAAATAACAGTGTTATGAATTTTGGCGAACCAACTAACATAGGTGCATTTAGCCATTCTATGTCATATCTAATTCCCAATCAACAATATTTCGTGAGAGCATACATTTCAGATGAGAGCAACACATACTATAGCAGTGAGTTTACTTTCACAACTCCTGTAAAAGAAATTGCTTTCTCCGGAAGCTTTTCTGCATATGATAAGGTTTACGATGGCACAAGAGCTGCTTTAGCAAACATTGATGAACTTCTTATACAAGGAGTCGTTATTGGAGCTACAGGGATAGTCTTAACGGCCATGAATTTCGAATTTGAAACCCAAAATGCCGGAAATAACATTTCAGTCTCACTTGCTGAAGTAATTATTGATGGTGTTGATAAAGATCGCTATAGTGTGAATATCTCCGGAGTTTCCACCTCTCAAGCTAATATAACGCCAAAAGCTATTGCTATTATAGCAGATGCGAAAATAAAAGTTTATGGCGATGCAGATCCTGCTCTTTCATATGTAGTTACAGGTTTAGTCGGCGGTGATACAATGTCAGGAGCTCTAACCCGCGCAGCAGGCACAGGAGTTGGAACATATGCAATTAACCAAGGAACTCTTTCTGCCGGTGCAAACTATACTATCACTTATGCAGGCGCATTGCTGACTATTACAGCTAAGCCTATTACAGTAGTAGCAGATGCAAAATCTAAAGTATATGGTGCTGCAGATCCTGCTTTTACATACGTAGTTACAGGATTAGTAGGTGCTGATGCAATGTCAGGAGCTCTAACTCGCGCAGCAGGCACAGGCGTTGGAACATACGAAATTAACCAAGGAACACTTTCTGCCGGTGCAAACTATACTATCACTTATACAGGTGCATTGCTAACTATCACCCAAAAATCTCTCACTATTACTGCTAATAGCTTTAATAAAACTTTAGGAGTGGATTACGTGTTCGATGGAGACGAATTCTTTACAAGTGAAATGATTGCAGGCGATGTAGTTACATCAGTAACTCTCACTAGCGATGGTGCAGATGCTGCAGCTACTGTTGGAAATTATGACATTATTCCTTCAAACGCCATTGGCACAGGACTTAATAATTATAGCATATCTTATGTTAATGGAATTCTAACTGTAGTTGACCAAACAGAAGTGACGCTTACAGGAATAATTGCTAATAATAAAGTTTACGATGGAACAAATATAGCTGAAATATCAACATGGGGCTCTCTTGTTGGTGTTGCCGGAGGTGATGTGGTAGATCTCTACTACAGCAGCGCTATTGCTACTTTTAACACCAAAAATGTTGGCATTAACAAAGTTATTACGATAACAGGTCTGGCACTTTCTGGTGCTGACGCGGATAAGTATTATATCAATAACCATATCACAAATGCTAACATTACTGTAAGAGACCTTACTTTATCAAATTTCCATGCTGATGATAAAGTTTATAATGGCGAAATGACAGTGATAAGCAGTGGTTTTGATGATAACAGAATTGAGGGTGATATCTTGACATTCTCATTTATGTCAAACTTTGAAGATAAAAACGCAGGTGAAAACAAAACAGTATTATTCTCTGATATTACTATTAGTGGCGGTGCAGATATGAATAATTATAATCTGACTGTAACATCAGGTTCTGCCTATGCAGATATCTTCACCAGAGAAGTTACTGTTGTTAATGCTATTGCTTTAGACAAAGTTTATGATGGCTTTGATAATGCCGAAGTTATAAATGCTGAACTCTTCAACTTCATCATTGGTGATGATGTTCTTCTTGAAGACTACTTCTTTGGCTTCTTTGCACAATCTAATGTTGGACAAAACATCTCTATTGAAACACAAATGTCTCTTTCAGGCGATGATATCTCCAACTACGAACTAATTCAACCCGACTATTTAACCGCTGACATTACTCCTAAAGGACTTGTGGTGATTAATGCTGTTGCCAACAACAAGATTTATGATGCCACTACTGATGCCTCAATTGTTGGTGCAGCTCTTTCAGGTGTAATCATAAGTGATGACGTTTCTCTCGAAAATGAAACAATCGGTGAATTTGCTCAAGCAGGTGTTGGTGTTGATATTGAAGTTGCTACTTTTATGACGTTATCAGGGGATGATATTGATAATTACTATTTAACTCAACCCGAACTTTATGCTTCTATTTTGCACAAAGAAATTTCTATTGCTGGTGCTTTTGAAGCTTTTGATAAAGTTTATGATGGGAATAACATTGCCGAAATAAGTGTCAATTTACTTTCAATAGATGGAACAATAGCTCCTGATGTAATTGATATTGATGTTATAGAATTAGCTTTTGACAGCAATTCTGTTGGAAATAATATCCTCGTGAGCATTACCAATATTGAAATTTCCGGAGATACTGATAATTATGTTCTATCTCTTGATAATTTGCCATACACTCATGCAAACATTACTCCTGCACAACTTAATATTGTCAATGCAGTTGCCCAGGATAAGGTTTATGACGGAACAACAGCGGCTGTTATCGCGGGGGCAGAACTTAGCGGTGTTATTGGAGATGACTTAGTTATTCTTGAAAATAATACTGTAGGTGTATTCGCTCAGGCTTCTGCCGGAGTGGATATTGAAGTAATTTCAAACATGACTATTTCAGGTGCTGACCAAGGAAATTACACTCTAATTCAACCTGTTTTAAATGCTGATATAACTGCAAAACCGCTTACTATCACTGCTCTTAGCTTCCTAAAATCTTTGGGAACTGAGTTTGTATTTGATGGAGATGAATTTTTTGTTAGCGAAATGATTGCAGGCGATGAAGTAATTGCCGTTACTCTTACAAGTGCCGGTGCTCCTATTGGTGCCTTGGAAGG
>Ga0208244_101352_pt1 | contig 13743 bp, 15 predicted proteins | sample SubbioCR12Aug_5A_FD_184828 | JGI IMG/M metagenome (GOLD analysis project Ga0208244, IMG submission 184828) | Serpentinite rock and fluid subsurface biosphere microbial communities from McLaughlin Reserve, California, USA - CR12Aug_5A (SPAdes) | ecosystem: Environmental > Terrestrial > Deep... | reverse complement strand
CAAATTGTGCTGCGCGGTCCAGACCCGGCCAGTTTGCTGAAAGACAAGCCGTTGGCGGGTTGGCGGGTTGAAGTTGGGCCGGTCAGTTTGCTATAATGTTTTGAGCGAGGTATGACATGATGAATTTCTTCTTGCCAACGTCTGTCGATTTGCAAAACCCTGCCGACGTGCAGGCCAACCAGCAGGGCCAGGTTACCAACGACCAAAACTCGCGCCTGACGGCCAGCGTCGGTTTCCAGAGCGGCTGCGTGGTTTTGCTGGCTTCTTTTATTGCTTTCCAGTTTTTGTTTATCGCGATTTTCTTTGTGGGGATTTCGTGGGGCGCAATCGCCGTTGTGGTTTCGATTGCCGTTTTTTTGACTGCCCTCGGTCTGATTTTTCGCTTTGGGGCTTGGCCGCTCTGGCAGCGCTGGAGTGCGCTCAAGCGTGACCGCGAGAATCGCGCCATCCGCACAGGGCAGGGGCAGTTGGCTTTTGAGAAGGGCAAATATATTGTCCAGGCCGCCGGGCGCGATTTGTTACTGCCTTCGAGCGCCAATGCCGGCGGTTTGAAGCCCGGCGCAACCTACAGGTTTTATTACCTGGAGGAAAGCAGTTTTGTGCTTTCTGCTGAGGAGGTATACCCGGCCAGCCCGGCCCAGGCGCGCAGTTCCCTGCTTGGCATTTTGGCCAGCGCCAACAATTTCCAGGTTGAAGACCTGGAAGTGAACCGCAACGGTGAGATCACCTCGGCACAGCGCATGAAGGCCCTGCCCAGCATGTTGTTTGGCCTGTTGATTGGCGCCTTCCCGGTGGGCATGGGGTTGGCCTTCTTTTTCGGTGGCCGCGAGGAAGGCGGCGATTTGCTTGCGCTGCTCATCCCGGCCCTGTTTGTTCTTATTTTCGGCCTGTTTGGCGGATATATGTTCCTGAACGCTCTGCTGGATTTAATGACCCATGCCCCACTGGTGGCAGAAGGTATGGGCCGTAAGGAGAAGCGCACCAGCGGCGGCAAGAACCGCAGCACGACCTATTATTATGTGGTCGATGGGGTTTCTTTCCGGGTTAGCCGCGGGGCCTTCCAGGCCCTGGTCGACGGTGAGCATTACCGGGTTTACGCGCTGCCGCGCACCAAGCGCCTGCTGACTATTGAGCCGCTGTAATAATTACTTTATCGGGAGAGATTGGGATGAATCAAGGACGAGTTGTGCTTTCATGGGAAGATATTGACAAGTTGGTTCACCAACTTTTGCCGCAGTTCCGGCGCGAGTTCACGGCAATGGTGATGATTACGCGCGGCGGCATCATCCCCGGCGGGATGCTGGCCGAGGCGATTGGCTTGACGGACATCCTGACTGCGGCGGTGGACTTCCCCTTCGAGCAGGCCAACGAAAAGCAGAAGTTCATGGCCTGGCCGCAGTTTATCCAGTTTCCGGCAGACGAAAACCTGCGCGGACGTTCGGTGCTGATTGTGGACGATGTCTGGGGGTCGGGCCGGACGATTACGGCGGTCAAGAATCGCGTTTCTTCAGCGGGCGCATTCCCCGAAACCTGCGTACTGCACTTTAATCCCTATCGTAATTTGTTTGGCGCGGTGCGCCCCGATTATTACGCGGATGTCACCAACGCCTACATCGTCTATCCCTGGGAAATTGACCGGGGCCAGGATTTGGCTTTACTCGGAGATTCGGCCTAGTTTATGAGAACCGTCAGCATCGAAAACCGCAAAAAAGTTGAGATTTTACGAAAGAACATGTTTTTTCAGGGTCTGGGGGAGAAGTCGCTGGAGGAGTTGTCTGTCCACACCAGCCTGCGCCAATTCGAGCGCGGTGAGCCTGTCTTTTGGGAAGCCGACGCCTGCGCCGGGCTGCACATCCTTGAAACCGGCAGTATCAAACTCTTCCGTGTTTCGTCGCAGGGACGCCAGCACATCCTGCGCGTGGTGCAGGAGGGCGAAACCTTCAACGAGGTACCGGTTTTCGACGGCGGCGAAAATCCCGTTAACGCTGAAGCCCTTGAAGCGGCGACAGCCTGGGTGGTCGAGGCTGACGCGGTGCGGCTGCTGATGAAAAACGACCCGGAATACGCGCTGCGGATTATCCAGAGCTTGGGCAAGATGCTGCGTCACCTGGTCAAGATGACTTCTGAAATGGCCTTTTTGCAGGTTACGCACCGTTTGGCGCGGCTGATTGACGAAATCCCGGCCCACGAGTTGAGCGGCGAAAGCGGCGCGCGCTGGACTCAGGAACAAATGGCCGCCCGGCTTGGTACCGTGCGCGAAGTGGTCGCCCGTTCACTGCGCGAGTTGGAGCGCAGCGGGGCTATCCTGGTTGAGAATCGGCGCATCAGCATCGCCAATTACAACGTCTTGCAGGAGTGGGCCCAGCCCTGGAATTAGGCCAGCGGCAGGCTGACGATAAAGGTGGTTCCCTTTCCGGGCTGCGATTCGGCCCGGATTTTTCCCACATGATGTTCGACAATCCAATAAGCAATCGAAAGCCCCAACCCAAATCCGCTGGCTTTTGAGCGTGTGCGCGACTTTTCGCCGCGATAGAAGCGCTCAAAGATGTAAGGCAGGTCTTTGGCAGGGATTCCCGGCCCGTTGTCGCGTACGCTGACCTGAACCTGGTTTTCGGTTTTTGCCAGGCTGACAAGCACCTCGCCGCCCTGTGGCGTGTACTGAATGGCGTTGGCAACCAGGTTAAGAAAAACCTGTTTGAGGCGGTCGCGGTCGCCGTTGACTTGGGCATCGTCGAAGTCGGTTAATTTGAGCGCCACCTTGCCCTCGGCCAGAATTCGCATTTCCTGGAAGACTTCCAGCACCAGTTCATGCACATCAACGACGCCCAAGTGCAGGGGAATTGCGCCTGATTCTGCCTGGGCCAGCAGGAGCAGGTCGCCGACCATGCGTGTCAGGCGGTCGGCTTCGTCCTTGATGGAATCGAGTGATTCCTCGTCCAGCCCCAGTTTGCGGATTAAATCGACATTGCCTTTGATGACGGTCAGCGGGGTGCGCAGTTCGTGCGAAACATCGGCCAGGAAGCGCTGTTGGGAGGTGAACAGGGTTTCGAGTTGCTCCAGCGAGCGATTGACCGCCTCGGTCAACGTGCCGATTTCATCGTCCGGTGGGCCATCGTAGGGGATGCGCCGCGCAAGGTCGTCGGCGCGGTTGATTTGTTCGGCCACGCGGGTGGCGGTTTCAAGCGGCTTGAGCGCCTGTCCCAGGCTGAACCAGGAGGCGAAACCAGCCAGCGCCATTGAGGCCAGGGCCAGCAAAAGCAGGATGTATAACAGGCTGGTGCGGATGGTATCCACCAGGTCGAGGCTCTGGGCGGCCTGCATCGTGCCGATGTTGTGCCCCCTGGCCTGCAATGGTACGGTCAGCACCCGCAGATGGTTGTTGCCCAAATCGCCGATGTTGCGAACGATGAGCATATTGGCGGCCAGCCCGGCTTTGTCGAGCGGTTCCGTTAAACCGATGATATTGTTGCTGCTCCATACCAGTCCCCCCTGGCGGTCCCAAATTTGCACAAAAACATTGGAAGAAGGCTGCAAAGACGGACGCCAGAAAATCTCGTCGTTTTGCGGGTCAATGCTGAGGTTGTTCGCAATTTCCCTGGTGGTGTCGCGCAGGGTGTTATCGACCTGTTCGAAGAGCACAACACTGACAATCAGGTAAACCAGCACCGCAAACAGCAGCAGGATACCCCCCAGCAGGGCAGCGTAGAGCAGGGTCAGTCTTGTGCGCAGGGACATAACCGTTTAGGGCGTTTCGCGTAGGACGTAGCCCACCCCGCGCACGGTGTGAATCAGGCGCGGCAACTGCTCGTTTTCTTCCAATTTTTGGCGCAGGTAACGGATGTAAACTTCCAACACGTTGCTTTCGCCGCCGAAATCGTAGCCCCAAACGCGGTCGAAAATCACTTCACGGGTCAGAACCTGGCGCGGGTGGCGCAGGAAGAGTTCGAGCAATTCATGCTCCTTGGCGGTCAGTTGAATCAACTTCCCGGCCCGAATGACTTCGCGGGTGCTTGTGTTCAGGCTCAGGTCGGAAAATTCGAATACTTGCACACGCTCGGTTTGGGTGCGGCGCAGCAAGGCGCGCACGCGGGCGGTCAGTTCGTCCAGGTTGAACGGCTTGACCATATAATCGTCTGCCCCGGCATCCAGTCCTTGCACACGGTCCTGGATGGAGTCTTTGGCGGTCAGCATCAGGATGGGAATTTTGCCGCCCAGGCGCAGGCGATGGCAGACATCCAGTCCGTCCATGCCAGGCAGCATCCAGTCGAGAATAACCAGGTCGGGGCTGTTGTCGCGGGCAGAATTCAAGCCGCCCCGCCCGTCGTTGGCGGTATCCACCAGGTAGCCTTCGTAGGCCAGCCCGCGCTGAAGCAGTTTCAGGATGGCGGGGTCGTCTTCGATAATCAAGATTCGCTCGTTCATAATTGCTCCTTGTTGAGAATTATACCAACTCTGGTAGAATCTGCTCCATGCGCGTTCCCCTGTTCAAACGAATATTTGATATTCTGGTCGCCTCGATGGCATTAATCGTGTTTTCGCCGGTTTTATTGCTGGTTGCCCTCCTGGTGCGCATCCATTTGGGCGTGCCGATCATTTTTGGGCAGGTTCGCCCGGGCTATAAGGGGATGCCGTTCCGCATTTACAAATTCCGCACAATGACCGATGACCGCGCCGCAGACGGAAACCTGCTCTCTGACACGGAGCGGCTGACGCGCCTCGGGCTTTTCCTGCGCGCGACCAGCCTCGACGAACTCCCCGAGCTGTTCAACATCCTGCGCGGCGAAATGTCGCTGGTTGGGCCTCGTCCGCTGCTGATGGATTATCTTGAGCGCTATTCCCCTGAACAGATGCGTCGCCACGACGCCCTGCCCGGCCTGACCGGCTGGGCGCAGGTCAATGGCCGCAACGCCCTGACCTGGGAAGAAAAATTTGTCCTGGATGTCTGGTACGTCGACAACTGGTCCTTCTGGCTGGATATTAAAATCATCCTCATGACGGTTTCGATAGTGCTCAAACGCGAGGGCATTTCGCAGCCTGGCCGCGCAACGATGGATGAGTTTACAGGCACCCCGGCTGGTGAAAAATGAGCCGTCGGACGGTTTGGCGAAGGCGCGTAACTGGACAATCCCTATGCTTTCAGGTATGATTGCGGAGTTCAAACCGCCGCTCGTACCGGCATTTTGTAATTTAAAACTGCGTGTATGTTTTGCGCCTGTTTTTCAGGCGGGGTTGAATCAAAGAAGAAAAATCCCAATGGTGGAGGCCAAATGTCAGACCTGATTAAGCAAATCACGAGCGATTTTCAAAAGCAAATCGATTCCTTCCAACCTGATTACAGCATCAGCGATGTTGGAACGGTGCTTGAGGCTGGTGATGGTATTGCCCGTGTTGAAGGCCTGGCCAACGTCCGTTCGCAGGAACTGGTTCAGTTCCACAACGGGGTGATTGGCATTGCGTTCAACTTGGAACAGGATAAAGTCGGCGTAATCGTCATGGGCGATTACGCCGGAATTGTTGAAGGTATGACCGTGCGCTCGCTGGGGCGAATTGCCTCGGTGCCGGTTGGCGATGGACTGGTGGGGCGTGTAGTCAACGCTCTGGGAGAACCCATCGACGGCAAAGGCCCGGTCAGTTTCAGCGGTTACCGTCCAATCGAACGCATTGCTCCCGGTGTGGTCGCCCGCCAGGATGTGGACACCCCCATCCAGACCGGCATCAAAGCCATCGACGCAATGATTCCGATTGGCCGCGGCCAGCGCGAACTTATCATCGGCGACCGCCAGACTGGCAAGACCGCCATCGCGCTGGATACCATCATCAACCAGAAGGGCAAGGGCGTGGTTTGTATCTACGTCGCCATTGGTCAGAAGAAATCAGCGATTGCCCGAACGGTGGCCTTGCTCGAAAAATACGGGGCTATGGACCACACGATTGTTGTCGTAGCCGCAGCCGATGAGGCTGCCGCGCTGCAATACATTGTCCCTTATGCCGGGTGCGCCATGGGCGAGGAATTTATGGAAACCGGGCGCGACGCGCTGGTGGTCTATGACGATCTGTCCAAACACGCCTGGGCATATCGCCAGGTCTCCCTGCTCTTGCGCCGCCCGCCCGGGCGCGAAGCCTATCCTGGCGACCTGTTTTACCTGCACTCCCGCTTGTTGGAGCGCGCCGCCCGCCTGGCTTATAAATTCGTCATCACCAAAAAGGATTTTGCAGGCGCGGAAGCCAGCGAGGCAGACGCTTTCGACGGCAAGGTTTACGCCGGGCCGCTTTCGCAGCACGACGCCGAGCAGGCGCTCGAAAAACTCGAAGGGAAGGAAAACTTCAAGGTTGTCAAAGTGCAGGGCACGGGTGGTTCGCTGACCTCCCTCCCGATTATCGAAACCCTGCTCGGTGACGTATCCGCCTATGTGCCGACCAATGTCATTTCCATCACCGACGGCCAGATTTACCTGGAAGGCAACCTGTTCAATGCCGGCATCCGCCCGGCGGTGAACGTGGGTATTTCGGTTTCGCGTGTGGGTGGCGCGGCCCAGACCAAGGCCATGAAACAGGTGGCCGGACGCTTGCGCCTCGACATGGCGGCCTATCGCGAACTTGCTGCGTTTGCCCAGTTTGGCTCTGACCTTGATAAATCGACCCAGGGGCAGTTGAACCGCGGTCGCCGGATGCAGGAAATTTTGAAGCAGTCGCAATACAGCCCGGCTTCGCTTGAACATCAGGTTATCATCCTGTTTGCTGGTACGCAGGGTTTCGCTGACGAAGTTCCGGTGGAAAAGATGGGGCGCTGGGAGGTCGACCTGCTCAAGTATATGGACGCCTCGCACCCCGAAGTTGGCAAGGATATTGCCGAAAACAAGCGCATTACAGACGGGAACGAGAAAAAATTGCGCGACGCGCTTTCGGCTTTCAAAGCGACCTGGCAGGCCTAGACCGTGCCGACTAGTTCCGAAAGACTAGCCGACGAGGAGATTAACTGATGGCTTCTGCCCGAGAGATGCGCTTGCGCATCAAGAGCGTAAAAAATATTTCACAGGTGACCCGCGCTTTGCAGGCGGTTTCGGCAAGCAAGGTGCGCAAGGCCATTGCGGCCCTGATGGGCACGCGCCCGTACGCAACCAAGGCCTGGCAGGTATTGACTCATATTTCGACCCAGCCGGGGCGGGATTCGTTGCACCCGTTGCTGACCGCCCGCGAAAGCGTAAAAAACACCCTGGTGGTCGTCATCAGCGGTGACCGCGGCCTTGCAGGCGCGTACAACACCAACCTGATTCGTTATACCTTCCGCCACTTCGCGAACTGGCCGACTCCTCTCAGTTTTATTGCGGTGGGCCGCAAGGGGCGCGACCTGCTCCTGCGCCGCCGTCAACGGGTGATTGCAGATTTTAGCAACCTGCCTGCCGCGCCTTCTTTTTCCGATGTTTCTGCAATTGGGCGGCTGGCTGTCGAGGAGTTCCTGCAAGGCCGTGCCGACGAGGTCTTCCTGGTTTACACTGATTTTGTCAATATGGTCAAGCAGGACCCGGTCGTCAAGAAGCTGCTGCCTTTGGAAGTGAACGGCGGCGAAGGCCGGGTGATGGATTTCGAACACAAGCATGTTTCGGCTGCGTATATTTACGAGCCCGACCAAAACGAGATTTTGGACCAGATAATTCCGCGTTTTACGGCTTTGCAGGTTTACCAGTCTATTCTCGAATCGCTGGCAAGCGAACACGCAGCCCGCATGGTGGCCATGCGCAATGCGACCGAAAACGCCAACGAACTGGCCGGCGATTTGCAGCTGGCATACAACAAGGTACGTCAGCAGTCGATTACAAGCGACATTCTTGATATTGCTGGCGGCGCGGAAGCGCTGGCCCAGCAAGGTATCACTAAATAAACATGTTGGAGGCAAAAATGGCGAAAGAAACTGGCCGCGTAGTCCAGATTCAAGGTGGTGTGGTGGATGTAGCCTTCCCTGAAGGCAATTTGCCCGAAATGTACGAGGCAATTGAAGTGGAACGACCGGGGGAGGCTCCCCTCGTTTTGGAAGTACAAAAACACCTGGGCGACAACTGGGTGCGAACCGTATCTATGGCTTCGACCGATGGCCTTCAGCGCGGCTTGCCGGTGCGGGGGACTGGCGCGCCGATTCGTGTTCCGGTTGGCCCGGCAACCCTCGGGCGTATTTTTAACGTTTTGGGCGAGCCGATTGACGAACTTGGCGAAGTCAACGCTGAATTGCACTATCCCATTCACCGCCCGGCGCCGTCTTTTGCCGAGCAATCGACCAGCACCGAAATCTTCGAGACCGGTATCAAGGTCATCGACCTGATTGCGCCCTTCACCAAGGGTGGCAAGACCGGAATTTTCGGCGGCGCAGGCGTGGGCAAGACCGTTGTCATCATGGAACTGATTCGCTCGATCGCGACCGTCCACCAGGGCAACTCGGTTTTCGCCGGTGTGGGTGAACGCACCCGCGAAGGCACTGCCCTGTACCGTGAAATGATCGAGTCGGGCGTTATGAAGGATACCGTGATGGTCTACGGCCAGATGAACGAGCCTTCAGGCGTTCGTCTGCGCGTGGCCCTGACCGCCCTGGCGATGGCGGAGTACTTTCGCGACCAGGGCAAGGATGTGTTGCTCTTTATTGACAACATCTTCCGCTTCACCATGTCCGGCTCCGAAGTCTCGGCTCTGCTCGGGCGTATGCCCTCCGCGGTGGGATACCAGCCGACTCTTTCGACTGAGATGGGTGAACTGCAGGAACGTATCACCTCGACCCGCAGCGGGTCGATTACCTCGATGCAGGCTGTCTATGTCCCGGCGGATGACTATTCCGACCCGGCCCCGGTGGCGACTTTCACCCACCTGGATGCGACCATCGCCCTCGAGCGCTCGATTGCTGAAAAAGGCATCTACCCGGCGGTCGACCCGCTGGTTTCGACCAGCCGCATTCTCGACCCGAACATTGTCGGGCCGGAGCATTACAACACCGCCCGCGAAGTCCAACGCGTTTTGCAGCGCTACAAAGACTTGCAGGACATCATCGCCATCCTCGGCGTGGACGAACTCTCGGAAGACGACAAGCTGCTGGTCGCCCGCGCCCGTAAAATTGAGCGCTTCTTCTCGCAGCCGTTCTACGTTGCCGAGCAGTTCACCGGTATCCCCGGCACTTATGTCCCGTTGCGCGAAACGGTGCGCGGCTTCCGCGAAATTCTGGACGGTAAGCACGACGACCTGCCGGAGCAAGCCTTCCAACTTGTGGGTACTATCGAAGACGCCCGCGAAAAAGCCGAAAAATTGGCCAAGGGCGGGTAGTCAATTACCAGGTTTTAGATGTCAGGTAAAATCCCGGCAGCTAAAACCGGAGAACTCCTTATGACACTACGTTGCGAAATTGTCTCACAAGACCGCATGGTCTTTGAAGGCGATGTGGATATTGTGGTTTTGCCGGGTTCAGATGGCGAGATGGGTATTTTGCCCCATCACGCGCCTTTGTTGACCACCCTTAAGTATGGGATTATCAAAGTCCGCGAAAAATCGCAGGAGCTTATTTTCACAGTGGCAGGGGGAGTGGCGGAAATCCAGCCCCACATCGTAACCGTGCTGGCAGACGCCGCGGAAAATGTTCAGGAAATTGACGTTGCCCGCGCCGAAGCCGCCCGCAAACATGCCGAAGAAGCCCTCAGCAAAATTAGCCCTGAAGACGCCGATACGTACGAAAAACTGGAAGCCACCCTGCGCCGCTCGAATTTGCGCCTGGAGGCTGTCAGGCGTCATCGTGGCTCGAAGCGTTTCCCGACTGAAGGGCAGTAAAATTTATGGCTGGTTTTTCTCGCGACCTGGGGATCGACCTGGGGACAATTTACACGCGCATTGCGGATGGCAGCCAGGTTGTAGTTGAAGAGCCGACCATTGTTGCAATTGACGTCGCCGACCAGAAAATGGTGGCGGTGGGCAAGGAGGCCCGCGATATGCTTGGGCGTGTTCCCGACTCCATTGAAGTCGCCATGCCCCTGCAAAACGGCGTCATTGCCGATTATGAAGTCACCGAAACCCTGCTGCGCATCCTGCTCCAGCGCGTGAGCGGCCCTATCCGCATTTTCAAGCCAAATGTGATGATTTCTGTCCCGTTTGGCGTGACCAGCGTCGAGAGCCGCGCGGTGCATGAGGCCGTCCTGCAGGCTGGCAGCCGCGACGCATATCTCATCCAGCAGCCGCTGGCTGCCGCGCTGGGTGTAGATTTGCCGATTAATTCCCCGTCCGGCAACATGGTGGTTTGCCTGGGCGGGGGCGCAACCCAGGCCGCTGTACTCGCAATGTATGGCATTGTCTCAGCCGAAACGCTGCGCGCTGGCGGTATGCGCATGGATGACGCAATTGTTACCTATGTGCGCCGTAAATACGGCGTCGTAATTTCGGAGCAGACCGCCGAACAGTTGAAAATCAAGATTGGCGCGGCGGTTCCGCTGGACAATGAACAAAGTATGGACGTCCAGGGACAGGACCAGGTGACCGGCCTGCCTCGTCCGGTGACGATTACCACCGGCGAAATTGTCGAAGCCTTGCAGGAGCCGCTTAAGCAGGTGATAGAGAACTGCCGCCGTGTGCTGGAAAAAACACCGCCCGAACTCGTTTCGGATATTATCGACCGGGGCATGGCCCTGACAGGCGGCGGCGCGCTCTTGAGAGGGGTTGATAAATTGCTGACCAAAGCGCTTGGTATTCCTGCTTACCTGGTCGACAACCCGTTGACCTGTGTGGCCGAAGGCGCGGCGCGCGCCCTGCCTATGTATTCCCTGCTACGCCGCAACCTCCCGCCTGTTTAAGGAAAGGACGCTGGCTATGATGTCGCTCTCGCTCTTGATTCTGGTACTTGCTGTTTTGGCAGGCCTGGTGGTGATTGGCGCGCTTGCTTTTGTCTTTATCCGCGCCAATAAAATGAACCTCACCCAGGCTGGCGAGGAAAAACCGGATTGGATGCGCGAAACCCCGCCAGCCGAAACGGTTGCGGCCACAACCGCAGACGGGCAGGGCGTTCAGGTTTTTCACCAAGCTGAAGGCGAAAAACTGGCTGCCCCATTTGCGGAGCAAATCGAAGACATTTTGCGCGGACTTTTGCAGGCCCATCCAGAATTGAACCATTACGACATCGACCTGGGAACTTCCGCCGATTCTGGCCTTGAAATTTGGGTCAATGGCCAGAAATATGACCAAATAGAAGAACTGCCCGACGACGGCTTGCGCCAGGTTTTTTACGAAGCCATTCGAAAATGGGATAAACATTAATCCCTGACACAAGCAAAGTAAAACGGCCCTCGACTTTGGCTTTTTGAGCAAAGTGGGGAAAGAGAAACGAACAAGAAAAGGGTGCGTGAGCGCCCTTTTCTGCTTATATTCGGGTATTGAGGGCTGATGAATTGAATAAACCGGTCAAGAAGGCTTCCTTTTTGAGCCAGTTGTCGGGGGTTCGTGTCCAAAGTGCCTGAAATTGGTGAGAACCCCAGAGTGCGACGCGATATTGTCTCCAAAGGGTGTTGAAAGACCAGCGTTTTGCGCCCCGCCACCAGCGGGTGGGGACGGGTGGGCCGTTAAGCAAGCCCCAGGCGCGATAGGCAGCCAGGAGCAAAACAGCATACACCCAGACTCCCCATTGGACAGAAGCAATGGTCGAGGCGGGTGTCCAGCACTGCTTTTCACCGACGCCAAAGCCGGATTTCATTTCGCGGTGAGCGACTTCGAGTTCCCAGCGTTGCCACAGCCAGGCCAGGATGGTTTCAATGGGCAGGGGGAGTTGCGATTGTCCATCGACCTGATGTGCTGAGACAAGGTAGAAGGATGGTTTGCGATGCTTCCAACGAGGTTTGCGTTTGCCCACCTTGCGGTGCATGCCTTTGACAACAATGAGAAACAGGGGAATGTTCGGCAGACCAGCGCGAACAAAGGGGCCCAACACCTGGAACTTCATCACAATCAGCTTGCCACGCACGAGGATCTCTCGTTTCTGCCAGGTCAGACGCTTATGCAGCCATTCGCACGGGTGGGGAGCTTTTTCACCATAGCTGGCTGGACGCCCTGGCCCGGCATGTCGCTCCGGGAGCCAATACAGGGCGCGGTTGCGAGCGGTGCGAACGGCCAGGACTACCCGTTTGGGCAAGCCACTCCAGAAGTCGAGCGTGTCGAACGAACCGTCCGCCAGAACCAGGATTTGTTGGCCAGCACGTCCAAGTTCATCCAACCCGGCTCGTACCCACTGCACCCCTGCCAGACCCGCTTCCCATTCCCGGCGCGGCTCAACCTGTGCCGGTTTGGCTTTCGGCGGAAAGGCGGGCAGGAAGCGCAACGGTATGGCGCGGCTATAGCCTCCTGCCAGCGGCGTCAGCCAACTCACATGTAAGAAACGCTGGGCGCGATGGATGCCCACCTTGAATACCGGCGTACGCGGCGCTTTCAGCCAGCTTGTCCCCGGCATTTTCAAGCTGCTGCGCGGTATTTGCATACCATCCACCCCCAGCACATACGGTTCAGCCTCAGCCACTTCCTTCACCGTCTCTCCCAGCAGCACTTACGACATCTGCCTTTCTCGATAACGCCCATGACTGAACATCCGATACCAGGCGCTCCAATCCCCCTCCAGCACCCCCAAAGACATCAACACTTGGGTGACTGTATGACGCCCAAAGTTGAACAACTCCCCCAGTACCATCCCAACATTTCGCCAGTACACCCGATCCTGTCGATATACCCTCCGATGTGCTTCCAGCAATTCAAACAACTTTTGCAGTAGTATCGGGGATGTGCTATGCTTAATCATGGAAGCCTCCTGGTAGAGTTTCGTTTCACAACTTCACTCTACTCAGAAGGCTTCTTCTTTTCAATCCCCTCGACTAAAGAGCCAAAGTCGAGGGCCGTTTTACTTTGCCGCTTAATATCAGGCAATGTAATAGGTCATTCTTTGCATGCCGATGGCCGGGTCGATGTGCTGCACCCTGACGTGGCTCGGGACAATCAATTTGAGCGGTGCATAGTTCAAGATGCCGCGCACCCCGGCCTCGACCAGTTTGTCGGCGACGTCCTGCGCAACCGTGGCCGGGACGCAAAGCATCGCAATTTTGATGTCGGCTTTGCGGATTTGTTCCACCAGGTTCCTGGCATCCAGGATGTTGAACTCGCCGATTTTCTTGCCGATTTTGGCCGGGTCGGCGTCGAAACACAGCGCAACCCTGAATCCGCGATTGGCAAAACCATTATAGCGGGCAACCGCATGGCCGATGTCTCCCATGCCCACAACCGCCACATCCCAGATTTGGTCGATATGCAGGATTTGGCTCAAGCGTTCAATCAGGAAGGGGATGTGGTATCCCGTGCCCTGTTTGCCGAACTCCCCAAATTGCGAGAGGTCTTTGCGAATTTGGGCCGCCGAAATGCCCACTTTTTCGCCCAATTCCTGCGATGATGTCGCCGTTTCCCCTGCGTCAGACAGGCGCTGCAAGGCGCGCAGGTACACAGGCAAACGACTGACGATGACATCGGGCACGTTCTGTTTATTCATTGGGCTGCCTCCCGCAATCAAGAATATTTGAATAAATCTACCATAAAAGTCGTTTTTGTGCAATTCACCACAAGTTTCATTTCAGGGCTTTCTTAAAGTCGAGAAATGAGAGTAAAAGCTCGGTCGGGTTGAGCGGCAAAAAGTCGACGTGCGTCTGGTAAATAACGGAATTTCTGTTTGCCGATGAGTAAGCCGAGTACAAGGTTATT
>Ga0208244_101351_pt1 | contig 13747 bp, 7 predicted proteins | sample SubbioCR12Aug_5A_FD_184828 | JGI IMG/M metagenome (GOLD analysis project Ga0208244, IMG submission 184828) | Serpentinite rock and fluid subsurface biosphere microbial communities from McLaughlin Reserve, California, USA - CR12Aug_5A (SPAdes) | ecosystem: Environmental > Terrestrial > Deep... | reverse complement strand
TTGAACCTTCATCCAGATCCGCCAATAAATCTTTAATCTCAAGTTTAAACTTATCATAAGGAAGATTTCCGATTTTAAATTCAGGATGGCTTTTGTAATAGTAATCAAGAACCGGGAAAATCTCAACAAAACTTTTTTCGATGTAAGGAATGTTCAGTGCAATAAATGCATTCGGATTATTGATCTCATGCGCAACCCCCGCTACAAGAAGACCGAGGGAGGCAAGTTTATCTGCCTGCTGTATCTGCATCTGATGTTCACGGTTTTTTAGCTCCAGTATTTTTATCTCGGTTATATCTGTAAACCGTACAAGCGTAAAAGACTTTTCTTTAAGCAAGATCGGTGAAGGAAGAACATCTAAATCAAGAACTGTCCCGTCTTTTTTTCCCATTCTTACTGTAGTGGGTAGTTTGCTGTCAAGCAGAGATTCTAAATTGAGCGATTTGAAGAAATCAGAGCTTTGGAGTTCCGTTAAATCATATCCGAACATCCTGCCGAAATTTTCGCTTATAAATTCGGGATGCATTTCCTCATCAACAATTGCAAACGCATCTGCCGATGCTTCAATAATGGATTTATATAGATACTCACTTTCCTGTAGGGCTTGATAAGTGTTTTTTAACACCTTCACCATATTGTCAATATGATTTGCGAAAAGCGAAAATTCATCTTTGCCGGGGATTGAAATGTCAACATCAAGATCGTTATGCTCGGCTATATATTTAACCTGGTTTTCTATTGTGTTGATTTTGTTGAATACGGTAAACTGAAGAAATAGAACAATTAACGCCCCCAAAAACACACTTACAAAAAAAATGAGCACTATAGCCATCGGGAATTCGATAACAGGAAATGATTTAGGCAGTTCGTTATCGAAATATGCCAGGTAAAACAGAACGTATATCAAACCTATTGCAATTAATGATGCAACTGTAGATAAAATCAGTGTTTTTTTAATCAGCGACAAATTTTGCCCGCAATTTGTTTTACTATATATAAAAGAGATAATTAATTGTAATATCCTTTTGAAATTTAATAAAAATGCTTGAAATCGCACTATGAATCGATAGATTTACTTCAATTCAACGTTACACAAGTAAACTAATTATGCATTAATGTTACTTCATGAGATTATTATAATGTTTTGTAGTTTTCTTTTTTTTTGTAACTTTGGTTTGAAGGATAAATCTATCTAAAATCATTAATAGATTATAGCCTGATTTTATTCTTTAGTTCTAAAAAACTTCGCTGCATCTGGCTTTTCAATAAATAAAATTGCCTGGCAAATCTTTATTATTATAAATTGGATTTAAGTATATAGAACAATCCATAGATGAAGATTGTTTTTGAAATGTAAACATTCACTTTAATAATCGTATCAATCAATTAAGGAGGCAGACATGCTTAAACTTGTTACAAGGAACATTTGTTCATTACTTTTCTTTTTTCTTCTCATCAACGTGCAAGTGATGGGGCAGGCAAATTCCGTTGAATTACGGGATGGTACGGGAGTCCTGGTATCTTCACACGGCTCAATTGCACTAGCTTATGCCGCTATTCCGGCGCCTATTACACAGGCTTATGTCGTTGAGATTTTATCAACCTATAACGGTTCGGCAGAGACTTATCCAATAACACTTTTACCGAGAGATGGTGCAAGCGCTACGAACAGCATTACAATCCGTCCTGCTGCGGGCGTATCGATGGTAACAGTCGGCGGAACCGCCGGTGGACAACCTATATTTCTCTTCTCGGATGCTGATTATGTAACACTTGACGGTAGAGCCGGCGGAACCGGTACCGCAATAAATTTGACCGTTCAAAATTTAGCAACAACCTCAGGGTCTCACACCTTAAGATTTCTTGATGGTGCTACTAACAACACAGTTAAGTATGTAAAAATAATCAACAGTACACAAGCAACCGCGGGTCCAAGGGCAATCGAAATAGGCACGTCGGCATCAAATCCCACGGGAAACTCGAACAACTTTATTCTATATAATGAGATTGTGGGTGGAAGGTCAGGCATTGGATTAGCAGGTACGGCAGCCAATCCAAATAACGAAAATATAATTTATAAGAACAAGATTTATGATTGGGCTTATGCAGGCATTTGGGTTTTAAGTAGTTCAAACAATACAGTTATAAGCAATAACGAATTCTGGCAGACAGCCGGATACAGCACTACGCCCACAGGTGTAATTTTTGGTGCCGTAATTAATCTTGATATTATCGGCAACAAGATTTATGATATTCAACAAACCGGAACATCGACTATTAGAGGTATTTCGGGCAATATGGCCGCAGGTGCAGTACTAAACATAATTAATAACTTTGTTAGCTTAATGCTTGATAACGGAACTAAAACTTCCATTTATGCTATTCAAGTAAGCGGGACAACAGCTTACACCGCAAATGTTTATTACAACAGCATCCGGATTGGAGGAAACCACACAGGCGGAACGGCTAATACAGTTGTTTCAGCGGGAATTGTAAAGAGTACTACAAGTGCCGATGCTATATTCAACATGAAAAATAATATTGTGTTGAATTCCCGTCAGGGAGGAACAAGTGTCTTCCATACGGGATTTTTCGGCGGCTCTACAAACATGGTTGGAACAATGGATATCGACTATAATGTCTATTACGGCTTTGATGCAACATCAAATCATTCCGGGTGGGCTGGATTTTTGTACAGCGATATTACCGCATATAAAGCCGCGGCTACACCGCATGAACAAAACACAATTTTTAAACCAACAAACTTTGTTTCTGGTATTGACCTTCATTTAACCGGTGCTTCGGTTACCGATCCCGATTTAACTGCTTTGCCTATTGCCGGAATTACAACTGACATCGACGGACAGCCGCGCAGCGCAACAGCCCCTTATAGAGGTGCGGACGAAGCAGATGATCCTATTCCGGTTGAATTAACCGCTTTTTCTGCAAGTGTAACCAACAACAACGTAACCTTACAATGGTCAACTGCAACAGAAACAAATAACCTCGGCTTTGATATTGAGAGAAAATCTCTCGAAGGAGCCTGGATAAAAGCCGGTTTTATTGAAGGCAGTTCAACTACTACCGAATTAAGAAGTTATACTTTTATCGATAAAAACTTACCGGTTGGAATTTACAACTATCGGTTAAAACAGATAGATTTCGACGGAAGCTTCACTTATTATATGTTAAACGAGACGGTTGATGTAATTGCTCCGGCACAGTTTGATTTATCACAAAATTATCCAAATCCGTTTAACCCGGCTACGGTAATTAATTATCAATTAGCCGAAAACAGCTTTGTTACTTTGAAGATTTATGATGTTCTCGGAAATGAAGTTGTTACCCTGGTAAATGAAGCCCAGCCTGCCGGTGTTTTTACTATTCAATTTGACGGAAGTACCCTTGCAAGCGGAATGTATATTTACAAATTAATGACAGAAAACTTTACCGCATCGAAGAAGATGATGCTCTTGAAGTAAGGTTTATCAATAATTTAAACAAAATAAAAAGGCTGTTCTAAATAGAGCAGCCTTTTTTTGAACTTATAATTAAATTATTATTTTGCTTCGTTAGCCTCTACAACAGCTATTGCCGCCATATTTACTATATCATCTACTTCTGCTTCTTTTTGAAGAACGTGAACCGGCTTACTTAAGCCCGTCAGAACCGGACCAATTACGTCCGCTCCGCCTATTCTTGCAAGAAGTTTATATGCGATATTTCCGGCATCGAGAGTCGGGAATATTAAAGTGTTTGCTCTTCCAAGTAAAACGGAGAACGGATATTCGTTCACGATAATTTCGGGTACAACCGCAGTATCAGCCTGCATTTCTCCGTCAATTACAAGATGCGGGTCTTTCTTGCGGGCAATTTCAACTGCTTTTCTTACTTTAATACTTTGCGGATAGGGTGCACTTCCGAAGTTACTAAACGAAAGCATTGCAACACGGGGTTCAATGTTGAAGCGTTTAACTGTTTCTGCCGTTTGAATTGCTATCTCGGCAAGTTCTTCTGCCGTCGGGTCAACATTTACGGTAGTATCTGCAAAGAAGTAAACATGTTTTTTAACAAGGACAATATACATTCCCGATACTCTGTTAACGCCTTCGGCAAGTTTAATAATTTCAAGTGCGGGACGGATAGTGTCCGGATAGTGTAATGTCAAACCGGAGATCAATCCGTCGGCATCTCCAACATGCACCATCATTGCACCGAAATAGTTTTTGTGACGATGCCTTGTCAGCAATCTTTTAGCCTCCTCTTTTGTTACCCCTTTGCGTTGACGAAGTTTATACAACTCTTCAACATAATGATCACACTTCTTACAGTTAGAAGGATCAACTATTGTAAAGCCGGTGCTATCAATATTGTTCTTTTTAATAATATCTTTAATTTCTTTTTCGTTACCGAGGAGTATCGGATTGGCAATATTTTCTTCAACAAGAATTTCTGCAGCTTTAAGAATTTTTAGCTGTTCTCCTTCGGGGAAGACTATTCTCTTCGGATTTCCTTTTGCACGCTCGATTGTCCTTCTGATAATTTCTTTAGATAATCCGAGGTGCTCAAGAAGTTCTTCTTTATATTGTTCCCAATCTGTAATCGGTTTTTTTGCAACACCGGTTTCCATAGCGGCTTTAGCCACTGCCGGGGCTACATACGTTAATACCCGGGGATCAAAAGGTTTTGGAACAATGTAATCTCTTCCAAAGACAATATCCTTTCCACCGTATGCTTTTTTAACCAGTTCCGGTACATCTTCTTTTGCAAGTTCTGCAAGAGCGTAAGATGCTGCGAGTTTCATTTCTTCATTTATTTGAGTTGCTCTTACATCCAGAGCCCCGCGGAAGATAAAAGGAAATCCGAGCACGTTGTTAATTTGGTTCGGATAATCGGAGCGTCCGGTAGCCATAATAATATCTTTACGAACTTCGGTTGCATCTTCATAAGTAATTTCTGGGTTCGGATTAGCCATTGCAAAAACAATCGGATTCGGTGCCATTGACTTAACCATCTCTTTTGAAATAGCCCCGCCAACAGAAAGTCCGACAAGTACGTCACAACCGACAACAGCATCCGCTAAACTTCTTGCGTCTGTTTTACGGACGAATTCCTGCTTATACTTATTCATTCCGTCTGTTCTTCCTTCGTGCAGAACACCTTTAGTATCACACATAATAATATTTTCGGGGTTCACGCCTAATGAGATATAAAGTTTTGCACATGATATTGCAGAGGCTCCGGCACCGTTGAAAACAACTTTTACTTTTGCGAGATCTTTTTCAACAAGTCCGACTGCATTTAGGAGAGCGGCTCCGCTTATTATTGCCGTCCCGTGCTGATCATCGTGAAATACCGGGATTTTCATTGTTCTTTTTAATTCCTCTTCGATATAAAAACATTCAGGTGCTTTTATATCTTCAAGATTAATTCCCCCGAATGTTGGTTCAAGCAATTGAACGCATTTAATAATTTCGTCTGAATCGAGAGAGTTGATTTCTATATCAAATACATCAACGTCTGCAAAACGTTTGAACAATACCCCTTTCCCCTCCATAACTGGTTTACCGGCGGCGGCACCGATATTTCCGAGCCCGAGTACTGCAGTTCCGTTACTAACAACCGCAACAAGATTGCCTTTGGCGGTATATTCGTAAACGAGTTCTTCATCTTTTTCTATTTCAAGACATGGATCTGCTACTCCCGGCGTGTATGCAAGGGAGAGGTCTCTTTGAGTAATACAAGGTTTAGTCGGAATGACTTCTATTTTGCCCTTTCTACCACGGCTATGATATTCAAGGGCTTCTCTTTTAGTAATTTTCATAAACGATTCTCCGGAGAATTGTGATTAGTGGTGATTTTATATTGATAAACAATTTCTATCATTTGCCGAAAACTATTGAAAAAATAAAGTTAATGCAACAAAAATCAACAAGAAGTTAGATTTATTAAAAAGTTTATTGTTTCATATAAGCAGTTATGAACCATAATCTGAAGAGCGAATCAATAAACTCAATATTTTGGGGTGTAATATCAATAACTTCCTTTTTTTACAAGGGATTCTTTGATACGATTAACATTTAACGATGTCCCGGTTTATACTGTTGTATAGTATCTGAAGCACTAAAATACTTTACATTGTGGCAAAGGATTTTAAGAAAATCTATTCGCGGATTTGTAAGGTTGTCAGCCTCCCTATGAAACAATATAGTATGTTGTGTAAGTAACTCCTTTATCGCTAATTTAAATTCTTTTTCGGTACATGATTTATCTGGAAAATCAGGAACTATTTTTATTTGAATACACTATTTTAAAGAATACAATATACTTGCACAAAAAAGCGGTCTAGAAGTTTACGGCAAGCGGAAGATCATTTTTCCGCGAAGGCATTTCTTTCAATCGTACTTGCTGCTTTTTAACGAACTCTGGAATAGAATTCAAATTTTCACCGGGATAAGGTTTCTTTTCGGAAATTGTCAGAACAAACTCAATACCTTTTTCAAGATTTTCTTTGAACACTTTCAAATAGTTGTTTTCTGCTACACTGTTTCCCATTGTCTTGAGAAGTTTTTCGTAAAAACTAACATACAGTTCAATTTCCTGAGCAAACATATGCGGTCTTTCTGCCGGAACCAGAGAAACGCCTCTTCCATAAATATGATCGATCATTTCCTTTAATGAATATTGTCGGTTGAACCACACTATATTTGGTCCGGGACAAATTGATTGTGGTGCTTTCGTTTTTGGAGAAATTCCGAGTTTTATTAGCGCTCCATTGGCAAGATGATCGCACAAGCATACTATTTCAAACAACGATTTTTTTAATTCTTCCTTCTCCGAGTCCGAATTTGCCGATGAAGAAATTTCTGCGACTTTTTTTGATTGGAATTGACGCGAAGCTGTACAGATTGGCTTATCAGTATATTCTGTATTTGAAATTAAAAACCCTTTGGGGCATGGAGAACCGGGTTTTCCGATTAATGCACGGGAGTTGGTCCACACTTCCGATCCGGTATTTTTTAAATTATTAAAAGGTACACTGAGTGGAGATGCACCGCTTAAGTAAAGATCTTCTTTCTTAGCATTAATTAATAGATTTAAAGTGTCATCGTCGACACATGTAGCTTCGGGAACTAATAAGAACGGACTACCCCACCCGGCTGAATCACATCCAAAATCTTCCATCAACCTTTTTGCTTCTCCGTTTGTTCCAATTCCGCCCTGAACAGTAATTAAAGGGTTATGTGTAAAAAAGGATTCGTTAAAAATCCAGTTTTGTTTTTCATAGTAAGTCTTGATTAACGGAATAAATTCCTTTGCCAGTAAATCTTTCTTATCTTTAAACTCCTGCAGTATTGATGGGAGTAGGTAACCCTGCGAAGCAAATGCATGTCCGCCGCAATTTAATCCCGATTCAATTCTGAACTCACTTACTTCAATTCCTTTCATAGCTAAAAATTTACCTTGAATCATTGCAGAGCGAAAATCACTTACTTTAATTATGATCTTTTTATTTATAATTCCGTTAGTATCATGGTAAAAATCTTTAAAAGTAGTGAGATAACTAAGTAGACTTCTGTTAAATCCGGCAGAAAAGACTACCGAAGAGGAGAGATTACTGTCTGCATATCCACGCAAAGCAGTTTTTGCATCGCTGAATTCTTCACCTAGAACGATACCATCCTTTGCATAAGTTGCTCTATCGACTTTGGACATAATATTTACATCAATTGAGCCGGGACGCATTAAAGATGTTAATTCATTTGCAACTATTTCCTTTCTGCTTTTATCAGTGATTACCAGATATTCGGCGAACTTCTTTTTCAGAGGACTCTCGTCAGGAAGAAGTTCAAAGTATTTAGTTTTTTCATTCTCTCCTATTAAAGGAAGAAGTTTCATTTCATTAAATTTTTTAGTAACAATTTTCAGAACAAGGTTTAAATAAGCAGTAATTCGCTTGGATCTTTTAAGGGGATCATCCTTAGGGATTTCATCAACGTGTATTGAAAACTTACGGGAATAATGGTTACAGATTTTATTGACGAGTATATCGTCGCCAATGGACATAACAGACGAAATACCAAGATGCGCTACACGTATCGGCGAGTCGATTGAATGACCGGTTCCCATTACAGGAATGTGAAATTTATGAATTAAGTTTTCCATACTATTCTCTTTTTCTAGCACTCTCGGTATGAATTTAGATACAACGTAACGAGTGAAATTTAAATTAAAATCGATTTAAAATAAGTAATTAATGCGGAATAAAAACCAAGCGGAGAGATTTTTACAATACTTTTACAAAATGGAATTTGTCTGCCAGAACGCAACTTATTTTCTTTTATGAGCTTGCTTCTTGTGTTTTGTGTTCTGTTTAGGTGAATATCCGTCTTATTCTTAAGATAGCAGTTAAATCCTCTCGGGATTACATTTACTGCAATATGTTTTAGATAGTATTAAAATTGTTTGCGTTGAACGATTTATTTTACAACAATCATCGCTTTGTTTGTTCTATGAATTGCAATTTGTAGTTGATAGTAATAAATACCCTCGCTAAAATCCAATGCATCAAAATCGATTTTATGCCTGACCGGTTGTTTGTATTCATCTATCAGAGTATTAATTTTTCTCTCCACTATATCATAGATAGTAATTGCTGCATGTTCCTCGCTGGAAGTTTCCATGCTTATTGTTGTAGCATGATTAAATGAGTTCGGGTAGTTTTGATGCCGAATTATAAGACAATTCTATTTGTCGGCAAAACAGAAAGGGATTTTCAATACCAATTTGCTTTAGCTTTTAATCTTGCATTAATATTTGCATAACTTCTTTTGCCTGGATAAGGTGTCTTTTCTCGTGAGCTATTATTATATCGAAAGCAGACTCTAATGTGTAAACTATATGCTTGTTTGCCGGTGAATGAATTACCGCTTTTACGCCCAATAATTCTTCTGATTCATAAATCAGGTTTTTAAGTTCCGATTGATGTTTTTCAAATCTTTGTAATATTCCCCCCGGCATAGAACTATAAGCGGGCTGCCATATCGGAAAGGTTTTCATTTTTTTCTTGCTGCCGGGTTGAACCGATTTCAAAATCATCTTACCGAAGAAATTAACAACCAAATCAATCCTTGCAATAATTGGTAACTTCAATGTCCCGTTTCTTGCCGATTCTATTACCGGGAAGTATGATTTATTAATGATTATCAAATGTTCAATAATTTGAGCTATACTCCAGGATTCGGGAGTTAGCCGCCTATTCAACTCGTCATTAGTTAGCGAACCGAAAGCAGAGACGAAAGATTCGGTTACTGCATCTATTTCCGGCACATAATTATTCATAAACTCATGTATTCAGTTTGTTTAACAAAACTATTTTGTATAATACAAACCCGCCTCCGGACCTAAAGGCAGTCCTAACAGTATCCAGACAACCATCAACAAAGTCCATGCAAAGAAAAAAACTAAAGTATAAGGAAGCATCATTGTAATCAGCGTTCCTATACCGGCTTTGCTATCATATTTTTGGTAATAGACAATAATCAAAGCGAAAAAGCTCATCATCGGGGAGATAACATTGGTTACGCTATCACCTACACGAAAGATTGCTTGTGATAATTCCGGTGAATATCCCAACAACATCAGCATCGGTATAAATACCGGACCCATTATCGCCCACTTAGCGGATGCACTTCCCATAAATAGATTTATAAATCCCGAAAAGATTATCAACAAAATAACAAGCGGAATTAAACCGATATCCATGCTCTGAAGCACCGAAGCACCGGTTATTGCCATAATCAAACCAAGGTTACTCCACTTGAACCAGGCAACAAATTGGGAAGCAAAGAATACCAATACAAGAAACGAAATAAGCCCTTTGAAACTTGTATTCATTCCCGTAATAACATCTTCATGTTTTTTGAAGGTACCGGAAACATAGCCATAGACAATCCCGCAAGATGAAGCCATAATAAATAACACCGCTATAAAACCCTTTAAAAGGGGCGAATGTAACACCGTATTGTCGGAACCCCGTAAAAATCCGTGTTCCGGAATTAAACCCGAAGCAAAAACCGCTGTCCAGGCAAAAACCACTACAAGCACCCATTTCAATCCTCTTTTTTCAGCGGTTGAAAGGGTGGTGATTGGTTCTATTTCCACACTTCCGGTATATTTTCCTAGTCTTGGTTCTACCCAAGAACTGGTGACCCAGGTACCGGCTATTGCAATTATGAAGGTTGATACTACCATAAAGTAGTAATTTGCAGTAGGCATTACATAATATTCGGGGTCAATTATCCGGGCTGCTTCGGTTGAAAGTCCCGCAAGCAGAGGGTCAATAGTTCCGATTAACAAGTTAGCACTAAATCCTCCGCTAACACCTGCAAATGCGGCAGACATTCCCGCAATAGGGTGACGACCCAAAGAGTGGAAGATAACCCCCGCAAGCGGTATAATAAGAATGTAGCCCAAATCGGATGCAATGTTTGATAATATTCCGGTGAATACTACCATAAACGTTACCGATTTTTTAGGTGCTTTTAATAAGAGTACATTAATTGCCGATTTAATCAAACCGCTGCTTTCGGCAATACCTATTCCCAGCATTGCAACCATCACTATTCCGAGCGGTGCAAATCCGGTGTAATTATTTACCATATCCAGCAGTATCCGGTGCAAGCCCTCAACGGATATAAGGTTAATTACCTTTACTGTGTCGCCTGTAGCTGGATTAACTCCCTGCCAGCCGAGAAAATAACCAACGGCAGACAAAGCGAGCGTTATCAAAGCGAATAACCCGAATAACGCTGCCGGGTGTGGAAGAGCATTCCCCCCTTTTTCTATTACATTAATAAACCTATTACTAAGGTTGTTTAAGCTTTTTTTCATTTTTTACCCGTCTATCTTTTTAACAACACAACGCGAACCGACAAAAATCGCCCGCTTTACAGAATAACACAATAAAATTTTTTATGCAGAGAAATTGTATTTTTCTGATTTGTAGATTTAATTACAAAGATAAAACTTTTTTTAATTTAACCGTTATATTTAGTATGGTTATGAGCTACAATCCCATTTTTAATGTAACGAAAGTTTATTGTTAACAAACCATTTTAAGGCACGGGGAAGAATCATTCAGATTTAATTGGAGTAACGGCTTGGGCTGCACTCCCTATCTTTTTTTGCAGTAATAAATCACTGTAAGAATCGGCGATTAAGTCATTTTCGGAAATTGCCAACAAATCAATAAAAAATCTACATTGGGCTAATAGTTTTTCTCCGCCAATAGCACCGTCGCTGTCAATCGCCTCAATTTCAACAAAAGTTCCTAAATCTTTAACTGTGTCAATGTGAAATTTTACATTATCAATAAAGAATATTTCTCTTTTTTTATCAACGATTGTTAATACTCCGAGTGCTGCCGTTAATATCTCCTTTAATGAGGATTCGGGGCATGATTCAAAAAGAGTTACCTCCGATTGTTTCGGCGCTTTGTTGTCCTCCCTTTTATAGTGAATCAAATGATTTTCGATTTTTCCTCCTCTAAGTTTTAATCTGCCGTTATTGACGTTAAAGTAAGTATCAATTTGATGGTCAATTCCTATAAACACGGCATTATTTGACTTTAATATATCTCTTACAATATTCAGATTAACCGATTTAGCTTTTATTTCGATATTTATGTGAGCCATATAAATTTAATAAAAATTAGAAAAAAGATGCTGTTAAAATAATTAAATGAAACTGAAAATATTAAAATAGGAGTAAACGCTAACGGCTGCGTGTATGAAACGTTAGGGAGTGCATGTTAAATTCACGACTTTATCAATTATCAAAAATTGGTAATGAGTAATTTTGATTAGTGAGCATTCGTGTAATTAGTGGCAGAAAGAGGTTGCCACGAATTACACTAATTAACACTAATAGTTAAAAGTCAAAAAATAAAGCCGTAGTATTTCTACCACGGCTTTTGTTAAATCGGTATGTAAATTATTAAAAAAATTTACTTGCTATTTCAAATCAAATCTGTCAAGGTTCATTACTTTATTCCACGCGGCAACAAAATCCTTAACAAACTTTTCTTTAGCGTCATCCTGAGCGTAAACTTCCGCTAAAGCGCGTAATTGGGAGTTAGAGCCGAAAATCAGATCCACTCTTGTGCCTTTCCATTTCAGATCACCCGTAGCGCGGTCTCTTCCTTCAAATACATCCCCGGTATCGGAAACCGGTTTCCAAACGGTTCCCATATCAAGCAGATTAACGAAGAAATCGTTTGTAAGTTTACCCGGTTTGTCGGTGAATACTCCGTGTTTAGATCCGCCGTAGTTGGCGCCAAGCACACGTAAACCCCCGATAAGCGCGGTCATTTCAGGTGCGCTCAAGGTCAGCAATTGTGCTTTATCCACCAGCATTTCTTCTGCAGAAACGGAATATTTCTTTTTTTGATAATTGCGGAAACCGTCGGCTTCCGGTTCAAGGACAGCGAACGATTCAACATCGGTCTGCTTTTGAGAGGCATCCATGCGTCCCGGTTTAAATGGTACTTCTATCTTGAATCCGGCAGCTTTAGCGGCAGCTTCAACGGCTGCGCATCCGCCCAAAACAATAAGATCGGCAAGAGAAACTTTTTTACCGCCCTTCTCCGAATTATTGAATTCGTTTTGAATGCTCTTTAGTATTCTAAGCACTTTTGCCAGTTGAGCGGGCTGGTTTACCTCCCAATCTTTTTGCGGAGCCAATCTGATACGTGCGCCGTTTGCCCCACCACGCTTATCCGAGCCCCTAAATGTTGATGCGGAAGACCATGCAGTATAAATGAGTTCCGAAATTGCAAGTTTAGAATCCAGAATCCTCTTTTTCAGATCCGCAATATCTTTTTTATTGATTAGTTTATGATCGACAGCGGGAATCGGATCCTGCCAGATCAAGTCTTCTTTCGGAACTTCGGGTCCAAGATATAGAGCTTTCGGTCCCATATCCCGGTGAGTAAGTTTAAACCAGGCTCTCGCGAACGCGTCTGCGAAAGCTTTCGGGTTTTTATGAAATTTTCGCGAAATAGGTTCATAAATCGGATCAAATCGTAAAGATAAATCAGCAGTTGTCATTGTCGGCGGGTATTTTTTTGATGGATCATGAGCGTCGGGAATCATATGTTCTTCCTTCACATTTTTAGCCTGCCACTGCCAAGCGCCGGCTGGACTTTTAACCAATTCCCACTCATAACCGAACAGCATATCAAAATAGCCCATGTCCCATTTGGTAGGATTAGGTTTCCATGCACCCTCCAAACCGCTTGTTGTTGTATGAACTCCTTTTCCGGTTTTGAATTTATTAATCCATCCTAATCCCTGTTCTTCGATAGGTGCGGCTTCGGGTTCCGGACCAACGAGCTTCGGATCACCGGCGCCATGCATTTTTCCGAAAGTATGTCCGCCTGCTACGAGTGCGACAGTTTCTTCATCGTTCATTGCCATACGTGCAAAGGTTTCCCTTACGTCTTTACCTGAAGCTACCGGATCAGGGTTGCCGTTAGGACCTTCAGGATTAACATAGATAAGTCCCATCTGCACTGCTGCCAATGGATTTTCAAGTTCGCGGTTGCCGCTGTACCGTTTATCGCCAAGCCATGTATCTTCAGTACCCCAATAAATATCTTCTTCGGGCTGCCAGATATCGGCGCGACCGCCGCCGAATCCGAAAGTCTTAAATCCCATCGATTCTAAAGCGCAGTTGCCGGCTAAGA
>Ga0208244_101350_pt1 | contig 13770 bp, 6 predicted proteins | sample SubbioCR12Aug_5A_FD_184828 | JGI IMG/M metagenome (GOLD analysis project Ga0208244, IMG submission 184828) | Serpentinite rock and fluid subsurface biosphere microbial communities from McLaughlin Reserve, California, USA - CR12Aug_5A (SPAdes) | ecosystem: Environmental > Terrestrial > Deep... | reverse complement strand
CCCATGCTCTTCCATTGTTTACAGGATCGTACCCGAAAATTGGTCTGCCATTACCATCGTATTTGATCCCCACAAAGAAATCGCTATTGACCGTGATGTTAAATGAACTTAAATCAGTGGCATCCCAGCCACTTATTGTAGAAGCAGTTTTCCCGGGAATAGCAACAAAATTATTCCCTGGTTGTCCGCCACTATTTTGAAGCACAACCGGAATGTAAGTATTAATCCCATTGTTAGTGCCTGAAAAATAAATACTCATTTCAATCAAACTTGCGTTTGTCAGTGTAGGTGTCATTCTGCTAACAGAACTTTGACCGGAGTTATTCCAATAATATCCGGATGTTGGAACACCATCATCATAAATAAGGGAAGCAGTAACAATTGAACTTCCACCCGATAAAGAAGCAGAATACATACTTCTGCCGTGTGTGGCGGCAAATATTTTATTATCGGATGATCTATAATCCAGATCCATAACTACAACATTTGCCAATCCATCATTTTCTTTTGTCCAGCTTCCGCCGTCGTTGGCACTTGTGAATACTCCAAGATCAGTTCCTATAATTAAATTGGAAGTGTTTGCGGGATTAACGATAATAGCATGGACCGGTATATTGGGAAGATTTGAAGAAATATTGGTCCAGCTCTGCCCATAGTTTGTTGTTTTGAATACTTTTTGCCCCGAACTAAACCCGGAAAATGTAGCATATGCAATCCCCGGATCGGTGGGATTGGTAGTTATTCTCGTACAGTAGGCATTTGGTAAACCGGAATTTCTTAATGTCCAATTAGTTCCGCTGTTTGTAGTCAATTGAACGCGTCCATTGCTGCAACCGGCGTAAATCACATTCGAGTTTCCTTTTGCAACTATTACAGTAGAAATTTTTGCCCCGTTTTGTCCTGTGCCATCTCCTGTTAAATCACCACTTATTGCGGTCCAGTTTGATGCACCATTTGTGGTACGCCAGACCCTGTATGTTCCGCCGACAATCGTATTTGAGTTATTGGGATCCATTGAAAACGGAGAGATAAACAGGGTTCTATCCGTTGTTCCATCCCATGTCCCCGGACCGGTGGGAATCCCGCTCATAGCTTTGAAAAAAGTAGTGCCTGCATTAGTTGATTTGAAAAACGCAAAGTTTACATATTCCATGTAAATATTCTGGGGATTGGTAAAATCAACTTCAGTAGCTCCGCCGTCTCCTCCAAGAATTTCAAACCAGTTGGTTCCACCCGTTGATTTTAAGGTGCCATTATCCTGCGTTCCTCCGTAATAAACAGATGATGACGGATGCACTGCGCCATAGTAAAACTGAGTTATAAAAAGGTTATTGTTCAATGATACCCATGTATCTCCTCTGTTTGTAGATTTAAAGATTCCACCGTCAGTGCCCAGGAAAACAGTGTTAGAATTGGCGGGATCAAATGTGACCGCATGATGATCCGCATGAACATAAGGTGGGGCACCGGATTGCTGATACCAATTCGATTTCTGTGTCCAGTTACTCCCTGCATTAGTTGATCTCCAAAAATCAATTCCACCGGCATAAACAGTATTGGCGTTTGATGGATCAACTTCAAGAATATTATCGTACCATGCTTGTGTACCCGTATACGTAGATGCCCCGGAGTAGCTGGGTCCAGCAATAGATGTATTTGCCCAGTTTAACCCACCGTTTGTTGTTACCCCCATCGCTCCTGTTCCATTCGTCTGTAAGTCCATAAATGAACAGTACGCGACTAAGGGATTTGATTTTGAGGTTGCAATTTCTACTCTACCATGTCCATTTATTGAAAGAACTGACTGCCAGCTCGACCCGGAATTAGTTGAAAGCTGAATTTCCGATTGATTGAATAATCCAAATGCAGCATATATTCTTGAAGGTGTAGTATAGGCGATTTCAATATCCACACAATGAACATCCGATCCCGAAGAGGTCAATACTGCGGTAAATGAATTCCCACCATCAACTGATTTGAATAATCCCTTTCTTGTTCCCGCCCAAAGTGTATTGTTGGTGTTATCAATCATCAGTTTATTTACATAATAGAAACTAATGTTTTTTGTTGATGCAAGCTGAGTCCATGTATTTCCACCATCCGTAGTTTTGAAAATTCCTTCTCCGCGAACGGCATCATAATTAAAAAATCCTTCGCCAGTTCCGGCGTAAATAATATTCGGATTTGTGGGGTCCATAACCATAGCACAAACAGCAAGGTTTTCCATATCATCTTTCAACGGGAACCAATTGCTACCGCCATTCGTAGTTTTCCATACTCCTCCGCTTACTGCACCAATGTATATAATACTTGAGTTTGATGGATGAACTAAAATACTTCTAATTCTTCCGCCAATATTTCCCGGACCAAGTTGAGTCCAGTTTAATGCAACAGGACTACTCTCATAGTTAATATCCGCGTTGTATTGTGTAATGTGTTCAAGGGCTTTCTCCCGCCAATTTTCAGGAATATAACCCAGGGGATAGGCTCTTTGTTCGTAATACCATTGCATTGCTTTATCGGGAAAGCCGTACGTTGGTTTTTTATTCTTCTTCTGTTCGATTTTCCAGTTTAAATAGTCATTCATTGTGAATTCTTTTTCAGAGTTCATTCCATTGAAAAACAGAACAAATGCGGCTATAAAAGCCGGAATCGAAAATAGTAAAAACATTTTTTTCATTATCTACCTCTCATTTAATCTAAAATTTCTTGTATGTACCAGTTAAAATCTTTTCCCAATGATATAACTGCTTTTATCTTCTCTCCGTTTGTTTTTGTTAAAAGTAATTTAAGCCTTTTGTTTTTATCGTTGTCCGGTAGGTCTCCGGAATCATCGGCAATAAAAGCCGGTGTTAAAAGATAAATGTTTGACTCCACTGCAATACTCGGGTATGCATCGGTCTCTTCAACCGTTAAGATTTTTACTTTGATAATGAAGTCAACATCGGTATTAATATACTTTTCAATAATCTCCGCTTTAACAATTGATTTGTTGATTTGAACAGTTTGACCCCCCGAAAAGGGCGTCTGAGTTTTAGTTGTAAGTTCATTTTTCTCTTCGGTTTTCACACTACACGCCAAAGAAGCGAATAGGAGTAAACCGCCCACTATTGAAGTAACGACAAAATTCATTTCGCCTCGCATTAAATTGAATTATTTTCGTCTATTTTTTTATGTGTTATGTTTTAATTTTACAGTTCAATATATAAATTCTTTCCAAAGAAAAGAAGACTAATTATTGAACACTGTGTCGATTATCAAAAGATTATTTTTTTCGTAACAAAAAATAGATGAAAAGCAAAAAAAATAAAAAAACGTTTTCTAAAGATTTTTTAGACAAACTAACCGGTTATACGGCAGGTTACCTATTGCCCGATGAATTCAACCGATTGCAATTACTTTTTGAAAATGAAACGCTAAACGGTTATTTTACTTTTAGTTCCGAATCAAATCTACTACGTATTATTTCCGCGATGTATGATAAAGTTCACTTTCTTAAAGAATGCCTATTTTACCCTCATTATGTTTCGATACTTTTTTCGATTGCAATTAACAGCAACTACCTTACCGATGTTATTGTTAGAAATCCGGAATACCTATTATGGATATTAAATACAAACAAGCTCAAAACTTCTTTGGAAAAAAAACAGTTCCAAAAGGAACTGGAGAAAACAATCAACTCGTTCAAAACTTTTGAAGCCAAAATAAGAACAATAAAATCAATTAAAAGAAAAGAGGTTTTGTCCATAGGCGTTAAAGATATTCTCGGTCTTGCTGATCTTTCCTCCACTGTAAGAGAATTATCAATCCTTGCGGAATGCTTAACTGCAAAACTTTTTGAGCTTTGTTATCAGAATGTTTTAAGTAAATATAATATCAAAACAACATCAAGAAAATATGCTGTTGTTTCCCTGGGAAAGCTCGGAGGACGGGAATTGAATTATAGTTCCGATATTGATCTGATAGTTTTTTTTGATAAAAACACAAAACTTAATAATAAAGAGTATTACGAAATTCTAACCGAAGCCATTCACCAATTTATCAAAACCGCCTCGGAACCGGATGAAAGCGGATATTTGTACAGGATTGATTTCCGTTTGAGACCCGATGGAAAAAACTCCCCGCTCTGCCGTACAATTTCAGATTGCCTCCGTTATTACGAAACAAAAGGAGAAGACTGGGAAAGACAGATGTTGATTAAGGCAAATTTCCTTTTCGGCAGTAAAAAGCTATATGATGAATTTATACAATATCTCTCCCCTTTTATTTACCCGTCTGCATTTTTAATCTCACCACTTCAGCAAATTAAAAAACTACGGGGTGCGGTTTTAAAGAGTTTAATTAACGATAGAGACATAAAACAGACTTCTGGTGGTATTCGAGATATAGAATTCCCGGTTCAGGCACTACAGCTTATAAACGGCGGAAACAACAAATCGCTTAAAACAGGAAACACGCAGGAGGCAATAAAACAACTTGAAGCTGCCGCCATAATCACCTTAGAAGAATCAAAAGAATTGTCCGAAGCTTACATCTTTTATCGAAAGATTGAACATTATCTTCAACTAATGAATGATACACAGACGCACTTGTTACCGGGAGATGGCGAACTTGCAGAGAAACTTGCATGCTATTTAAACTTCGAGTCGGTCAATTCCTTTAATTTGTTTGTTACTACACTCCGGCAAAAAGTAAGAGACTTTTATATTTCCGTAATAGGCAGCCATGATACAGATAAAGAGAATGGTGTGCTTTCTCAAATAAGTTTTAACGACATCAAGAAAGCAGAAAAGAATTTACTTTTCTTAAAAAAAGGAGAGGGACTTTTTGAACAGAAAGGATTTGACACCAGGGCAATCTCTTTATTCTCCAAAATTGAAGCCGAACTGTTCAGTTATTTAAAACAATGCTCCTCGCCGGATACCGTGTTAACCAATTTTGTACGTATAATGAAGCAGTCTAAATTTCCATCTATCTGGTATGACGAGTTCTCAAACAAAAAACAGTTTTCATCATTTTTAAAGATTTGCGAGTTTTCACAAAAAGCGATTGACCTATTTGCAGAAGATTCTTTCCTGCGTGAATCCTTTTTATCGAAAAGTGTGTTTCAAAAAATTAATCCGGAACTTGAGAATCAGCTTCCTGTAAAGCAAATCCTTTTCAGACTGCTTTATCAATTTACATCGGGAGAAGTACCCGCTCAAGAAGTGTCATCCATTCTAAGCAAATTTATACTCTTGAAAACATCGTTGATGATAGAAAAACATGTCAATAATGAATTAAACAATTTAAACTATTTTGCTGCATCGCTTGGAAGCGTAGCGTGGGAGCAAGCTTCTTTTAATTCAGATGTTGATTTGATTTTTGTCTCAGAAAATAGCGGTCTTTATACTGATATTCAACAGAAGTTTTTTGAATTAATAAATCTTATAAAAAAAGAGATTGCCCCCACAGGGGTCGATTGCCGCCTTAGACCCGAAGGAAAAACAAGTTTGATGATCTGGGATATTGAAAAATATGAACAGTATCTTGAGAAAAGAATTCGTACATGGGAACTACAGGCTCTGTGCAAAATCAAATTCGTTTCCGGTAATAAAAAATTGTTCGAAAAATTTATTGCTCTTGTTCGTAAAAGAATTGAAAAAGAAGAGAAAACAAGGTTGAAAAAAGAAGTTAAAGAAATGCGGGAAAAGCTATCCGCTCAATCGGAAATTCTCCCCGGAACCGGGTTTAATATCAAAAAGGGCAGGGGTGGATTATCGGACATGGATTTCATTTTGCAGTTTTTGATTTTATCTAACCATAATTTTTACAATCTTTGCATAGGCAAAAAGTTTTTTAATGTATTAAAACAACTTGAAAAACAGAGCGTTGATTTCGGAAAAGATTATGATAGATTTGCAGATAATTATTTGTTTTTGAAAAATCTTGAGTTGACACTACAAAACACATTAAATCTCTCTTCCCCGATGCTGCCGGTGGATGAATCTAAGTTGCGAAAAGTTTTTCGAGCAATGAATTTTAACAATAGAACATCTTTCGAGAAGAGACTGAATGATGTAATTAAATCTAATATTCAATTATTCAATAAGTACTTGAGTTGATTATGACAATTATTAAAAGATTATCCGGGCTGATAGTCGGGGTTATCAGTTTTGTTGTTTATATGTTTACAATTGCCCCGTCTGTAATCCAGATAGACCCGGGAGAATTAGCGGCGGCACAAGCTCTGCCGGGGATTGCCCATCCTTCCGGATATCCACTTTTTACAATAGTGGGATACTTGTTTAATTTAATTCCGTTGCCATCCTCTGCTATTTTCAAAATGAATCTTTTAGCTGCTTTGTGGTGTAGTGCGGGAGTTACTGTTTTTGTATATACAGTTGAGCTAATTTTGGACAATCTTGAAAAATTCGCTTCTCCCATAAAAAAATCTATTAAAGGTAAAAAGAAAGAACAGAAAGAGGCGGCAGTTCCCGTTGAAATTCCAGATTTAAAAAAATATTTAACTGCCTCTACTTCGGGATTGGTATTAGCATTCAGCAAAACGTACTGGTTTCAAAGTACTTCGGTTGAAGTATATTCTCTGCATTCGTTGATGATGATAATCACAATTTACTTTCTGATTAAAGCATTTATATCAACGGAAACAGAATTTAAAAATTGGTATTTCTTTTCAATGGCCCTTGCACTTAGCTTCGGAAATCACATGACTACGATGTTGATTTTACCGGCGACTGCATATCTCTTTTTCTTGAAGTACAGATTTAAGGTAGAGTCATTTAAGAAGATCGGCAAGATGCTTCTGGTTTTCTTCCCGGTTCTTGCTGCGACATATTCTTATCTACCGCTGCGGGCAGCTCAAAACCCCATGCTAAATTGGGGTAACCCGGTAGATGTGGAAAGAATTCTCCGTCATGTTTCAGGGAAACAATACCAGGTTTGGATATTCTCTTCCTTCGACTCTGCAAAAAAACAACTAAACTATTTTATCTCCAACCTACCTCAAGAATTTAATATCACATTAATCATCATTCTAATTGGAGTGATGGCTCTTTTCTTCACATCAAAAAGACTGTTTGTTTTTTTCCTGGTAATATTTTTTACAACGGTTTTTTATTCTATCAATTACGATATCAGCGATATTGACGCATATTTTTTACTTGCTTATATCTCTTTAGCCTTTTTCTCTTCATTCGGAATATTAAAAGTGTTTCAACTTCTTAAAGACGTAAAACTGAAATACATGCTACCGGTAAGCTTAGTTGTTATCTTCGTCTTCTTCCAGGCTTTTTTGACTTTCGGGAAAGTATCGCAATCAGAGAATTATATTTTTGAGGATTATACAAAAGCCGCTCTTAATTCAGTTGAAAAAGATGCTGTTGTTTTTACTTATCAATGGGATTATCTCATTTCGCCTTCTTACTATTTTCAATTCGTAGAAGATTATAGAAGAGATGTAAAAATTATTGATAAAGAACTTCTCCGCAGATCATGGTACTACAACCAACTTAAAACAACTTATCCCGGCATTACAGACGAGATGAAGCCTTTGATAGACCAGTTTCTTGAAGCACTTAAACCTTTTGAAAGAAGTGAACAATACAATTCACAGTTATTAGAAACGCTTTTCAGAAGAATAATGTCTGAGTTTATTACCACCAACATAGATAAGCATGACTATTATATAGCGGTAGAAGTAGTATCGAATGAGATGCAAAGGGGTGAGTTTACTTTACCTCCCGGTTATACTCTTGTCCCGGATGTATTTTTCTACAGGGTTGTAAAGGGTAACGGTGAAGAGTATGTGCCGGCAAAAGATCCGGATTATGAAATCCGTATTCCCAAGAAGAAAAATCATTATATAGACTTTATTAAACATGTTTGCGGCTGGATGCTGGTTAAACGTGCTCTTTATGAAATGGAATTTGACAAGGTAAACCGAGCTAAAGTATATATTAAAAAATTGAAAGAAAACTTCCCCGATCATCAAATACCGAAAGGATTGGCGGAGGTAATAGAAAAATAAGCCGTATTCAATAAATGATTCAAAGCACTTATAGAAAAAGCATGTTATTATCTTACTTGTTTTTTCGATAAATTTGAAACGATTTAATTAATTTTTTTAGGAACTTGAATTGGAAATAGCCGATAAAAAACAGATTTATAACGCATTATCAGAATTTTCATCTAATTTAGATTACTCATCAAATGAAGCAGCAATAGTATTGGCGGCCGGACATGGAAAGAGGATAAAATCAAAAAAATCGAAAATGCTCCATAACATTTGGGGGGTGCCTTCGGTTGAGCGTGTGTACAATGCCTGCTTAAATGGACTGCCGGGTATTAATACAATTCTGGTTGTCGGAATAAAAGCATTGGATGTTATGAAGGTAATTGGCAAAAGAGAAAAAAACTCGTTTGCGTATCAAGCAGAGCAAAAGGGAACCGGGCATGCTGTACAAATAGGGCTTGATAAGATTGATCCAAAAAAATTCAAAGGAACGATTTATGTTCTGCCCGGTGATATGGGATTAATGAATGCCGAAACAATTAAAATCTTTGGGGAAAAGTTCAAATCTTCAGGGGCGGATATGATGGTTTTAACCGGAATTTATGAGGGGCTGATTGAACAAAACTCTTACGGTAGAATTGTCCGGGTAAAAGAATTGGATGTCGAAGGTAATTCCTCTGGCGAAGATTCGGGAAAGGTAATAGAAATAATTGAGTATAAAGACATCCTCGCATTGAACGGTGGTAAAACATACCGCAGAACTTATAACGGAAGAGGATATGAGTTCACTCAAAAAGAGCTTCTCGAAAACAGGGAATATAACTCGGGCGTTTATGCTTTTAATTACCAAAAGTTAATCGAACTTGTTTATGATATATCCAGTGATAATGCCCAAAATGAAATTTACATTACCGACTTGATTGCTCTTTTCAACGGTAAAAACTATTTCGTAGATGCAACCAGTCCTTCCGATCAATCTGTAGTAATGGGATTCAATGATAAATCTGTTCTAAAAGAAATGGAACGGGTTTTTAGACATAAGGTTTATGACAGATTAAAGAATATAGTTGAAATTGATGATCCGGATGACTTCTTCATTGATGAGTCAGTTGTAGAACACATTGTGGAACTTGATAAACAAAATATTCCGCTTGATATTCGAATAGGAAAGGGAGTACATATTGGTAAAGGTGTAAAACTAAATTATAATATCTATTTAAAGAAGAATGTATTTGTTAACGGTAATGTGATCTTTGGAAAGAATGTAACAATTTGGGAAAGCTCTCATCTTTCTTGCTTTCCTGAACAAGAGTTTATAATCGGTAACAATGTTGAAATATTATGGGGTGACATTATTAAAGGCAACATAATTATCGGTGATCACTCGAAAATTGAGTCTAGCGTTAACATGACCGGAAGTGATGCTTTCCCGTTAAGAATCGGTAAAAATGTTTTAATTAAAGGCACAAGCTATATATTTGGTTCGATAATTGAAGACGACGTTTATATTGAGCACAGTGTAATTATTAAAAAGAAAGTTAATCGTCTTGTAAAACGAAACGGTGAAATTCAACGTGTAAGGTTTTTCCTCCCCATGCCCTCCGGTATTGATGCGATTGATGATCTTTAAAATAGAAAAAGAGGCTTTAGTTAAAGCCTCTTTTTTGTTTATTCAAATTATTTCTTTTCGGCAGTTACAGTAAGAGAATTCAAGTGCTTCGTCATAGAAGATTTTCTTCTTGAAGCCGTGTTTTTGTGGATTCTTCCTTTGCTTGCGGTTTTATCGGCAAATGCAACAGCTTCTTTATAAAGTTTTTCGGCTTCGGTTTTATTATCCGAATCCATTACTTTCTTTGTTATGGTCTTCAATTTGGAAATTGAAGATTTATTTGCTGCTCTTTTTTTCGCATTAGTAAGAATTCTCTTTTTTGCTGATTTATGATGAGCCATTTTTTATCCTTTTAACCTACATAACTAATTATTTCAAAATAAGTTGACAAATATATCAATTATTTCCCAGATGTCAAAAATAATCACCGGGCAGAAAAACCTTGTTTTCCTCTTATAAGAGAAGAAAGAGGCGGAAAGTTCCGCCCCTTTAAAATAATTTAGTTCAATCCCCGTTTTTTAAGAAGTGCTTCAACTTTCGGTTCTGCTCCTCTAAATCTTTTATAAAGCAGCATCGGGTCATCCGTTCCACCTTTGGAAAGAACATTTTCTCTGAACAGTTTTGCCGTTTTAGTGTCAAAAACATTTCCTGTTTCTTTGAAAGCTTCAAAGGCATCAGAGTCAAGTACTTCGGCCCAGATATAGCTGTAATATCCCGCAGAATAACCACCGGAAAAAATATGGGAGAAATATGTGCTTCTGTATCTTACTACAATTTCCGGTATCATACCAACTTTGTTGAGTGATTCCTCATCAAATTTGTTTACATCGGTTACATTGTCTTCCGTTAAAGTATGCCAATCCATATCAAGGAATGCTGCAGAAAGATATTCGACGGTTACAAATCCCATATTAAAATGCTCCGACTTCTCAATTTTTTCAATCAACTCATCCGGTATTATTGCACCAGTTTCATAATGCTTAGCATATATTTTCAAAACCTCCGGGTGGGTTGCCCAGTTTTCCATTATTTGTGAAGGGAGTTCAACAAAATCCCTCGGCACAGAAGTACCGGAAAGTGAAGGATAAGTTACGTTAGAAAGTAGTCCGTGTAATGCATGTCCGAACTCATGGAACAATGTATTAACTTCATCAAGGCTTAATAATGCAGGTTTGTTTCCTGCCGGCTTTGAAAAATTACCAACGTTTGTAATTACAGGGGTAACCATTTCTCCACCTAAATTAGATTGCGAGCGGAAAGCACCCATCCATGCACCGGCGCGTTTGCTTTCTCGCGGGAAATAGTCGGTAAATAAAATTCCGACATGAGAACCATCGGCATCTTTAACTTCAAATACTTTTACTTCTTCCTGATAAACCGGGATATTTTTTAGTTCGACAAATTGTAACCCGAATAGTTTGTTTGCAACCGTAAAAACTCCGTCAATTACATTCTCAAGTTTGAAATAGGGACGAAGCATCTCTTCATCAAGATCATATTTTGCTTTTTTCAATTTTTCTGCATAATACCACCAGTCCCATGCTTCAAGTTTAAAGTCGTTTCCTTCTGCTTCAACCATTTTTTGAAGTTCTTCAACTTCCTGCTTTGCCATTTTCAAAGCGGGTTCCCAAATCTGGTTCAAGAATTCATAAACTCTTTCGGAGGTTTTTGCCATGTTTTCTTCGAGTATAAAATCGGCATGGGTTTTATATCCTAATAGATTTGCTTTTTTAATTCTCAAAGAGATCATTTTCGCAATAATTTCCTTATTGTCGTTATCATTATTATTATCACCGCGGTTTATATAACCTTTAAAAAGTTTTTCCCGGACTTCTCTATTCTCCCCGTATTGCAGATAAGGAATAAAACTCGGTTTATGTAGAATGAAAAGCCACTTCCCTTCTTTTCCTTTTGCTTTAGCTGCTTCTGCGGCAGATATTACAACGGCTTCAGGCAAACCCTTTAAGTCGGCTTCGTTATCAATGAATAGCTGGAATGCATTTGTTTCTTTTAATACATTCTCGCTGAACTTAAGCGATAAAAGAGATAACTCTTCGTTAATCTTTCTTAACTGGTCTTTTTCCGCATCGTTAAGGTTCGCTCCCCGTCTTACGAAATTTTTGTAATACTTTTCAAGAAGGCGGCTTTGCTCTGCGGTTAGGTTTAATTTTTCTTTTTCATTATAAAGTGTTTTAATTCGTTCAAAGAGTTTTTCATTTAAGCTTATATCATCGCTATGCTTTGATAATAGCGGGGAAATGTCTTTTGAAATCTGCTGTATATCGTTGTTGGTATGCGCTGAATAAAGAGCATAAAATACACGGCTAACTTTATCTAGCAATTTTCCGCTTTTCTCCATTGCATCAATTGTGTTTCCAAAAGTCGGTGCGGCGGGATTATTGATTATATTGTCAATCTCTGCTTTTTGCTGTTTCATTCCCTCTTCAAAAGCAGGAAAATAATGCTCATTCTTTATTAAGTCGAATGGCGGTGTTTGGAATGGCGTTTTGTATTCGCTGAAAAACGGGTTGTTCATATTTTTATCTTCTCCCCCTTTTGAAAATAAAAAAAATGGAAGCACCGTTAGTATCAATAATGATTTTAACATGTTTACTCCTTTTTAGTTGTGAAAAATAATGCTCGAATTGTTACGATACCGATTTGTTTTGCGGTTCGTTTATTTTTCTGCAAATATAAACATTAAGGAGGATTTTTCTAAATAATTACGCTTTACGCAAAACCTAAATTGAAAATATCAATTAATAAAACTTAACATTAATAATAATGGTAGATTCACTTCCTTTATCATCAAGACATGCGATTTTGTTTCTCCCCTTTTCCGGTTTGAAAAATATCTTCTCGCCGGAATTACATTTTCTATAAAACCGATCATTGATATACCAGAAATGAGTCTTAACCGTGCCGTCGGAAGCGGCTTGAAGCATTAATTCCTGCCCGGAATTTTCTTCCAATAAATATTCAAAATTTTCAGACGGTGAAATTATATTTGGTCCGCCGCTTGTGAATCGGACCTGGCACAATGGATTATGTGGCGGAGGTTTTTCATTGTGAAAATTATTTTTGTCATACCATAAAGAGAGCTCGGGCTCAAAGACTTTATAAGCTTTCTTTTTATATCCTTCTTTCGAAATACATTCAATGCAATATGAAATTTGTTCGTCATCACTAACTAATATCTCCTTAGAAAGCTCACATATTTTGCTATGCGAAACATTCCGGATGAAATAGTCTTTGGTTGTTTCTTTACAGAACCCGGAGGGGAGCAAACCGGTTTCCGTGCAGACTTCTCTTTCGTCGAGGCTTTCCGGTTTTCGGAGCCATGACTTGTTCTTATCTTTATCAATTGAATTAAAAAGATCAAGAAGCAGGGGGACAGCCATTTCGGCACCGGACAAATACGGAGAGCCTTTTCCGTCAAAATTTCCCATCCAAACACCGATTGTATAACGGGGTGTGAATCCTATCGCCCACGCATCCCTTTTTCCATATGATGTGCCTGTTTTCCATGCAACGCGGGGCATGCTGGTAGCACTTAAAATGTCTTTGGGGAAATCGGGTCGCTCACTGCGGGATAAAATATCCGCAATCATATATGAAGATGAAGCAGAGAAAACCCGTATGTTTGTCTCCGGTTCATTAATTAAAAATCTTGTTTTGTACAATTTCCCTTCTCTTGCAAATGAAGAAAAGAAGTTTGTCAACTGTTCAAGCCTAACGCCGCATCCGCCAAGAATAAGCGACAAACCGAGTTTACTCTCCTGTTCTTCTATTTCATCGAACCCGCTTTTCTTCAGTAAAGAAATGAAACGTTTCAGCTCGACATCATTCAGTAATCTTACCGCCGGAACATTTAATGAATTTAATAAAGCATAAGCTGCCGTTACACTTCCCTTAAATTCGGGCATAAAGTTTTCCGGCTCGTAACCGCCGAAGTCCGAAGGAATATCAAGCAATCTCATTTTAGGTGTAAGCATTCCGATATCGAATGCGAATGCATACAGTGCCGGTTTTAATGTTGACCCGGGAGAACGTACGGCAGTTACTCCGTTTACCTGTCCTGAAGCCCCGGCATCATAAAAATCACTTGAACCGCAATAAGCAGTAACCGATGAGCTTTTGTTATCAA
>Ga0208244_101349_pt1 | contig 13796 bp, 6 predicted proteins | sample SubbioCR12Aug_5A_FD_184828 | JGI IMG/M metagenome (GOLD analysis project Ga0208244, IMG submission 184828) | Serpentinite rock and fluid subsurface biosphere microbial communities from McLaughlin Reserve, California, USA - CR12Aug_5A (SPAdes) | ecosystem: Environmental > Terrestrial > Deep... | reverse complement strand
AGGCGAAGGGTCAGGTTTTGATCCGGAAAAAATAAACGCACTCTTATCACTCAAGATAGAAAACTCAAATTATCAACAGAATACTATTGAAGACTTTTTTCTTGATCTTCAGGTAAATGCCGAAGACAATGGCAAGAAAAGAATAAGGCTTTTTTCATCGTTTGCGGATCTTGATGTTGCCGGAAACTATAAATATGAAGATATATCGAATCTTATATTATTGGAAATCGATACTCTCACTTCATTCGTTACCGAAAAAATGGATGCGTATTTTCCGACGGAAAATATCGTGCTTCAAACAATTAATGAACAGAAAAACAAGCTCAAAACAATCGAATTAACGACTGTAAAAGAAATTGGTGAATTAAGCCTAAAATATGAACTGATTCTCAAAGATTATCCGTCGCTTCCGTTGTTTCTGGGTGTAGACGAAATTCAAGCAGAAGGGATATTAAACGGTTCAATAGAAAGAGATTCGATTAAGACATCTGTTTATAATTATATAAATATCGACTTTGCTAAAAATAAAGTTGGGGAAGATATCTTTTTTATTACGAATTCAAAATGTGAGTTAAGCTATAATAGATTTTTAAACAGTATTAACGGTAACGACATCATCTTTACAATGGATTTTTCTACCGAAAGGTTGTTCGTAAATACCGAAATTAAAGAGATTGGTTTAAAGCTAAATCTTAAACGTGATTCAATTGAGGTGCTTGCATTTGTGGATATTACGGAGGAGGTAAAGGCGAAAATAAAGTTTTCTTCCGATCTGAACTCACCCAAATTGAATGTCGCCATTGATAATTTGTTCGTCGCCTACAACAGATTTGAGCTAATGAATAAAAACCAAATCTTTATTTCATTTTTTGATGATAAACTTGATATTAAAGACTTCAATCTCTATCGTAATGATGCTGTTGTTAATCTCAATGGGTTTATTGCAAAAGAAGGAAGACAGGATTTAATTCTTTCCATAAAGAAATTTAAGGGATACGATATAGGATTCAATATTCTACAGGTCGATCCGCAAAATATTATCGATTACGATTTTAATTTAGACGGAAAAATCAACGGTGATTTCGAAAATCCTAATATAAGCATAAACATTTCTGTTGATAATTTAACTTACAGCAATCGTAAATTTGGAATGTTGAAATGCGGCTTTAATTATACAAATAAGTACTTAAATGCCGATATTCATTTTGCAGATGGGAAACTTGCAGAGAATGAGATACCGCTGTCGATAGTGGGGAAAATACCGGTTGATCTCTCGTTTGCAGCGGTAGAAGATAGATTGCCTAAGAATAAAGAAGTGGACTTAAAAATCATTGCAAATAACTTCAATCTCGAAACTTTCGGAGATGCATTCCCATTTATAGACAAACTTAAAGGTGTTTTAACTTCTGACTTAGTCTTAGGCGGAACTTTTGAAAATCTTGAAAAAAGTGGTTCTTTAAGTATCCGCGAAGCTTCTTTTGTGGCAGAGAATAATAATCTTGAATATGGTGCAGGAATAAAACTTCGTCTCGAAGGAGAAACTCTTTATCTCGATAGTTTGTTGGTTAATAATATGGGCAATGTTAAAAACAAAGGAACTCTTAGAGGGAGAGGTAAAGTAGAATTTCAGGGCTTAAATATTGCATCAACACAATTTATAATTAACGGTGATTTAACTGTATTGTCAAACGATTCAAAAGCGGCAATACCAGAAGTTTACGGAGATCTTTTCATTGCTACGCAGGGGGATGTAATTTTTGCTTCTACCAAAGAAAAATCTTTTCTGCGAGCATATATGTTAATCAAAGAAGCAAATTTAATTTTTCCTCAAACTCAATCGGGCTATTCTGCAGGTCAGAGTAATTTTGTTTATAAATTTATTGAAACGGAACAAGAATTTAGCCAGAGAGAAATTGAAATAGAAAAACTGATTCAATTGTCAAAAGAAATAGCATTACAGGAAGAGACAGCTACTGAAGCAACCAGTTCATTTGATTACGATTTTAGAGTTAAAATAGAAGATGAAGCAAGAATTACTTTTATGCTTGCTCAGGCGGCAAATCAAAAGTTAAATGCCGAATTGAAAGGTGAATTAAAATATGAAAAAAGCGGTGCAGTGCAAAACATTCAGGGAGAATTGCAATTACTCGAAGGTTCAACCCTGGAATTTATTAAAACATTTTCTGCTCAGGGGACAATAAAGTTTGAAAGTGATATAACCAACCCGAACTTAAACATTGTTGCAACTTATACTAATTATTTAACTGCTTCGGACTCTGTAGCTGGAGTTACGGAAACAGAGGTTGCAGTTAAGATTAAGTTAAAGGGAACTCTTGATGAATTATCAAAAAACTTTGCTACAATGGAAGATAACATTGCAGTTTATGAAGGAGCGGATAATATCCGGGACAATAAACCCAGTCTGGATAAAGACAAATCCGATGCCGTTTGGTTTATTTTAACAGGTAAATTTGCAAACGAAGTAACTTCACAGGATAAACAAGATTTTGATAAAATGCTCGGTGGTACCGCCACCTCACTTGCAGGATCACTTCTCGGGGGATTGCTAAACACATATTTTGGCGATCTAGTTAGAACTTTTGATGTTAGAACAGCTAGCACAGGGACCAAATTCAGTTTGTCCGGTAGCTATAAAGGATTTCGTTATACTGTGGGTGCCTCTACCTCAGTTTTTAATGATCTTTCTGCTGCCAACATTAGAGTAGAATACCCCCTCTTAAATAAATTATTTATCCGTCTTGAAAGGAAAGAGGCTATTTCCGAGACGAATTATCCGAGCGAAATGATCAATGAACTCGGTTTGAAATATAGGTTTGAATTTTAATGAAAAAAAAACTTGTTTCCCTTTTTAGCAATAATCCGGGCGTTTCAATTAAAACAAAAGAAATCGCTAGGAAACTGAGCATCACCGAAGAGCATGAATATGCGGCTCTAAAAGCGGCACTTCACCAACTTTGCGATGAGGAGTATCTTGAGCGTACCGGGAAAAGATATAAACTAAAGACCACTGTCGATAAGAAAAATATAGTCGGAACACTTCAGTTAACATTCGAGGGATACGGCTTTGTAATTCCGAACAAATCTAAAGCGGATGATATTTTTATTTCTGAAAGAAATCTTTTTACCGCATTCAACGGAGATACTGTTGAAGTAACTCTTTTTGCAAAACAAAAGGGGAAGAAAAAAAATCTTGAAGGACAGATTGTTAGAATTGTGAAAAGAAAATTTGATGAAATAGTCGGGACACTTCAAAAATCGAACGGGTTTTATCTTGTTAAACCTGATGCGGCGGATATTCATAAGAATTTCTATATCTCTCCTAATGATTTAAATAATGCCGAACCGGGTCAAAAAGTAGTTGTCGGAGATATTATTTGGACAAACCCGAAGCATAACCCTGAAGGAAAAATAGTTGAAATTCTCGGAAAGCGCGGGAACTTAGATGCTGAGCTTCTTGCGATCGCAAAAGAGTTTAGCCTACCTGTAAGATTTGCAGAAAAAGTATTAACAGAAGTTGAAAATATCCCGATAGACACAGCAAAAGATGAAATTGAAAAACGTGCTGATTTTCGTGACAGGATTGTTTTTACAATTGATCCGGAGGACGCAAAAGATTATGATGACGCTCTTTCAATTGAGTCGCTTGAAAACGGTAATTTTAAAGTAGGTATTCATATCGCAGATGTAAGCCATTACGTCAATGCAAATACATATACCGACAAAGAAGCAGAAAAAAGAGGCAACAGTGTTTATTGTGTTGGAAGCGTTATTCCGATGCTTCCCGAAAAACTTTCGAATAATATCTGCTCTCTTGTTCCTAATGAAGAGCGGTTAACTTATTCGGTGATAACCGAGTTGACACCGAAGGGAAAAATAGCTGATTACGAAATCAAAAAAAGTATTATTAAAAGTAGCCGTAGATTTACTTATGACCAGGTTCAAGAGATAATTGAAACGGAAAATGGAGATTTTAAGGAAGAAGTTTTGTTGTTGAATAAACTTGCACTAACTCTTCGGAAAAAGAGATTAAAGGAAGGAAGCATTAATTTCTTCTCGCCGGAGATAAAATTTATTTTGAATGACAATGGTGAACCGATTCATATTATTAAGAAGGAGACCAAAGAAAGTAATAACCTTGTAGAAGAGTTTATGCTTCTTGCAAATAAAATAGTTGCAACACACATCGGCCAACCGAAGGAAGAGAGAGAAATTAAGCCCTTTGTTTATAGAATACATGATCTTCCCGATAAAGAAAAAATAACAGAGTTCTGTAGATTTGTACAATCTGTCGGACATAATATTTCGGTTAACGATGCAATGAAACCCGCAAAACTAAATAAATTGATGGAATCGATAAGAGGGAAAGAAGAAGAAACAGTTATCAACGATCTTGCAATTCGAACGATGGCGAAAGCCGTATATTCGGCGGATAATATAGGGCATTACGGCTTAGGTTTTAAATATTATACCCATTTTACATCACCGATAAGACGGTATTCCGATTTGCTGGTTCATAGAATGCTTTATTCTTATATTGAGGAAAAAGGAAGGAAAATCTACTCCAAAAATGAATTGGAAAGAATTTGTGAGCACATTTCCTTTTGTGAAAGAAACGCTGTTGAAGCGGAACGTCTTTCGCTTAAACTGAAAAAAATAGAATACCTTCAGCGACATCTTGGTGAAGAGTTTGGAGCAATTATTACCGGGGTTAAAAATTTCGGACTTTTTGTTGAAATAACAGATTTTCTTGCCGAAGGATTGGTGCATATAAGGGATATGGAGGGAGATTTTTACGTTTACGATGAAAAAAAATATTCTTTAATTGGGAAAAGAACTCAAAAAGTTTTTAGGCTGGGCGATAAAGTTAATGTTAAACTGATACGCGTCGATTATGAAAAAGCCGAATTAGATTTTTTAATTACAGATTAAACCTGAATTTTTACAGCGTGATGCCATGAAGACAACGATTTTTTTATCACTATTTGCTTTTTTATTTCAGTTGAACTCTTTTGCGCAGTTCGGCAGGAATAAAGTTCAGTATAAAAATTTTGATTGGTACTATATACAGACCACTCATTTTGATATTTACTTCTCGCTTGAAGGAGATAAACTTGCCGAGTTTACTGCAAAAGCCGCCGAAGATGCCTTAAGGTCTATTGAAAGAAAAATTAACTTTAGAATTAATAACCGAATAACGATTATTCTTTATAACTCACAAAATGATTTTCAAGAGACCAATGTAATAGATCAATATCTTAGCGAAGGTATCGGCGGATTTACGGAATTATTCAAAAACAGAGTGGTTCTCCCCTTTACCGGTTCATATAAAGATTTTCGTCACGTTATTCATCACGAGCTTGTTCACGCCGTTATGAACGACATGTTTTACGGGGGTTCTATTCAAAACGTAATAGCAAATAACATCTCGATTAGATTCCCTCTTTGGTTTAGCGAGGGAATGGCAGAGTATCTTTCACTCGGATGGGATACAAACACGGATATGTTTATTCGCGATGCCGCTACAAGCGAGTATCTTCCGGACATTCCTAATCTTGATAACTATTTTGCCTACCGCGGAGGGCAGTCTGTTATTCATTACATCGCCACAAAATACGGGGAAGAAAAAGTCGGCGAATTAATGAATAGAATAAAAAGTAAGGGAAATGTTGAGGAGGGATTTAAAGCCTCTATCGGATTAGATATCAAAGAACTGAATGAAAGATGGAAAAAAGAAATTAAAAGAGAATATTGGCCGGAAATAGCATTCAGAAAAGACCCTGATGAATTTGCAAAAAGACTTACAGACCATAGAAAAGACGGTGGTTTTTTTAATACAAGTCCAGCGCTTTCTCCGGCAGGAGATAAAATAGCTTTTATTTCTAACCGCGACTTCTATTTCGATGTTTATTTAATGGATGCTTCCGACGGGAAGATACTTAAAAGATTAGTTAAAGGGAATCGTAGTGCCGATTTCGAAGAGTTGAATATTCTTACTCCCGGTTTAAGCTGGTCACCCGATGGAAAAAAAATCGCACTTTCTGCAAAAAGCGCAGGGGCAGATGTATTGTATATAATAGATGCAGAATCGGGTCGCTCTGAAACAATTCCGTTCCGGTTTGAAGGAATAACTAATGTTAGCTGGTCACCTTCTGGCAGATATATCTCTTTATCAGGACACAACACTACTCAATCGGATATTTATGTTTACGATTTTGAAACAAACACTTTAAACAATATAACAGATGATATTTTTACCGATCTCGATCCTGCGTGGTCACACGATGAAACAAAAATCTTTTTTGCTTCTGACAGAAAAGATTTGCTCTCGGAATCACCGGATGATTATTTCCGTATGGCAGACCATGATTATACCCAGAACGATATTTATTATTATGATTTCAACTCAGCAAAGGTTGTAAGAGTCACCGATACCCATTTAGCAGATGAAGGCTCGCCGGTATTATCGGCAGACGGGAAAGAAATTTTATACGTTTCAGATGAAAACGGGATTAACAATATCTATAAGAAAAGATTGTATTTAACAGAGAATGATACCGTTGCAGATATAGTAAACTTAAAACCGGAACCGATAACCAATTCACTTAACGGATTAAACCAGATTTCGATTTCAAAAGACGGAAAGAAACTCGCCTTCTCTTCTATGTATCAAGCGGCATATAATATTTTTATTATGAACAATCCTTTTGAAAGTAAAACCGATAAAAAAGAATTACCACCAACACCATACAGGGAAAGAACATTATCGAGGGGACATGAAGATATTTCTGCTTATAAAACAAAAGGCTCTGAGAAGAGTGAAAAAGACTCCACTATCTTGGAAGCCAAACCACGGTTTTTCTCCGGCTCTTATATTGATACCGTAAAAACTAAAGAGGATTCAACAAAGTCTAATTACAGTTCCTTCATTTTTGGGCAAAAAGATTATGCCCGGATAGATACTTCTGCAAGAGAGGATAAAAACTTCCTTCTTACGGATAACCTGGATTCAAGCGGAAATTTTAGAGTTAATAAATATAAAATTACTTTTTCACCCGATTTAGTTTATGCAAATGCCGGCTATAGTACTCTTTACGGTTTGCTGGGAACTACAGTTATCTCATTCAGTGATGTTCTTGGGAATCATAGATTAGTAGGAATTACAAGTTTGCAAATAGATTTAAAGAATAGTGATTATGGACTTGCCTATTACTATTTACCTAAAAGATACGGGCTGGGAATAGAAGCTTTTCATACTGCAAGATTCGTATTCCTTCAGAGAGGGACTTCACTAAACCTGTTTAGATTCAGAAATTACGGGGCAGTTGTTTCGGCAAATTATCCTCTAAATAGATTTTATAGATTTGAAGGAGGACTTAGTCTTTTAAATGTCTCTTCCGAGAATCTCGATAATACAATAGAAGAAGCAAGAAAGATAACTTATTTCGTTCCCACATTAAGTTTTGTTCATGATAACTCTATTTGGGGTTATACATCTCCTATCGACGGAACAAGATATCGCTTCGATTTTTTCGGCAATCCATTAGTTCAGGCGGATAAATATGGATTCTATTCTCTTTTAGGGGATTATAGAACGTATTTCAAATTCTGGACGGATTATTCATTTGGATTTAGATTTGCGGGAGGATATTCATGGGGAAAAAATCCTCAAAGATTTTTCCTGGGTGGTGTTGAAAACTGGATAAACCGAAGATTTGCAACGGGTGAAATTCCGATAGACAGCCCGGCAGATTTTGCTTTCTTAACATCTGCTCTTCCGATGAGAGGTTTCGATTATGCGGAACGTATCGGGACAAAATATGCCTTAACGAATATCGAACTTCGTTTCCCTCTAATAAGATATTTGCTTACCGGTGCTTTACCGATATTATTTAGAGACGTGTTGGGGGTTGCATTTATTGATCTGGGTTCAGCATGGAATCAAAACAAGCAATTACAACTTTTCTCAAGGAATGAATCCGGCAGCATCGTATCTAAAGACCTTTTAATGGGAACAGGACTGGGGGCAAGGATTTTCTTCCTCTATTTCCTTCTCCGTTTTGATGTCGCATGGTCTTATAATGTAGATTCGTTTTCCAGACCGATCTTCTATTTCTCTCTTGGAGCGGATTTTTAATAGCCTATTGAATAAGAAAAAATCACAGTTTGTACAAGTTAAAAGAATAGAATTTGTATGATGAAATTAACACTAGCGATAGTAACATTTTTAATCGTCACTTTTTCTGTGCACGGACAGTCAGTCAATCCTAATTACGACTCAACTTTAGCCAAAACACTTGGTGCGGATGACTTTGGTATGAAAAGATATATCTGGGTGATCCTAAAAACGGGAAGTAACGAAACAACAGACAAAGAATTCGTATCAGAATGTTTTCGGGGTCATATGGATAATATTCGACGATTAGCAGAAGAAGGTAAGCTTGTAGTTGCCGGACCTCTCGGTAAAAATAAAAACTCATACCGGGGAATTTTTATACTTAATCTAACAACGATTGAAGAAGCTAATGAATTGCTTCAAACAGATCCGGCAATAAAAGAAAACCTACTTGAAGCCGATTTGTATAATTGGTACGGTTCAGCGGCTCTGCCATTGTACATAGAAGCGTCCGATAAAATTTGGAAAAACAAACCTTAAACCAGGATGAATTTAATTTACCGGGATTGTTAGTTTGTTTTCATTTATACTATCTTGCAGTGGAGTTTTAGTCGATTTAAATGGAAAACAAATTAACAAGAAAGTACGGCTTTACGATTTTTAATAATCAACCGGAAGAAAGTATCGAGTATGCCGCATCGAACGGGCTTAGACATATCGAACTTAATCTTAGTAAAGACCTATCTATCCTTGACACATTCACCTCAAACAGAATAAGAAAAATTAAACGATTGACGCAAGCCGGAAAAGTTAAACTGAGTTTTCATCTCCCATTTACGATGAATGTCTCAGAAATTATTTCCCCTTACAGAAAAAACTCAATCAATTATTTTAAGTATTGTATATCGCTAGCAAAGAAATTGGGAGCGACACACATTACAATACATGCGGGAAATTTTTTCTGGTTTCCCGCAGAAAAATATATGCGGCAGAAAGCTCTAAAAAGATTTGTAAAAAGTTTGGCTGAAATTGTAGGTGAGTGTGACAACAGTAGCGTAAAAATTGCACTCGAAAATGTAGTCCCTATACCGCAAGGGTCCGAGTATCTTTTATTGGGGGACAATATCGAGGACTTTAAATATATCTTCTCTCAAATTCAATCAAGAGCATTAAGATTTTGTTTAGATACTGGACATGCGAATATGGGGGAAGGGGTTCTTCCGTATATAAATAATTTGTACGACAAATTGATTTGCGTTCATTATCACGATAACAAAGGGAACAACGATGAGCATTTACCGGTTGGGAGTGGCAATATAAATTGGTCAAACTTTTCCCAAAGTTTGATAAATGTTAGATTCGGAGGCCCTTTAATAAGCGAGTGTAGAAACATATCTCCGATTGAATCGGCAAATCTCCTGCAAAATTATTTTAATCTGGCGGTTAAGAATGGAGAGCCGCCGATTTTATAAAGCTTCTCCGCTGAAATCATAGCTCAGTTTTTTCTGGATACTAATTATTTGCGTAAAGGCGTTTTTCAGAGTATTCTGTTCTATTTGGGTTAAATCTTCGGGATTAATAAAATTAGTTGGCTGCCGGTTTTCTCTCAGCATTTTTACATGATGATTGAATCTTAGTTGTAGTAGAATATTATAAGCGTGAGTTAACTCTTCATATGTTCCCTTATTAATTATTCCAATCTCTAAAATTCCTTGTAGACGCTCAAGTGTGTTTGTACTTGCAATTTTATTTTTAATCGCGTAAATGCGGGCAAAGTCAATTATCGGTAAAGTAGCCGCTTTAATGTCAAAAGTTTCGGCGTGGTCTCCTTTTGATTCAACAATAATTTTTCCCAAAAGTCCGACAGGAGGTTTATGCGATAAACAATTCTTTGTTAAATGTTGCATAAAACCAGCCTGCCCCTCGGCGGTTTTGAATAAATAGTCGCGCAATTTATTTGATAATTCACCATTTCCATAAACCGGTCTGAAATCAAAGAATATGCTTAGATCAATCAAATCCTGCGGGGACGAGTTAACTATCCATTTGTGGAAGTACTCTTTCCATGTTGATAACGAAACACACCACTTGGGGTTTCTTGCCATTGCATCACCTTTGCAAAAAACATAGCCGCAATCATTAAGAGTATTACAAATTGTTTCACCAAGTTTATTGAAATATTTTAATGTGCTTTGGTCCGCATGGGAGTCCTCATAGATAATCGCATTATCCTGATCTGAAATAATAGTATGTTCTTTTCTTCCGGTACTGCCGAGAGAAACAAAAACAAATTTTACCGCAGGGTTTCCGTTTTCGGCAATAAAGTGATTAACTATTTTCTCGACAAATGAATCGTGTATACCGGTCAGAATTTGCGTTATGTTTTTAATTTTTGCTCCGCCGTCAACCAGAGTTTTGAATAAACCGGGTATCTTGCTCTTTAGCTGAATAAGATCCTCTATTGATTCAACCGACTCAATCTCGTGATGAAGAAAAGAGGAAGAGTGCCTTTGAACTTTTAGCAACTCTTCACTGCTTATAATTCCTGTAATCGAACCGGAGATGTCCCGGACAGCAATATGTCGTACATTTTTCTCTTCCATTAATATTAATGCTTGAAAGACTGATGAATTTGCGTTTATTGAAATAACCGGACTGCTCATAATTGAATAAACCGGTTCATTTAAATTTACATTTGATGCAACAACACGTTCTCTTAAATCTCTGTCGGTTAATACACCAATATAAGTGTCTGAATTTGAAGTAATTAAAATCGCACTATACTTCTTTCTCGCCATTAACTTTGCGGCAGTATTAACCGAGGTGTTCATATCAACCGAAGAGGGAACTCTCACAAATTTTTCGACCGGCTCGCTTAAAAACTTTAAAGATGTTTGAAGTTCTGCTATAAGATTCTCCCGCTCTTCATTAAGCTTCATCTGTACTGTTATGTCTTCAAGAATTCCATCGAAGTAATACAGATTTTCGTATTCATCCCGAATCCTTACCCCCGTAAACGAAACCACTGAGTTCGTACCCGAATGCTTCTTTACAGGGACAACAAAATTCTTGACAGAACCATGTTCCGATAGTTTTTGAAAAAGAGTTTTTAGGTCTGCAGGTTTAATGAACAGATGAGATAAGGTTGAAGAAAGCAATTCATTTTTATCGGTGAAACCAAGTATGTGAGCTGCGGCAGAATTAGCTTCGAGAAAACCCCCTTCTGAATTTAGAACTGCTCTGAACGAACCGGTGCTTATATTATCAAATAAATTCTGGTATTTAATTTTGCTCTGTCCAAGTTCTTCCTGAAACTTTTTATTAATACTTACATCTTTAATAATGATCGTATATCCTTTTTTCCCGTTAAAAGTAATGTCTGAAGTTGAAAGCAACGCATCTAAACTGCTTCCGTCTTTTCTAATCAGAGTTGCTTCCGTATTCGGGTTTACAGCTTTTTCATCTTTCAAGTCCCGGAAATATTTTGCCCCGGTTGAGTTATTTTGTTCATCTCCGCACAAAACAGAATCGAGTGAAATAGTGTCAAGAGCTGTTGCTTCATAACCAAGTAAAGTAAGCAAAGTACTATTACAATAGATATAGGCGTTATCAATCAACATCGCCAATCCTTCTGTGGAGGCTTCAACTAAAGCGCGGTACTTTGCTTCCGAATCTCTCAAACCACTTTCGGCTTTTGCCCGGAGATTTTCTATTTTAAAACTTTGCTGCCCGACAAATGTCAAGATTAATGCGAGGATTATAAGAATAGCCAGCGATATATATGCAAGATTATTGGTTAACTCGGATATTTCATTTTTAACATCTTCAATATAAATGCCGGTTCCGATAATCCATCCCCAGGGTTCATATCCTTTTACATAAGAAAGTTTGGGAACAATTTTAGTAGAATCGTCTTTCCACTGCCACATGTAATAAACAAAACCCTCTTTTTGTTTCTTCACAACAATTGAAAACTCAACAAATAGTTTTTTTCCGGAAGGGTCCTCATAATTTGAAAGGTCTGTATTGTTCAGTTCTTCTCTGTATGGATGCATGATCATCGTTGGATGAAAATCAGTTATCCAGAAATAATCTTTTCTTTCCTTACCGTAGCGAAGATATTTTATTACGCTTACCGCTTCCGTCTGTGCAGAATCAAGCGAAAGAAACCCAGACTTATACTTGTCGTTATATTCATCAAACACACTCCATGCAGAATTGGTAAGTTCTTTAATCAATTCCCGTTTTTTATCCAGGAGGTTTTTTTCTAGTGTTGGAATAATAACCGCAAAAATGGTTATTGTAAATAGTGCGAATGCTAACAGCGTAGGTAAAATTATTTTTGCAAAAAATTCTCGTTTGCTTTTTCTTCTTTTCATAGTTACAGAGAGAATCTAATTATTGATGCTCAAATAATACAGATTAGTAAATTAATTTCCTATATCTGTTCGAACGTTTAGGGCATTTTTATCTTAGTTTGTTTTGAAAAATAAGAATGAACTATCCGCAACAGTATAATGCGGACAGTTCAAAGGGCTTTTTAATCTTAGATACTATTTCATAAGAATTATTTTTTTCATCTCAGTAAAATTACCCGTTTGTCCAACGGATTCTGCGAATAAGCGATAAAAATAAATTCCGCTTGACAAACCAAATTTATCCGCGTTAAAAATTACCTCATAACTTCCCGGTTCCTTCATGTCGTTTACAAGGGTAGTTATTTCGGTTCCGAGAATATCAAAAACTTTTAATAAAACAGCGGATCTTACCGGCAAAGAGAAACTTATAGTAGTGGAAGGATTAAACGGGTTCGGATAATTTTGCATTAATGAGTACTCCGAAATACCTGTAGTTTTATCATTGATGTTTGATGGTGGAATTGTGGTGTAAAAAGCTTTTATCCAGAGGTCAACATCAATATCCCATGAGAAATCGGGAAAAAACACAAGAGGCAAGAAGTCGTTAAAAGTACCGTCATCAAATCTTTCCCATGCCCGGTTTTCGTTTTGTCCTTCTCCGTCAGCATCTGCAAAAACAGCAAAGGTGTCGTTTCCGGTTGTCTCCCATTCGAAACCAATAAATACTGTATCCGGTACAAAGCCGGAACCCGGGACATGAATTGCATTGTTAAATTCCACATAAATACCATCCGCTCCAACAGTGATCATATCCGTAGTGATAACTTTGCTTTCTATAACATCGGCAGGCTGCCCCTGCGGACCCACATCCCGAACAACAATTGTAATCTGATCGGGAGAATCTACAATACTCATATAACCAAAATAAAGCTTTGCCCCAAGTATATAGATATCATCATAAACGTCAAATCGTTGATATTTTCCAATGTCGCCATAGTGGTTGGTGCCTGCTATATAACCCCACCCATAAGGATTTTCATGCAAAACGGGCGTATTCCCATAGAATAGCGAGTCGGTTGGTTGAGAATGAGAAGAAAAATTAACTAACAAAAAACAGAATAAAAAAAGTAAAAACTTGCTCATAGAATCTCCTTAAGACTAAAATAGTTTCTTTAATTTAAATATGTGAAATCACTACTGTCCGGTTATAAGTTAAATAAAAACAATTGGTTAGAGTCATGCTCGATTTTGTTGATGTAATGGAAATCAGAAAACACTGAATTAATGGGCTTCTTCTCAAAAAT
>Ga0208244_101348_pt1 | contig 13798 bp, 14 predicted proteins | sample SubbioCR12Aug_5A_FD_184828 | JGI IMG/M metagenome (GOLD analysis project Ga0208244, IMG submission 184828) | Serpentinite rock and fluid subsurface biosphere microbial communities from McLaughlin Reserve, California, USA - CR12Aug_5A (SPAdes) | ecosystem: Environmental > Terrestrial > Deep... | reverse complement strand
AACACCCGCTGGCGCGCGCGGTGCTGACCGAAGCGGCTGGACGATCCGTCACCCCGCGCCCCGCACGCGCGCAGCAGGCGCTGCCGGGCCGCGGCCTCAGCGGCGAGGCCGCGGACGAAAGCTGGTGGCTGGGCAATCGTCGCCTGATGACCGAGCATGGCGTCGACACCGCCGCGCTCGATGCCGCCGCCGCCGAGCAGGAAGCCCTAGGCCGCAGCGTGTCGTGGCTGGCGCGCGCCAGCGACCTGCATGCCCTCGGGCTGCTGGCATTCGGCGACGCCATCAAGCCCACTGCCGCAGCCGGCGTCGCGCATCTCAAGGCGCAGGGCATCACCACGATCATGCTCAGCGGCGACAACACCGGCGCCGCACACGCAGCAGCCCACACACTCGGCATCGACCATGTGCTGGCCGAAGTGTTGCCGGCCGACAAAGCCGCGCACGTGAGCAAGTTCAAGACCGGGGGCCACACGGTGGCCATGGTCGGCGACGGCATCAACGACGCCCCCGCGCTCGCCGCTGCCGACGTCGGCATCGCCATGAGCAGCGGCAGCGACGTCGCCATGCACACCGCCGGCATCACCCTGATGCGTGGCGATCCCGCACTGGTGGCCGACGCCATCGACATTTCCAAGCGCACCTACGCCAAGATCCGGCAGAACCTGTTCTGGGCCTTCATCTACAACGTGGTGGGCATTCCGCTTGCGGCCTTTGGCTTTTTGAGCCCGGTGATCGCCGGCGCGGCCATGGCGTTTTCCAGCGTCAGCGTGGTGACCAACGCCCTGCTGCTGAAGCGCTGGCGCCCGGCACGCCGCGAGACCGCAACCCCGGAGCGCCAACCGTAGGAACGTCACATCCGATCACTGCGTATCTTCCCAGTCGAACACCACCTCGATCAAAATCAGCGCGCGCACCGGGCGACCATTCTTTTGCGCCGGGGCAAAACGCGCCTCGCGAAACGCCCGCAGCGCCATGTCCTCGAACACGCCGGGCGGGGTGGCACTCACCAGGTCAACATCGCTGACCCGACCATCGGCTTCCAGCTTCAGCTGCAGCCGCACCGTGCCGGACAGCTTCTGCCGCTCGGCGTCGGCCGGAAAATCCGGCACGATTTCACGCAGCGCGCGCGGCTGCACGTCGAGGTCGCGCGCGTTGTAATAGGTGAGGTCGACCGAACTGGTCAGGGTCGCGGGCGGTGCGGGTTCCTCAGAAGCATCCGGCGCGGGCGGCGCCACCGCGGCAGCCTGAGGAAGGGGAGGAGCTTCGGATTCGACGACCGGCAGTGCCTCCGCCGCCTCGCTCATGCCAAGCAGGGGCGTTTCCTGCGGGGCCGGATCCGGCGCTGCTGCCGCGGGCGAGTCGTCCTGCGTCGCCATCAGCCGCGCCTCGATCATGGGCTCGCCCACGCCAAAGGAGGCCGGCGGCGCCACCTGCACCAGCGCGATCAGCACCGCGTGCAGGCCCAGTGAAATCCATATCGCCGCCAGCGGCCGTTGCAGCCGCGGCGGGATCGCCGGCTCGTCGGGGGGGGTGCTCACTGCCACGTAGGACCTTCGAGGTACGTTTTGACTGCACAGCAAACCGGGGCCACTGGCCTAGAATACGCGCCAGAAAACATACCGGGAATCACCATGAAAAAACTCGCCATAGCGGGCGCCATCTTAGCATCGGCGATCAGCACCGCCGCCTTCGCCGCCGAGGTCGCACTGAGCAAGACCACCCTCAAGGCCGCCGACGGTTCCGATGTGCCGGTCGAGATCGCCCAACCGACGGGCAAGGGCCCCTTCCCGCCGGTGCTGTTCATCCATGCCAAGCGCGGCTACGATGGCGACGAGCGCGCCCACGTGCGCGAACTCGCTGCCCAGGGCTTCCTCGTCGTCGCCCCAGACTGGCAGAGCGGCCGCTTCATCGAGCGCTGGCCCGCCGCGCACAATCCCGAAACCGAACTGGACGTGGAAGCCGGCCTCGATTACCTGAAGTCGCTGCCGCAGGCCTGCAAGGGCAAGGTCGGCGTCGTCGGCCTGTCGCGCGGACCGTATTACTCGATCCGGCTGGCGGCCAAGCGCGGGCAGGACATCGCCGCCATCGTCAGCTACTACGGCCACATGCAGAACCCCAACGCGCCCGAGCCCGAACAGCTGTTCAGCATTGCGCCCGAAATCGCCCAGATCAACACCCCCATGCTGTTCCTGATCGGCGAGCAGGACTACGAACTGCGCCGCATGAGCGGCGGCCGCGCCTTCTATGCGCTGCTCGAGCGCGGCATTCCGGTGGAGTACCAGGTCTATCCAATGGCGCGGCGCGCCTTCGACTTCCGCCCCGATCAGTGGCCCGAGGAAAAGATCGCCACCCAGCATGCGCGCGAGCGGGCGAAAGCCTGGCTGGCGAAGTGGATGAAGCTGACGCCGGCAATGCGCTGCCAATAAGCCGTCGGCCACCCCCAACCGACAACACCAAGCCTGCTGTGGCCGTCATCTTGCCCACCTGTCACATTCCGTCACCTTCTGAGGCAAACGCGAAATAAAGCCGGACAACGCTGCCGCTAGACTGCAGTCGTTGTCAGATTTTTCCGTTTTCCCACAAGAAGGAGTTGAAGATGCGCAAGAGCATGTTGATGGTTACGGTTTTGGTTGCTGCGCTGGGCAGCGGTGTTGCCATGGCGCAAAAAGGTGGTGGCGGTGGTAGTGGCGGCATGGGTGGCGGCGCGGGCCAGAGCATGGGCTCAGGCAACGGCAGCATGAACCAGGGTCAGAAATCCCAATCCGGCCAAGGCTCGCAAAATGCCAACGACGCCGCACAGAAAGAGCGCGATCGTGAGCGTGAACGTGAACGCGAGCGCCAGAAGCTGAAGGATGGTTCGGGCAACGCAGGCGAAGCGCCGTTCCAGAACCGCACCCAGGAACAGATCCGCATTCAGCAGAACTTGCAGCCCTGAGACCGGCTTCACCTCCACCCGGCCGGGGTGGTTAACGCCCGGCTAAACACCCGCCCCCTCCCCTCGGCGGGTGTTTTTTCGTCCAGAATATTTTTCCTTTTCCAGGGGGCTGGCGGCAACGTCGGTCCCACCCACATCCCGCCACCCTGATTCCGGTTCAGCGTCGCGCCATCCACCGCAGCCTTGAGCACCACCGAGTGAACGTCCTGGGTCGGCCCGGCCACCCCACGCGTGACGCAGCCCACGCAAGAACGATCCGTGGCACAACGCTAATTCAGCCGCTCGCACGCACGGCTAAACGAACGCTCCGCACGCACCATAAAAAAAGCGCCGCCTGTTTCCAGGCGGCGCTTGATCTTTCCGGAGCATCAAGCCCCGGTCAGGAGGTTGCGACTCAGTTGCGACGGATGTGACGCAGACCGAAGCCGATCAAGCCCAGGGCAGCCAGCATCGGCAGCACCGGATCGAAAGGCGCATTGCCGGTGCCGATGGCGCAACCGCCGCCACCGCCGCCACCCGTAGCAGGCGGCGGAACCGGTGCATCAACCAGCGTCCAGGTGCCACGGCTGTACTCGGCAAACGTATCGCCCGTCGTGGCATTCGCCTGGTTCCACGTACCGAAGAACTCGCGGCCATCGGGTCGCGCAACGATCTGCGCTTCGAAAGCCGATTCCTCATCCTGGAACAGCGAACCAGCTGCTGTCGAGTAGCGAACCGGCGTGGCGTAGGTCACACCTGCGTCGTTGCTCGCGGTGATATAGATACCCAGATCCTCACCCCCCACCGGGTCGAATGGCGACACGTTGGTCTGTGTACCCCAGGCAACGAAGATAACGTTCCTGTCCTGGCACAGCGCCGGATTGGTTGTCGTCGGGTCGGTCGGAATGCCGGTCGGGCAGGCAGTGCTGCTACTGGCAGGCGTACCGAAGAACCGCGGCTCGCGCACGTTGATGCCGGTGTCCGTGATGTTGGTCAGGTTGCGCGGCAGATCCCAGCTTCCGCCGCTCACATTTCCGCTACCATCGTAGGTGAACTTGCGAACCCAGAAGTTGTAGTTATCCAACTGGGCCCACAGCCTCACCAGGTCGGCCGTGTAACTGTAGCCGATCCACAGATCATTTCCACGCAAGACACCACGATGCGCCAAGGCGTTCTCAGTGTAGCTTCCGGAACCCAGCTCGCCCTCGGTGCTGTCGGTCAGGCCGGTATCGGTAGCGGTCACCACCGAGGCGCGGCTGCTGATGTTTTCGCCGCGGACGCTGGTCAGGGCGATAGCGGTGGCGTAGTCAGAGGTCGCGCAGTTGGCATCGACGGCAGGCACCATGTTGGCGCGCTGCAGGCCGCCCATGCCACGACGTACCATGATGTCCGACGGGCCACCCTTGTCATAGGCGCCTTCCTTCCAGAAGAGCGCAATCTGGATGCCGTTCGTGCCGGCGTCAGTCGGGCTCTGCGTCAGGAAGCGCACGCGACGGGCGTTCTTCAGCGGATCGCTGATGATGCAACCCACGCTGTTGCCGGCCACCAAAGGCGTGGTGAACGGGAACGCATGGTAGCGAATGAACTTGCCTTCATCCAGCCCGATCGAGCCCTTGGTTTCCTCATAGGCGATGATCGAGGTGCTGCCCACCATGCCGATGTTCGGACGCGCTGCACCGGCCTGGCCCTTCTCGACGGAGCCTTCGGGCACGTTCGCGCCTGCGCCGTCGTAGATGTAGTTCACCGAGCCATTGATGCCGAAGCCTGTCTGGTTGTCGGTCAGGCGCACCGCGGGTGCGAGGTTGAAATAGGCCGTGCTGTACTCTGACCCAAGTGCAGGCGCGGCCTGGTTCAGATCCACCGTTGCATAGGCGTACCAGACATCCGTGCCGCCATTGACGTTGGCACCCGACGCGCCGTCGCCCGGGCCATCGGCCTCGCCGAGTTGCAGACCCTGCGGGTCTTCCTGCCAGGAGACGTTGATGCGTCCGGTCAGCGCCACAGAATCGAAGTTGCCGCTGCTGGCATCCTGGATCGCATCCCGTTCGCCAGTGCTCAGTTGCTTCGCCGGTTTCCAACTCGCACCATTATTGGATGAATAGGACATCCACGTACACGAAAACGGAATCACCCGTTCTTCACGCTCCAGATATTTGATGGCGCGCTGCACGGAAGGCTGGATACCGGGCGTCGTCAGATCGCCGTCCGGACAATATTTACTCACCCAAGTCAGCACCATCACCGGGCCGCTGGTCTTGATGTTGGCCTTGTCGATGTCGCCGAGATAGGTCGTGGCGGCGCCCAGCGTGCCACGCCAGTCGAATACGCCGGTGCTTTGCTGCAAGGCAGAATTCGAGATATTGATCGGGCCCGCCCAGTTGGCCTTGACGTCACAGTCGGTTGTCAGGCTATTACAGGTCTTGACGAAAACGTCGCGCGCCTTGCGTTCTACTTGCGCCTTGACGTCATACACGTCGCCTGCGCCGACAGGCGAATCGCCGTAAGCCACGACCAGCAAACCGTTGCCAGCACGCTGGATTTTCGGCTTGTCGCCGTTGTTGCCGTCGCTTAACGCGAACGGTTCGTTGATCGTGAACTGGATGATCTGAGTGGCCGCATAAGCCGCCCCCACCACCGCCATGCCCACCAGTACTGCCAGGTACTTGCGCTTAAGTTTCATGGTTCCCCTCGTTGCTTGAAAATCTGCCTATCGCAGAATTTTAAATATGCAACAGATGCATGAAACTGCAATTGACAAACATCAAGCCGAATTGAAATTTTGCAAAAATAAACGAGCGTTATCGCCTTGTAAATATCGGGAAAGTGGCTATTGAACGATCGCGCAAAAACCACTCATTGACTGATGCGGATGGCCCGGCTGCCATCCGGGAGCGATGGACCGATCAGGCTCAGCAGGCCGTCGAGTTCCAGCCGGCTGGCGGGCTCAGGGCGCGCCATGCCGATGAACATCATGCCGCGCTGCGGATTCCAGATGCCCGACCCCTGCAGCTGCAAGGCGCCGCGCTCGGTCGTCAGCTTGATGTTGAACCCGTTTTCCGCACCTTCCAGATCAGCGCGATAGTTACCCAGCACAGGGCGCACCCGGCCGGACACGGCATCGAGCCAGCGCAGCGTGGCCTGGCCTTCGATCTGCTCGCCCTTGAATGCCAGTTCGGCGGACTCGAACAGCAGCCGCCCGCCCGGCTGCCACACATCCAAATCCGAGGAAACCTGGCCCAGCATCCTGGCCGGAAGCTCGACCCTGAGTTCCAACAGTTCACTACCCCGCGTGCCGGCGCGCAGCACGCCCGCGGCATCGATGTCGGTGCCGTCGAGTTGCAAGCGGTAAGCAAGACGGCCGGCGAAAAGATCGAGCGGCCGCAATTGCCAGGCCAGACGACCGAGTTGCAGTTCGGGCGCGGTCGCCGACTGCACCCGAACCCCCGCCGCCTGGCCGCGCCATACGCTGCCCTCGGCCTGATCGAGCCAGACGGCCTGCTGGGTAAAGCGCGGCAGCGCCCACGCCAGCAGGCTGGCCGGCGCCCAGGCCAACAGCAGTGTCAGATACACCAGCGCGGCCAGCAGGTAATGCGGCCAGCGCAGACGGAAAGGCGGCTTCTCCATTACCCGCCTCCTGCCAGCACGGCGTCGACGCTGACCATGCCGGCTTCGTCGGCGGCCTCGATGCGGGCCGATTCCACGCGCACGCCCTCGCCGGACTGCAGTTCACCGAGCAGGGCGATCCAGGCATCGAACCCCACCTGCGGCAGCACCACCCGCACCTGGCCGACGCCCTGCGGGGTGATCGATTCCATGCGCTCGCGCAGGCCGCTGGCAATCGCCCGCTGCTCGACGGCGCGCGCAAGGCTGCCGGCCTCCCGGCTCACCGCGGGCAGGGCCTTGAGGCGGCCGACTTCCGCGGCGTCCTGCTGCAGCTGCCGGGCCTGCTCGCGCAAGGGCGGCAAGGCCAGGCGCAACTGCGCCACATCGCGCTGCATCGGCAGCCAGACATAGGCGTAGAGCAGCGCCAGAACCAGCAATGCCGAACCGCCCGCGAGGACGAGGCGTTCGCGCGGCGCGCGCGATCGCCAGAATTGAATCAGGATTTCTTTCATGGCGTAGCCCCCGTGATGACGATGCGCGCCAGCGACTGCGGCGGCGTGCCGCTGACCTCCTGCAGCTGGCCCGCCAGGCCGGCATCGAGCAGGCGCTTGAGCAGTGCGTCGGCGGTTGCGCGGTCGGCAACGGCCACTTCCATGCGGAGCTGGCTCGCCTCGTAGTGGACCGCGCGCAGCCGGTTGCGGCTGTCGGCATCGAGCGCGGCGGCGGTGCGCGCCAGCAGCGGCAGAAAATCGAGCGGCGACACCTGCCCCGAAGCGCTGCGCAGCTCGGCCAGGTTGCGCTGCATCTGCAGCGGCGCGTCGACCACCACGCGTGCGTCGGGAAAGGCCTCGCGGAAATGCTTTTCCATCGAGGCCTGCAATTGCTGCTTCTCGCGGCTCAGCAGCAGCCATTCGGCGGTGGTGGCGCCGATCTGCAGCAGGACGATCAGCCCGGCGAGGATCAGCGGCAGGCGCAGGTTGGGCCACAGGTCGCGCATCTTGCTCGACGGGGCAAAGGCGCCCTGCAGCAGGTCGATACCGCCGGTGGGGCTATCCGGATGCTGTAGCGGCGACCACTCCACCCCCACCTCCACCGCCATCCCGAGCGCATGGCTCCAGGCTTCGACATCGGGCGCCACTGCGCCGTCGCACAGGCGCAGCAGCAGGTGGTGCGGCAACAGCGCGGCCGCGCGGGCTTGCGCCACGCTGAGCGCAAGCGCGGCGGGCGGCTGCACCGCGGAGCCGCCGTCGAGACTCATGCCGGCCTGCGTACCGCTGCGCAGAAAACCGCCGTGCCCGTTCCACACCACCACCCAGCCATCGGCCGGCAGTTCGGGCAGCAGGGTTTCGGGCCAGGCGTTGCGCGGGCGCAGACCGGCGGCGTCGAGCCGCGCCAGCACGCGCGCGAGCCAGGCCTTGTCGATCACCGCCATCGCGGTCTGGCCGTCGGCGTGCAGGGAGCCGGACGCCACGTGCACCGCATCGGGCTCGGTCACCAGCTTGTCCTCGATCGCGTAGGGCAGCATCTGGCGCAGTTTCTGCCGGCTGCCGCGCGGCAGGGCGGCGCGCGTCAGCAGCACCAGTTCGGCAGGCAGAACCAGTTCGCAGGCCTCGGTGCGCGGGAGACTGGCGAGCGCGGTGCTGCCGCTCGCAAGCAGTTCTCCACGCGCGCCCAGACGGCACCAGGGCAGCGGGGCGGTGGCTTCGGCGTCGGGCCAGTCGGGGGGGATATGCAGTCGCAGCAGGCTCATAGTAGGGTCGATTGAATCAAATATTCTTTTGCCACACCAGCTTCGGCCAGGCGGTCGCCTCGCGTTCCAGCAAGCCTTCTAGTCCGACCCTGGCGCGGCCGAAGCGGGCCTGGCCGGACACCAGGAAGTAGCGGCTGCCCACGCTCAGCAACGCATCGTTCACCTGCGTCACGTCCTTCGGCAGGCGCGCGCGAAAATCGGTCAGATCCGTGAAATGCCGGCCGCTGCGCGCTGTCACCAGCGCCCGCGCCTGGTCCGGCGACAGGTCGGCAATCGCCGCCGCCAGCACTTCCGCCGGCGCGGTATTGACGTTGATCGGTGTCGGCTGCGGCAGCGCGGTGACGAAGGGACGCAGGCGCGCCAGCGTTTCGGCGTCGAAGCCTTTCACCCGGGCGAGACCGTCCACCGTGGTCAGCGCGTGGTTGCCGGCGCGATACGGCGGGTCGAGGATCAGGTAATCGCCATCCTCGGCGCCGCCCGGATAGGTCACGTCGAGGTCGGGGTCGATCCAGTCGGCCACTGCGGCGGCGAGTTCGGGCGGCAATTGCAGCAGTTCCAGCAGCTTGCGGAACACCGCGAGGTCGGTCGCGCTGGTCTTGCCGCTGCGCACCAGACTGTTGAGGTTGAACAGGCCCTGCTGGTCGGTCAACCGGCCGGCCAGTTCGCCGCCCTCCACCGGCAGCGGGGCCAGATCGCTGGCCCAGCCTTCGTCCAGATGATCGACGCTGTTGTCGCGCGCATCCTGCGCCAGGATCGAACGCGCCCACTGTACCGCCGCCAGCACCACCGCCCGGCTCTGCGCCTGCGCGTTGAGATTTTCCACCTGGCGCACCCACAGCTGCTGCTGCCACGCCATGAACGAGGCCGCGCTCGCCACCAGTGCGACGACCAGGATGGCGGTGATGACGGCCATGCCGCGCTGGGTCTTCATGGCAGGGCGAACACCCGGGTGACGGTGATGCCGCCGTCGAGTTCAAGCACCACTTCCAGCGCGGCCGGCAAGGCTGCCGCCACCCCGGGCAGCGGCCAGCGCGGCTGCCAGTTGCCGGTGGCGTCCAGATAACGCAACTCGAAGCGGTTCACCCGCTCCAGCAAGACATGCACCGTGGGCTCGCTGCGCGGCGCCTGATCCAGCACCGGCCACACCCATTGTTCGAGGGTGCCGTTGTTGAGCCGGTAGCCGTGGCGCTGCACGTCGGCCAGCACGCCGGACTGCCACGCCATGCCCATGCGGGACAGGCTCAGCTGCGCGGCGGTCGCGCCGACCGGCTGCGGATCACCGAGCAGCGCCGGCTGCAGCAGGTCGCCGCTGTCGCGCACCGGCCGGTTCACCGCCATGCCCACGTCCTGTTCGATCTGCGCCAGCGTCAGGGCAAGGTCGCGCCAGCGCCGGTTGTCCTCGGTCAGATGCTCGCGCGTCTGTAGCACCGAGGTCAGCCCGCGATACGCCAGCACCGACATTAGCGCGAAGATCGTCAGCGCCACCAGCACTTCCACCAGGGTGAAGCCGCGCTGCCTCATCGGGTCTCGGCCCTCGCCAGATAGCCGGTCAGCTGCGCCAGCCGATGATCGTCGCCCGCTGCGCTGACGCTGATCTCGATGCGGCGAAACGCCGGATTAGGCGTGGTGCTGACGGTTTCGCGCCAGGTCAGCTTCAGCCCGGCCTGTTCCGCTTCGCCCTCGCGCGTGCCGGCGCCGGGCCAGGCGCGCCGCGCCTGCAACTCGGCCAGGCGATTCTGCGCCACCCAGCTCGCCAGCAGGCGCTGCCGCAATTCGCTCGAACTGTCGGCCATCATCGCCGAGGCGCGACTGCCGGCCGCCAGCGCAATGGCCAGGATCGCCAGCGCCACCAGCACCTCGATCAGCGTGAAGCCTCGCACGCCCGGCCCGCTCACTGGCCCATTCCCTGCTGCGTCTCGACCCGCACCCGGCCCAGGCTGTCGCCGCGGATGCGTGCATGCGCCGCGTTGAGCGCCAGGTCGGCGGTGAACGGCGCGCTGCTGCCGGACGGCAGGAACAGCAGGCGCTCGTCCGCGGCCAGGTTGGCCTGGTTCACCTGCAGCGCCAGCAGGCGCACGCCGTCCGCCAGGCTGCGGTCCTTCAGCAGGTCGTCGCCGCTGCGCGGCACCCACTGGTTGTCGGCATTCAGCGACCAGAAACGGTAGCCGTCCGCTTCCACCGACAGGGCGATCGGCTCACCCGACGCCACCGCCTGGTCGCGCGTCTGCTCCATCAGCAGCGCCAGCCGCTGCGCCTCGCCGGCCAGCACGCGTTCGTCGTCCGGCATCATGCGCACGCCGATCAGGCTCACCATGATGCCGACGATCACCAGCACCACCATGATCTCGATCAGGGTGAAGCCGCGCTGGTGTCCTACAACTCCCACGAACCGATATCCGCGTTGTTGCCCTCGCCGCCCGGCGCACCGTCCGCGCCCAGGCTGAAAATGTCGACCTCGCCGCGCAGTCCGGGATTCAGGTACTGGTACGGGGTGCCCCAGGGGTCGTTGGGCAGGCGCTCGAGGTAGCCGCCGGCCTTCCAGTTGCCGGGGATCGGCCCCGAGGTCGGTTTTTCCACCAGCGCCTGCAGGCCCTGCTCGGTGGTCGGGTAGCGCACGTTGTCGAGACGATACAGGTTGAGCGCCTGCCGGATCGAGGCGATGTCCTGCTTGGCGGCGACGATGCGCGCCTCGTCCGGACGGCCCATGATCTTCGGCACCACCAACGCGGCAAGGATGCCGAGGATCGCGACCACCACCATGATCTCGATCAGGGTGAAGCCGCGGGGAATTCGGTTCGTCAGGGCAGGGCTGGATTGCATCGTGTTTCCTTATGCAGAAATGAATTTTGAAGGCGCATGCCGGTGCGTCGCTGACAGACGGTCAGGGGACATTGAGCGTCACCTGCGCCACCCGTTCCGGAGTCTTGTCGGCAGTGGCATACAAGCCTTTGAAGGTGGTTATCTGGCTGGTCACGAACGGATCAAGCGCCGCCACGTGCCGCGGCGGCACGCTCTGGTAGAGCAGTTCCACGCTCACCTTGAACGGGCCGGTGTACCCCGCCGTGTTGATGGTATACGTCACCCGGTCGCTGCCGCCGATGAAATTCGCGTCGCTGCCGATGCCCACCACCCGGATATCGGTATCGGTCGTGGCCGGGCTCATGCCGGCCGGCAACAGGCGATTGTCCTTGAGATAGGCCGCCGCGTGCATCAGGCGATGGGTGAGCTGGCCGTGCACGTCGCCCATCACGGCTTCGTAGATCTGCACCTGGCCGGGCTGGGTGATCGCATCGTAATGGGCTTCATAGCCGGCATCGTGGCCGGCGATCTGGCCGGATGCATCGTAGGCGCCGGATTCGAACACGGTCGCCCCCTGCGCGTCTTCCACCTTCACGTGCAGCCAGGCACGGCGGCTGGGATAGCCGGTGGGAAACTTGTGGCCGGTCAGGTTGGTGACGACGACCGGCAGGGTCAGGGTGGTGTCCACCCGGCACGGGCTGGCCTCCACCCGGGCGGTGTGCTGCGTCAGGTTGTTGCGGGTGCGCACGATCGCCGCCTCGAATGCGCTCACGTCGGCCACCAGCCCCAGGGAATTGGTGCTTGCGCGATCGTTTTTAAGCATGGTCAGCATGAAGGCATTGCCGCCGACAAAGTGATGCTTGCCGAAGGGCGACCGAGGGTTGTCTAACCCACCGCCGCCGCCACCCACAAAATTGGACAGGCGCACCGGGCCGGCGGCCACCGGCACGTGGCAGGACTGGCACGATTTGGGGTTGGTCGCGCTGTTGAAGCTGCTCGCCAGCCATTCCTTGTAGGGCATCTGCTCGGGGAACTGGATGCCGGTGAGCGCCTGCGTCAGGGGATTGATCGCCTCAGTCTTCAGGTTGTGGCAGGTGCCGCACATTTTGCTTTCGCGGATGTGCGCGCCGTAGGTCGGCGTGAACCCCACCGGGTTGATCTGGTTCATCATCGGTCCGGTAGCCACGGTGAGATAAGGCCCGTAGATCTTGCGGGTGTTGTCGGTCTCGTCGCCGATGAGGAAATTGCCCGACCAGCTGGTTTCGCCGTCGAGGTTGCCCGGCTCGATGCGGTGGCACAGCACGCACGACACGCCATCCTTGCCGAGACTGCTGGCATGCAGATCCGCCAGGCCAAAGGGGATGTTCGCTTTCTTCGCTTCGTAGGCCGCCATCGGCGCATGGCAGGTCAGGCATTTGCCTTCGATCGCCCCGGCATGGGCGGGGTTGGCCGCGCTTTCCGCCGACAGCACGGCCAGGTAATAGGGATCGCGCGCCGAATTGGCCATCATGCTGCCGGACCAGTCGGCGGTGAGGTCGACCTGCTCGCCGGTCAGCGTATCGAAGTTGGTCGGCGGGTTGGTCGTGAGGTCGGCGCGGTGGCAGGCTGCGCACACGCCCGAACCGGCAAAACGGGTCGAGGTCGCGTTGGTCAGGCTGGCCGCCGTGAAGCCGGGCGGCAGCACCGCGCTGACGGCGGGCGGCACCGATTCACCGAGCACGCAATATTCGGTAGGGCCCGGGCTCGCCGTTTCCGTGCCGCCGCCTCCGCCCCCACATCCGGCCAGCAGCAAAAAGGTCGCCAGCGCGACCCACCATCCTGATTGTGTATATGACATGCTTGCTTGAATCCTTACTCATCCATCCGCGGGACGCATTCGTGTCGCCCTTTTAATGCGCGGGTGCATTCAACATGCACATATTTAAATCTAGACAATCCCTGCCCGAAGGCGGGACTTGAACCGTTTTAAAACAGCGGCAACAGGAAATAGCCCGCGTTGTAAAAAACATGCAGCGCGATCGCCGGGTAGACGCTGTCGTGACGGTCGCGAAAATAGCCGTACAGCAGCGAAGGCAGCAGCACCCCGGCGGCCCACAGCGGCGGATGGCTGATGAAGTGCAGCGCGGTGAACAGCAGCGAGACCGTCCAGTTGGCCCGCGTCAGGCCGGCAAAGCAGCGACGCCCCCAGCGCAGCGCGACCAGCTTGCCCTGCAGCAGGCCGCGAAACAGCAGCTCTTCGACCAGCGGCTGCAGCAGCACCAGCGAGAGCAGCGCCGCCAGTCCGTAGAGCGGCCCGATCGCACCGCGCCACGCCAGCAGCAGCCAGAACGCCCCTCCGGCCAAGAGCGCCAGGCCAAAGCGCGGATCGGCCAGCCAGCCCCAACCCGGACGCAGCCCGAGATCCTGCCGCCAGCCGGGCAGCGGGTGATCCGGGGGCGTAGGCGTCGGTTCCATGCATCAGCGCACCAGCTGGTTCATCTCGAAAATCGGCAGCAGGATCGCCAGCACGATCACCAGCACCACCGCGCCCATCACCACGATCAGGAGCGGCTCGAGCAGGCTGGTCAGCCCCATCACGCGGTTTTCCATTTCGCGGCTCTGCTGCGCGGCGGCGCGTTCCAGCATGTGCACCAGACGGCCGCTCGCCTCGCCGCTGGAGATCATGTGGATCAGCATCGGCGGGAACAGTTTCGAGGTGGCGAGCGCGCGGCTGAGGCTGCCGCCCTCGCGCA
>Ga0208244_101347_pt1 | contig 13821 bp, 9 predicted proteins | sample SubbioCR12Aug_5A_FD_184828 | JGI IMG/M metagenome (GOLD analysis project Ga0208244, IMG submission 184828) | Serpentinite rock and fluid subsurface biosphere microbial communities from McLaughlin Reserve, California, USA - CR12Aug_5A (SPAdes) | ecosystem: Environmental > Terrestrial > Deep... | reverse complement strand
AAGTTTCGGTTCAAGAACAGCCATCTGGAAAATCTCGTTACGTTTCTTTTCCCCGCCGGAAAAACCTTCATTTACCGAACGGTTAAGTAGTTCCTGGCTCATTTCAACAAGATTCATTTTCTTTTTAACCATAGTTAAAAAGTCCATAGCATCAACTTCTTCTTCGCCTCGGTATTTTCTGATTGAGTTGAGTGCATTTTTCAAGAGATTTACATTTGATACTCCCGGTATTTCTACAGGATACTGGAATGCAAGGAATACACCTTCTCTAGCTCTATCTTCAGGTGCCAGTTCGAGCAAATCTTTTCCTTCAAATAATACTTCACCTTCTGTAATTTCATAATCTTCTTTTCCTGCTATTACCTGTGCGAGAGTACTTTTTCCCGAACCGTTAGGTCCCATAATAGCATGAACTTCACCTTTATTGACTTTAAGATTGATACCATTCAGTATCTCATTTCCTTCAACTTTAACCTTTAAATTTTTTATCTCTAACATCTATTAACCTTCTTTTAATTTCAAAATACTAATTTTTATCCGACACTTCCTTCAAGACTGACACTAAGGAGTTTTTGTGCTTCAACAGCAAACTCCATCGGCAGTTCACGGAAGACTTCTTTACAATAACCGTTCACTATCATATTTACAGCATCTTCAGTTGATAATCCTCTCTGGTTGAGATAAAAGATTTGATCTTCGCCTATTTTTGAAGTTGTGGCTTCATGTTCTATGATCGCATTTGGATTATTAACTTCAAGATAGGGGAAAGTATGCGCACCGCATTTATCTCCTATTAGCAGTGAATCGCACTGCGAAAAATTTCTTGCTCCTTCAGCTTTTTTCCCCACTTTAACGAGCCCACGGTATGAATTGTTACTCTTTCCTGCGGAAATACCTTTTGAAACAATCGTGCTTCTTGTGTTCTTCCCGATATGTATCATCTTTGTACCGGTATCTGCCTGCTGGTAATTATTAGTTAACGCAACCGAGTAAAACTCCCCGGTTGAATTATCACCAAGTAAAATGCAGCCGGGATATTTCCATGTAATTGAAGAACCTGTTTCAACTTGAGTCCATGATATTTTTGAGTTAACACCTTTACACAGTCCCCGTTTTGTAACGAAGTTATAAATCCCGCCGACTCCTTCTTTATTGCCTGCATACCAGTTTTGAACAGTCGAGTATTTAATCTCCGCATTATCTAAAGCAATTAGTTCGACTACTGCTGCATGAAGTTGATTTTCATCTCTTATCGGTGCGGTACATCCTTCAAGATAACTGACGTATGAACCCTCTTCTGCGATTATTAATGTTCTTTCAAACTGCCCGGTATTTGCTGCGTTAATTCTAAAATATGTTGATAACTCCATCGGGCATCTTACACCTTTAGGTATGTAAACGAATGAACCGTCGGTAAATACTGCCGAATTCAATGCGGCATAAAAATTATCCATAGCAGGAACAACACTTCCGATATATTTTTTTACAAGGTCGGAATGCTCTTGAAGCGCTTCGGAAAAAGAGCAGAATATTATTCCGAGTTCCGCAAGTTTACCTTTGAAAGTTGTTGCAACCGAGACGCTGTCGAAAACTGCATCAACCGCTACACCGGATAATCTTTTCTGTTCTTCCAAAGAAATGCCGAGTTTTTCAAATGTCTTTAAAATTTCCGGGTCAACTTCATCCAGGCTGTTTAATTTTTTCACATTTTTAGGTGCGGAATAGTAAATAATATCCTGGTAATCAACCGGTGGATATTTTACATTAGCCCAATGAGGTTCTTTCATTTTCAACCAATTCTGGTATGATTTTAACCGCCATTCAGTCATCCATTCCGGTTCATTTTTCTTTTTCGAAATTAACCGGATAACGCCTTCATTTAATCCTTTCGGAACTGTATCGGCTTCTACGTCCGTAACAAAGCCGTATTTGTACTCTTGATTCGCTAGTTTTTCTAAATCTTGTATTTCTGTTGAACTCATATCTTATTTTCTTAAAAAATGGATTGAAACTTATACTATCTATACAAAAAAGTCAAGATTAAAGTTCCGAAAAAAGTGAAAAAATGAGGAAATTGTAAGATATTCAAAGCCAAACCACTCTAAGTGGCGGGCAGGTGGGGGATGTTGGACTTAAAATGTAGTATGTTAATCTGACTGAGCGATTTTTACCTCATGTTTTCTGCCGCATTTCGTACATGTTATTTCCGGTTTGTTAGTGCCGAAACCGGGAGGCACTTTCAATTTCAACCCACAAGCGCATGCGATGAAAAGGAAATTGTTCATAGTCATCATTAAATCGCCGAGATTCCTCTTTTCAGCTTTAGGATCAAGATTTAAAATTGAATCTCCGGGTTTTCTTATCTCTGTTTTTGTACTCTCTTTTAAGGCACTTGTAGGAATAACCGATTTTTTACCTGTTGCACTTTGAAATGCAATGGCGTAATCTTTAAAATTTGCACCATACATCATCGAACGGAGAATTTTTACCCGTTCGGATATTGGGGGATGGGTACTTGTTAAATTAGAAAGTTTCATCCCTTTCTTTTTTAAAGGATTGACAATATACATCGGGGCAGTAACTTTACTTGCGGATTGCAGATCAAGGTCGGTATTGGAAATTTTTTCAAGTGCAGAAGCTAATCCTTCAGGGTATCGTGTAAGCCTTACAGCAGAAGCATCTGCAAGGTATTCTCTTTTACGTGATATTGCTAAATAAAGCAATCTTGCAAGTATGGGAGCAAGTATCGCAAGTGCTATAGCTACAACTAATAAAACTAATTGTCCCTGTCCGCTACTTTTGGAATTACTATTATATCTTTTTGATGAACCGCCAAAATGGAATTGGCTTCTTAAAAATATTTCTGAAATAAAAACGATACTGCCGAGCATTATTCCGGCGATGGTCATTAGCAACACATCCCGGTTAATTATGTGAGAAATTTCGTGGGCAATTACTCCCTGAAGTTCGTCACGGTTTAACCTTGCAAGCAAACCGGAAGTTACAGCGACTGCAGATTTGTTCGGGTTCCTTCCCGTAGCGAAAGCATTCGGAGCCGCTTCATTAATAATATAAATTTTCGGCATAAAAGGAAGATTTGCTGCAATCTTCATTTCTTCAACTATATTGAACAATTGCGGGTGAACCGATTTGTCTGTCACTTCCTTTGCTTTGCTCATAGAAAGCAAAATCGAATCTCCCGCAAAAAAACTGATGAGCGAAAGAATAACAAATAAAACAAAAGCAAATGTTGCCCCTATCATAAAGCCATCGTAACCGAAGAGATACTCTCCGAATAATGCCCCGATAATCAATAGGAAAATCCCCATTATAAAAACTAAGAAAAGGGATTTTCTTTTATTTGATTGTATCTGTTCCCACATTCCGCTTCACCTGCAATTAGTATGAGTTAAAAACTAACTTTCGGAACGGCTCTTTCAGCTTTGTCTTCAAGTTCAAAGAAAGATTCCTGTTTGAAGTTGAACATTCCAGCAACAACATTTGATGGGAACATTTCAATTTTATTGTTATAGAAAAGAACCTGGTCGTTGTAGTTTTGACGCGCAAAAGAGATTTTATTTTCAGTTGAAGTCAACTCTTCCTGCAATGCAAGAAAGTTTTGATTTGCTTTTAAGTCGGGATAATTTTCAACAACAACATAAAATTTGCTTATGGCACCTGCTAGTTCCGATTCAGCTTTTGCTTTTTCCGGCACTGTGCCGGCACCCATTGCTTTACTGCGTGCATTTGTTATGTTTTCGAGTGTTTCCCTTTCATGTTTCATGTAACCTTTAACGGTTTCAATAAGGTTAGGTATCAAGTCGTGCCTCCGTTTTAGCTGCACATCAATTTGCGACCATGCGTTTTTTACCTGGTTCCTTAACCGTACAAGCGAGTTGTAAATCGAAACAAAAAATATGGCAACAAATACAACTATCACTAAAAGAATAATAAAAGCAGTCATCATTTCTCCTTGCTAATTTTGGATATTATAAGCGAACATTTCATTTAACAAATTCAGTAACTTCTTCTCTTCGCCGGTAGCACTGATCTGTGCTACAGAGTGTAATTCTCCTTTATCAAACCATAATCCATGTCCGTCGTTGCATCTATCAAGTTGAACTTTCTCTTTTGCCTCTTTACCGAAAAGAACCTTCTCCATTTTCTTTGAACAGATGGGACATTTCTTTTGTATTTCGGCAGAATTCACTTCTTTGCTGAACGAGAGTTTCAGAGTATCAAGACATGTTTCCCCTTCAAGCAATAATTCAAGTTCACCTGAATCAAGCCAGATTCCTTCACAAGAAGTACAGTAATCTATTTCGACCTGTTTTAGTTCTAAGATTATTAATAAATTATTACAGTTGGGACAATTCATATTTTTTCACAATTTGAATGGAAACTTAATAAAAAATTTGGAAATAGGGTGGAAAAAGTTTTTTGAATTACGGTATAGGAGAAGAACTATTTATAGAACAACTCACAATCTAATTTCCTTTTGTTATATGATTTAATTTACTATTTTTTGCACAGAAATCTGAAATAATCCCAAAACGACAATTTCGGATTCTAGAGTTGTTCGAGCATTAACCGTCATTTGTGGAGGCGTTATGTTTGTTAGAGTGTTTTGTTTTTCTGTTTTTACGTTTTTTTACTTGATTACTTCACCGGTTTTGGGTCAACCGGAGAAGGTTAAAAAATTACCCTACTTAAATTACGACCAGAACTATTTATATTCAGTCCCCTTGAATATTGGAGGAAATGAATGGTTAATTTTCTATTATGAACGTGAAAAAAATAGAATTCGATTAATCGGAAGTTTTGATGATGGTATAAACTGGGAACCGCCTCTTGAATTAAAGAATCTACCGTATCTGTCCCCAAATAATCCGGTTTACATTGATGCCGTTTATTCCAAAGAGGGAAAAATCTTTTTTTACGCAAAAGATTACTATGACCGTTATTTTATCTCAACCGATAAAGGATATTCCTGGTCGGAACCCGCTCGAATACCGACAGGACAAAATTTTACTTATCTTGCCACAAGCAGGCACGGTAAACTTACAGAAGGAGATAATGGTGAAATTTATTTTTCATATTTTTTATCCGATAACAGAATCTATTTTACGAAGTTTAATCCAGCAGATTCAACTTGGACACAAAGGCAGCAGATAGTTAGTCTTCCAATTCAGGAAGCAGTTCAAAGTATGGTTTATTTGGGTAATAATACTTTAATCTCTGTTTACGGTAGTGATTTCGGTAGCTTTAATAATGGGAATATTTTTCTATTAAAAAGCACGGACGGTGGCAGTTCCTGGTCATCACCTAACAGCATTTTGAGCTCATCCTATTATAAATCTAAACCGGGATTAACAAAAACAGAGGACGGAACTCTATGGTTGTTTTTTATTTCTTACCGCGATACGCTTAATAAAAAATATATGTTTGCAAATCACAACCCCGATATCTATTATGCAAAGAGTTTAGATAACGGAAGTACATGGAGCGAACCGACAAGATTTACATATTACAAAGGACCGGAACAAAATTTCAATATTGCAGCAAAAGGAAACAGTATCGGTGTTTCCTACTCAGCATTAAGAGAAAGTAAACCGCTTAAAAGCGAACTTGGTATTCATTTTAAAAAGAATCAATTGTTCTGGGGAATAATACCTTACTCATCCGATGCGGATGCACCGCCGTATATTGACAAAGTTTATTTTGATACTACTTCAATCGTTAAATCGAATCCTACTATTATTAATGCGTCCGTTTACTCTGAAAATCCGGTTAGTAACTTAATAATGAGAAATTATTTTGATTATAAATCGGTTAAGAATATTCAATTATTCGACGACGGACAGCATCATGATTATGAAGCGGGCGATAATATTTTTGGAGCCGTAGTAGGAGGTTTGGTCAACCCGATTTCTGCTTATGCCGCATTTCTCGATATTGAATTGGTTGCCAAGGATGTAAAAGGTAATGAGGCACTACTTCCTTATGCAAGAATGACATTAAAACCGGATAATCTAAATATTTATGCAGACGGAAAATTTAATAGGTTGCAAATTCCATTAGATAACAAAGGGAATCTGGGAGCCATTCCCTTACCGGGAACATCACCCGGGGGGAAATACGACGATTTAGTAGTTTTATTTGCAGGAGGTTTTCTTTTAACCGGTACCATAAATAATGATGTTTGGCTGAATGGGGTTATGATGGCGAGTCTAATTGGAGATTATCTCCCCGGTTCGTTGGGTAGAAATGCGCTAAACACCGGTTTAATATTTATTGTCCGCTCAGACGATCCTCCATTCGGGAATTCATGGCAAGGCTGGAGAATGGCTGTTAAAGACGGAGCTCCCTTTTATGATGGCGACGGTGACGGTGTTTATAATCCCGTTGATAAAAATGGAAATGGTCTATGGGATATTGATGAGGACAGACCCGACTTAATTGGGGATTATACTGCGTGGTGTGTATTTAATGATGGGGTGCCCAGAGAGAAAAGAAGATTAACCGATACGGAACCGGTTAAGATCGAAGTTCAGCAAACTATTTTTGGTTGGAAAGGAAATCCAGACGAACCGCTTGGTAATACAGTCTTTGTTAGATACAAAATCGAAAATAAGAATTATGATATTCCGGTAATGGACTCAGTTTATTTCGGAATTATCTATGACCCGGATATTGGTGAATATACTAATGATTTGATAGGGTGTGATACGATTCTAAATAGCGGATTTACATATAATAGTGGTCCGGATAATCAATTTGGAGCTAATCCACCGACACTTCTTATCAAATATCTTCAAGGTGCTCCGGCTTTCATTCCCGGGGTTTCATTTATAGATAATAACTTTAACAGTGTTTTTGACCCCGGAATAGATACACCAATTGATACGGCTATTATTAAAGGAGGCAGCTACATAGGTTTGAAAAGTGTACCGGGAGCCGTCAATCTTAATATGACTTCCCATATACAATCGGTTCAATTACACCCGGGACAAATTGATAATAAATATACTATTGCCGCTCGATTAAAAGGAAGAATAGGAACAGGGCAACTTGTTGATCCGTGTTCCTGGCTGTTGGGGTCTGTTTTCGGAGTAAATTGTTCCGATATAAACCCATTGTATATGTACTCAGGTGATCCTATAACTCAATTTGGTTGGATAAATAATGTTCCAATTGATCAAAGGACATATGTCAATTCAGGTCCTTTCAGCCTTGAAGTCAATAAACCGGTAGAAATTATTGTTGCTTATCTTTGCGGAAGAGGTACTTCGCATTTGAACTCAATCACAGTTGCTAAAGAGTATGCCGGGTTTATAGATGAGTTTTATGCTAATAATTTTACTTTTTCAGCATCCCAAACTACATCTGTTAAAAATGAAACAACTAATAGACTCGGAAATAACTATCCGAATCCTTTTAATCCAGTAACTACAATAGCTTTCAATATAAAAGAAGCTGGAAGAGTTAAATTAAAAGTATTTGACATACTGGGAAAAGAAGTTGTAACATTAGTAGATGAAAATAAAAATGGAGGAACTCACACGGTTGTTTTTGACGGAAGCAGGTTACCAAGCGGAGTTTATTTTTACGAATTAAAAATAAATGAGTACAGAGAAATTAAGAAGATGATTTTGATGAGGTAAAATTCAGGCTAATAATAAGTACTATTTTCATTTGTTCGTTCTATCAGAAAAACAAATAGTTTCATTCAAAGATGAGTGTACCGAAATACTCTGGAAGATGAAACTGCGGTTCCGGGTAATTGACTTTAGTCCAGGTTAGCCAATGTGGTTTAGATGATTTATCTGCACATTTATAAAAATTGGCTTTCCAAATAGTATTTTTTGAAGGTTGAGCCATTTCAGTGCAATACTTTTGTAGAATGTCGAAAGGCAGGTTGTAAGCTATAGTCCAGGTTATTGGTTCCGTAATTTCAGGGTAAACTATTTTGGGCATTGATCCTACAATTTCAATTTTCTTTGCATCTTCAAAAGGAATCTTAACAATTTCTTCTCCATCCGGGTGCCAGTGGAAAAGCATTGTCCCGCCGCAATTTATTTCAATGTTAAAATATGAAAGTCCGCAATTTAGTCCGGGAGTAAAGAAAAACTCTACGCAGCTATCTTGAAAAACAGGACCTTGGTAGTTGTTAACTGTTGAAATCACATAGCGGTCAACCACATGAAATAGGACATATATAGAATCAATATCATAGGCTAATTTTATTGAGACTTGAGGAAAATGCTCTGGTGGGGAGCCCATATAGTATTTCAGGCTAAGAGTCTCAACTTCATCGAAGAAAGAGTTACTGAATTTGTTTTTTATTCTCAGAGGAGTGGATACTTGTTTTATTGTATACACGTTAGATTTTACAGGATTGATTTAAGGTTGTTTAATAAACTACATTTAATAGCAATAAAAAAAGCCTTAAAACGACAAATCGTAAGGCTTTTTGTGAGCGCGGGTGGACTTGAACCACCGACCACCTGCTTAAAAGGCAGATGCTCTACCACTGAGCTACGCGCCCAACATTTCTCTTTCAAAAAAAATCCCCTTTTTAATAGGGAATTAAAATTTAGGCAACAAAATTAAAGAAAATAGTTTTGAATGCCAAATTTTCCCCACTTTTTTATTGAAATTTATCTTCGCTTTTTTTCAACAACCTATATTGAATTATTTAAAAGTTATTAGAGAAGGATCGTAATCTTCCACTTTTTCATAACCTAAAAGATTCAAAAGCGTTGATGCAATATTTGTTAAACCCGGATTTTCAATTTCAGTAATTTTGTATTCTCCGTTGTAATCAGGATCATAAATTATAAACGGAACCGGATTTAGTGTATGGGCAGTCTTTGGAGTCTTTGTACCTTTGGATATAGTGTACATTTCATCAGCATTACCGTGGTCGGCAGTTATAATTGCTATCCCTTTTAGTTCTTTTATAATTTGAAGGAGTTCACCAACGCATTTATCAACTAACTCAACTGAAAAAACGGCAGCATCAAAATTACCGGTATGCCCTACCATATCTCCATTGGCAAAATTAACCCGCCCCCATCTGTATTTACCTGATTTTAGTAATTCGATAGTTTTTTCAGTTATCTCTTTGGCTTTCATGCCCGGTGCTTTATCGAATTCTATCCTATCCGAAGGAATTTCAACATATTGTTCTAAATCCGGATTAATATAGCCGGAGCGGTTTCCATTCCAAAAGTATGTAACGTGACCATACTTCTGTGTTTCGGAAATTGCAAAACTTGTAACGTTTTCAGCACACAAGTACTCACTTACAGTTCTATCAATTTCAGGAGGGAAGACAAGATAGTTTTTAGGTATATGCAAATCTCCGTCGTATTCCATCATCCCTGCATAAAAAACCTCCGGTCTATTTACTCTATCGAACTCAGAGAGAGTATCCTCTTCAAAGGCACGCGAAATTTCAATTGCCCTGTCTCCTCTGAAATTAAAATTGATTACGCTATCACCACTCTCAATTTTACCGACAGGAGAACCGTTTTCATCAACGATAACAAATGAATTGAGATATTGGTCAATTATTTCAGGATCCTCTTCGTACATTGTTTTAACCGCTTCTGATGCTGATTCGAATTTTCTGGCTACACCAAGTACATGCGCATCCCAACCTTTTTTAACGATGTTCCAATCGGCATTATATCTGTCCATGGTAACTTTCATTCTACCACCTCCGGATGCAATTTTGTAGTCAAAACCGGAATCTGAATTGATTTTTATAAACAGATTTTCAACCTGTTCGATGTAAATTAAAGCAGTTTTACCGGGAACGTCTCTACCATCTAAAAGAGGATGTAAACGGACTTTTTTAACCCCGCTCGCAGCTAATCTATTTATCAATGCGAAGAGCTGATTGATGTGAGAGTGAACATTTCCATCAGAAAGCAGTCCGATAAAGTGAACCGAGCCACCTTTTTCGCTTCGTTCTAAAATTGTTTTCCATGTGGGTGAATTGAATATCTCACCTGTTTCTATGGAGCCATTTACCAGTTTAGCTCCCTGTGCAAATACTCTTCCGGCACCTATTGCATTATGTCCAACTTCACTATTTCCCATATCGTCTTCGCTGGGTAACCCGACAGCAGGGCCATGAGCTTTTAATTTTATAAAAAGAGGGGATTTAATTAATTCATCAAGAATAGGTGTTTTAGCTTTGTAAACTGCATTACCATCGAATTCTTTACCAAGCCCGATACCATCCATTATAATTAACAGAAGCGGACCTTTTCTTCCCTCGAAATTATTCAATTTTTCAAGTTCTAATTTCATTTTATTCTCTCTTTTTTTCAAAGTTATGATCAATAATATTATCTTAATTTAGTGTTACAAAATTAAGTTCTTTTGAACTTAAACACTATTTATTCAGAAATAATTTCAATTTTATTCGTGAGTTAAAATGAAAATCAAAACTGAGTTTATTTCGTTCCGGACTAATGGGAACTGTGATATTGTTGACATTACCAGCGATGTTGAAAAAGTAATTGTTGATTCCGGCTTTTCCGAAGGGAATGTCCTTATTTTTGCTGTTGGCTCTACAGCAGGAATTACAACTATTGAATATGAACCGGGATTACTCAAAGATTACCCTTCATTTTTTGAAAAAATAATCCCATCAAAGATGAATTATCATCACAACAGCACGTGGCATGATGGGAATGGGCACGCTCATATCAGAGCTTCTTTGCAAGGACCCTCGCTTACTGTCCCATTTATGGATAAAAAACTTCTTACCGGTACGTGGCAGCAAATTATTTTTATAGATTTTGATAACCGCTCCAGAAATCGGAAAGCTGTTGTTCAGATTATGGGAATATAATCTTTACTCTTTTTTATTTAAGAACTTTTTCTCTATGTAAGAATCCACTTTCTTAAATAAAAGATAAAAAACATAACCAAAGAAAATTCCTATTAAAGCTCCACCAATTATGTCGGATGGGTAATGAAGTCCAAGGTAAACCCTTGATATAGCAACTAAAAAAGCTGCTATAAAAAGAACCCATTTTAAATTTGGATAAATCAACGCAATAAAAGTAGCTGCTGCAAAGTTGTTCAATGCGTGATTGGAAGGGAAAGAAGAGGTTCCGGCACAACCGAGAGGTGTGATAGCATCAGTCAGAAAATCACATGGTCTCAATCTCCCGATATTTTCTTTAAGGATTCTATATCCGAATTGGTCTCCGAATGTGATAAGCAAAAGAAGCAGAATAACGGCAATTCTCCCCCGTCTTCCTCCTTTAACGAGCATTATTCCAAGCAATACCACATAAGTGATGAACCAATTATTCACATTGGTAATAATGGAAAAGAATCTATCAAAAGCAGGGTTCGATAAATTGTGGTTAAAAAAGTAAAAAACTGCCAGGTCAATTGAGTAAAAAAAGTCGATCATATAAAATCCTTTGATTAATTGTTTGAAAATACTAATTTACCAAAGAAAAATGAATATAATTTTTCATAGCAAGGAAGAATTAGTAAAAATCGATTGAAGTTTTTGTGGTATAGTGAACTTTAAGATAGTATTATTGTAAAATATTAAAAAGAAAAGCTCAATAAATTAAAGAATGCCAAAGAAAAGAAATTATTCTGTATTGGATTTTTTATATAACTCGCACGAGTTATTCGATAAGAACCGGTATCAATATATTAAGAAGGAGACCGAAGAGTATTTAATTATACCTTTAAAGGTTATTACACTTCTGATAGCGATTTCCGGTCTTTTCGCGATGATATTCGAAGTAAGGTATTTTTCCGAATATTCATACCAGGTTTATTTTACAAGGCTTCTTGCAACTTTAATCTCCTTCATTATACTCATCATTCTTAATACAAAATACGCATTAAAAAAGCCTGTTCTGCTTGTTCACATTTTGTTGATTACAATTATTGTGTCAAGCGGTTACATGATATTTTTACTCCCCTCTACCCTCATAGTTAATGCTCAAATTGTCGGGTTAATGATTTTTACTTCCGCACTATTTTTAAGCTGGGAAGTCAAGAACCAGATTATTGTTGCCATCTATTATAACATAGTATTTGCAATGGCAATTCTTTTTAATGAAAAAGAGATTTACTTCCTCCCCAATATGTTTGAGTCGGTGCTCTTTGTTTTATTTTTAAGTATAATATCAGTAATAGGAAGTGCCGTTAATTTCAAACTTAGGTCAGAATTAGCAGAAAAATCGTTCAGAATAAATCAATCGGAAAAGAAATACCGCTCTATTATAGAAAATACTGCTGCGGGTATTTTTCAAACAACCTTAAAAGGGAAGTTTCTTACCTTAAATTCGGCATTAGTTGAAATGCTCGGATATGAATCTGAAGAAGAATTAAAAAATGTTGATATAGCAGAAAATATTTATCTATTTCCCGAAGATCGGGAGAGAATAATAAAGATATTAAAAGATAAGGGAGAAATTCGTGACTACCCGGTAGAGCTTAAAAAGAAAGATGGTTCTATTCTTGTAGTTAAATTGAGCGATCGACTTGTTAAAGATGAAGTGGAAAATATAACGTATTTTGAAGGGAGTATTCAGGATATTACTTCTCAGGTGAGGTTAGAAGAAAAACGAAAAATGGTGGAAGAGCAGTTAAAAGATGAAAAACTGAAATCTGATCTTTTAGCTAAGGAAGCACTAAAGTCGAGCGAATTGAAAAGCCAATTTGTTGCTAATATGAGTCACGAAATAAGAACCCCGATGAATGGAATAATTGGTTTTCTAACACTGATTGAACAAGGCTCATATAGGGGTGAAACGGAACTTAAAGATTTAATTTCCAGCGCTAAAGGCTCTGCAGAATCACTTCTTGATTTAATAAATAATATCCTTGATTTTTCTAAAATAGAAGCCGGTAAATTGGAACTTGACGAAGTTAGTTTTAATCTTCGTTCATTGATTAATGAAGCAATATCGACTGTAATTACTAAAGTTAATGAAAAAGGTCTCAAAATAAATGTTAACATTGAGCCGGGTGCGCATTTACATTTAATAGGAGACTCCACACGATTACGACAGGTTTTTATCAATCTTTTATCGAATGCGGTTAAGTTTACGGAAAAGGGAGAGGTTCGAATTAATCTAAATTCCGAAAAACTTCAGGATGAAAAAGTTAAAATTACTTCAAGTGTTGAAGATACCGGAGTCGGAATTCCTAACGATCGCATTGAACAATTGTTTCAGCCTTTCTCTCAGTTAGACGGTTCTTATTCACGAAAATTTGGGGGGACAGGACTTGGATTAGCGATTTGTAAAGAACTTGTCTCTTTGATGAACGGTTCAATCAAAGTTCAAAGCGACATGAGTAAAGGAAGTAAGTTTTCCTTTTCTGTAATTCTTAAGGTTCAAAAACAGGCTAGTTTTTTAAATACATTAAGAAATAAGGCAAGACTACCACTGCCAAAACAGGAAAAATCTGTTGAAGATGTATTAGTTGAAAAAGCATTAAAAGAGCAAAGAGGTTCATTCTCGATTTTGCTTACCGAAGATAATCCGGTAAATCAGAAAGTTGCTATTAAAATACTTACACAGGCCGGCTTTAAAATGGAAGCTGCATCCAACGGGCTTGAAGCTGTTAATAAAATCTCGAATAATAGTAGCTATGATCTTATTTTAATGGATATTCAAATGCCGGAAATGGATGGATTTACGGCAACACAAAAAATAAGAAGTATGAATAATTACGGTGCGAGAATTCCCATTATTGCAATGACCGCTCACGCAATGCAAGGGGATAAAGATAAATGTATTGCTGGAGGAATGAATGATTATA
>Ga0208244_101346_pt1 | contig 13829 bp, 8 predicted proteins | sample SubbioCR12Aug_5A_FD_184828 | JGI IMG/M metagenome (GOLD analysis project Ga0208244, IMG submission 184828) | Serpentinite rock and fluid subsurface biosphere microbial communities from McLaughlin Reserve, California, USA - CR12Aug_5A (SPAdes) | ecosystem: Environmental > Terrestrial > Deep... | reverse complement strand
CCGGCTGCTGCTTCCCGCAGCCCTGGAGTTAGCGCTCGACCTGAAAAGGGATCCAATTTTTCCGATAGTTGCTTCATAGCCTTGCTGAAACTGCAGAACCATGTTAGAATATAGAAGCCTGATGGCAATACTGATTATTTTATTGTTTTTTAAACAAGGCATTTTTACCCCAACTTACGTCGACTTTTCACTTCTAAAACAATCAAATGCTTGAATCAACCAGGTGCTTGATCAGTCATTTGCTTGAATCAACCATCTGCTTGATTTATTGCTATTTAACTTTGCCTTTAATATGGGCCTATTACAAGGTAATATGACCTTTTCAGGAAGAGCGCTATATTAATCGACAGCCGGCATTTTGATGAAAACATCCACCACTTGCGGGTCAAACTGCGTACCGGAGCAGCGTTGCAGCTCTGCGACCGCCTCTTCAGGCGTTAAGGTTCGGGCATATGGACGCGGGTTAATCATAGCGCAGTAAGCGGCACAAACGGCTACAATGCGGCACTCGATGGGGATGTCATTTCCTTTTAACCCAAGGGGATAGCCTGTACCGTCAAAGTTTTCGTGGTGCTTTAAAACCAGGTCGGCTATCCCGGCCAGCTCCGGCGACGAAGTTACGATGCGGTATCCGGCTTCCGCATGCCGGCGGATCAGCTCGAATTCTTTTTCGGTCAGGCTGCCATTTTTCTGCAAAAGTTGCCCGGCAAGCGTAATGTTGCCTAAGTCGCGTACCCGGGCCAGCTGCTTAAGATTGGCCAGCCGGCTGTCATTTAAATTTAAAGCCTGTCCTAATTTAGTGCAGTATTCTTTGACCTGCTCAGTGGCTTTACCGGCCACCCGATCGTGATCGTAGAGGGATGCCATCAGGGCATGGCGTGCGCCCTTACTGCGTGTTAGTTTATCTTGATACATGGCGTTGTCAGCGCTGCGGTAGGCTTCGATTAGTGAGCTGTCACCGGTTTCGCAAACAGCAAGACCGATGGAGATGCTTAAAGGCAGTCCTACATGAGTCTGGTTATATGATTCTATGTGGAGGCGGATCCTGGCTACCAAGCATCGCGAATATTATGGAAGAGCAGCTCCAGCGCCTTGTCTGAGGATTTCAATATATCGCTTAGCTTCACGGCAATCTTCCCCCAACAGTATAAAAATCAGAAAGGCAGCATGATTAATTAGTTTAGCTGAAGCTTTTTTAAATCTTGCTGGGTAGCCGGTCTAAAGTAACGCCCAAAACCAGTATTGTATTAGCGCTTTTTGTGATCATATTACAGTTTAAATATTAAGACAATATGTGTCGTGATTTATAGCCAAGGGTTGCCAGGCTGTTATTAAGAAACCGTATGCATAAATGCAGCAAATACTTTTACTACCGCCGGATCGAAATGTTTACCATTTTCTGTTTTAAGGTGTTTAAGTGCATCTTCTTTCGACCAGGCCTTACGGTAGGGGCGATCACTGGTTAGCGCATCGTAAACATCAACCACGGCGAAGATCCTGGCCGACAAGGGTATTTCTTCACCTTTAAGGCCTCGGGGGTAACCGCTGCCGTCCCACTTTTCATGATGGCAGTAGGGGATATCAAGCGCGGGCTCAAGGTATTCAACCGGTTTAAGCAGGTCATAAGCGTACTGCGGGTGTAGACGCATTATCACCCATTCTTCAGCGGTTAAGGGCCCCGGTTTAAGTAAAATGGCGTCGGGTATACCCATCTTGCCTATGTCATGCAAAAGGACGCCGCGTTGAATATGAATCAACTGTTCCTCAGGCACACCCATGCCGGAAGCGATCATCAAGGTGGTTTCGACAACACGCCTGCAGTGACCTTCGGTCTCGTAATCGCGCAGCTCAAGCGAGCGGGCCAGGCTTTCAATCGTGGCATCATAGGCGTGCCTGAGTTCCAGGTTAGACTGCTGCAGCTTCTCAAAAAGGCGGATGCGGTGAATCGCCGTACCGGCCATTTCGGTTAAGGAAACTAACAGCTGGGTTTCTTCTTCGCTGAACTGGTGCGGCAGGGGCGTGGAAACAAATAGCGCGCCAATTACTTCATCTTCCAAGTGGATGGGTACGACAGCGCCGCTCCAGCCGGCAGGGACCAGGTTTGTATATTTCAGGCCGGGTTCTTTGGCCAGCTCTTCTGAGATGAATGCTTGATTGGTTGTATAAACCTGCCCGCCGATTCCTTCGCCGGGTTTTAACAGGGCGTTATCTAAACTTTTAAACCAACCGCGAGTAACAGTAAAGCGCAAATGTTCATCAGATTTGTGATAAAGACAGATTGCCCCGGCTTCCGTACCAAGAGACCTTAAGGTTTCATCAAGTAAAAGAGCCAGCATTTCATCTAAAGCGTCGGCAGTACGCAAAGCCGAAGATGTAGTATAGAGAACCTCCAGCTCGTTTAAACGCCTGTGCAGTGCTGCTTCAGCATTATGCTGTTCAGTGATATCCTGAAAAGAGCCCTGAACCTTGATGATTTTACCACTGTCATCTCTTACCGCTTCGCCGATTGTGCGCACCCATTTACGCTTCCCACTAGCCGATATTATTTCCATCTTTTCATCATAAGGCACACCCTGTTCTGCGCAGGCGCTAAAAACCCGGGAAATGTTCTCCTGCCAGCAGGGCGCATAGAAGTTGATCCCTTCCTCAACCAGGGGGGAGTAGCCGGCAGGCTTGTCATGAATGGCGGCTACCTCGTCGGACCAGATCACCCGGTTTTCAGCAAGGTTCACCGACCACCCGCCAAATTTGGCTGTTTTTCCGGCTAAATTAAGGAGGGCATAGTTTGATTTTAGCTCCTCCTCAGCCTCTTTGCGTCCGGTAATATCGCGGGCAATTCCTTCCAAAGCGATCAGGGTGCCTTGATCGTCGCAAACCGGCACATTGCGCTGTTCAGTCCAGATTACCTTGCCGTCTTTCCTGACCCAGCGCAGAACGAGTGGTTGATCAGGCGGCAGCTTCCCTGCTGCAGCTTTAACCAGTAAATGGCGGTCATCAGGGTGAACCAGCCTGTAGCCGAGATCGGGATCCGCATAATGTTCTTCAAGCGTGTAACCGGTAATAGCGGTTGCTGCCGGGTTGACATATTCAAAGTGCCGCTCAGGAAACATATTAATGCGGTAGATGATATCCCGGGCATTTTCTGCCAGGCGGCGGTAGCGTTCTTTGCTTTCCTGCAAAGAGGCCTGGCTTCGCCGCAGCTCTACTTGGCGGTAGGCATCCTCTAATGCGGCCGGCAGTTGAAACAGGTAGCCTGAATGCTTGGTTAAGTAGTTGTTTGCGCCGAGACGCAAAGCCTGGATGGCAGCCTCTTCGTTACCCTGGCCGGTAATCAGGACAACCGGCAAATCCAGGTTGTAATCCTGGCGCACCAGTTTCAAAAAGCTCCAGGGCATTTGTTCCAGGCAGACGGTAATCAAGCAGCAGAGCATCAATTGTGCCGCCGCTGCTCTCTGCGTCTTTAGTCAGCCGCTCCAGTACTGCTGTTGCCGTGGGTACAGCTTCTAAATGTATATAGGGGGCATAGCGGATCATATGGCGGCGGGTAAGTTCGATGTCGACGGGATTATGCTCGGCATAGAGCACCTTTAGGGGCTGCTCCATGCGCGATACTTCAGCCTTAAAGCATTCCAGCGCAGTTTCCAAAACAAGTGGCAGCCGAGACAGGTAGCCCTGGCGTTTGACTAAATAGTCATTTGCCCCGGTCTTTAAAGCCGCAACAGCCGTCTGTTCGTCACCCCGTCCGGTCAGAATCACTACCGCTAAAGGCAGCGCTTTATAGCGGATCTCCGCCAGCAGGTCAAGACCGCTGCCATCGGGCAGCTGCAGGTCGATTAACGCCAGATCGTAGTGCTGGGCTGCCGCCAGCGCTGCCCGGGCCTGGCTCAGTGATGAGACAGCATCTACATTTATCTCAGGCATCTGCGCGGCCAGCTCTCGCTTTAAAAGATCAACATCGCGCAGATCGTCTTCCACATAAAGTATTCTCATCAAACTAAGGTCTCCTTATAGAGCTGTCGGATATGAAGCATTCTTAAACCGGCGGCTCGTTTAGCACACCCCAGTAAAGCCTTATCTGGGCGGTAACTTCCGTAAACTTTTCATAATCTACCGGTTTGAACAGGTAAGAGTTTGCACCAATCTTATAGGCGGTTTTTATATCACTGTTTTCAGAAGAGGTCGTCAGCACCACCACTGGTATGGCGCAGTACTCGGGGTGCGCTTTCAGCTGCCGGAGCACCTCCAGCCCGTCGATTTTAGGTAGTTTAAGATCGAGCAAGATCACAGCCGGCCACGGTTCACCACCATCCCAGCGCTCAATCCAGGCCAGGGCTTCTTCACCGTCCAGCGCTACCTGGATCTGGTCGGCAAATTTATGCCGGGCAAAAGCGCGAAGAGTCAGATCCAGATCGATGGGGCTATCCTCAACTAGCAATATCGGGCGGATCAGGCGTTCATGTTTCAGTCTTACCATCTCCAATCAGGTTTAATCTTTACTCTCACCATCGCGGTTGTTAAGCGGTATTTCAAGGTAAAAGGTCGAGCCTTTGGCGGGTGCGCTTTCGGCCCAGGCCCGGCCGCCCATGCGATCCAGCGCTTTTTTCACCATGGCTAAACCAATGCCGGTGCCGCTATATTCACCTTCCGGGTGAAGGCGGTTAAAAATACCAAAGATGCGATCGTGGTACTGCATATCAAAGCCGATTCCGTTGTCGCTAATCATAATAATAATGGAATTTTCTTTCTCCAGACAGCTGATCCTGATTGCCGGCGCTTCGGTTTTGCTGCTGTATTTTGCGGCGTTATCAAGCAGGTTACGCAAGGCCAGGGCCAGGCCATCCTGGTCGGCATAAATGGTTATTTGCGGCAGGTCAATCTCTACCGAACCGCCCCGGGCGGTAATCTCTTCAACCGGCTCTACCAGGATAGAGCTCACTAATTTCTGCAGATTAACTGCCTGCTGTTGCCACGAGCGCTGTTCAAGGCGCGAGTAGGATAAAAGATCATCGATCAGGCGGCTCATTTGACCGGCCGAGCGGCGGATTGACCGCAGAAAGGCGCGCCCTTCCTGGTTAAGGTTTTCAGCGTGATCGGTTAAGAGCAGACGGCTGTAACCATCAATGCCGCGCAGGGGCGCTTTAAGATCGTGCGAAACTGAGTAAGTAAAGGTTTCCAGCTCCCGGTTTTTAGCTTCCAGCTGGGCAGTGCGCTCATTGATGCGTTGCTCTAACTCTAGATTTAATTTTTGGAGCCCTTCTTCTGCTATTTTACGTTTAAACAGCTCGCCCAGCTGTAAGGCAATTTCTGAGCCCAGCTTCACAAAATGTTTATCTTCTTCACGGGGGCGATACATAAAAAACACCATTACGGCGATAACCTCACTGCCGACAAGTACGGGAAAGCCTGCTGCACTGGTTAACCTGGCTTCACGGGCGATATTACGCCTGAGAAGCTCAAGGTCTTTGGTTACATCTTTAATCCAAACATATTCTTTTGCCGCCCATACTTTACCGGGCAACCCTACACCTAAGGGGAAGTTGTAATTTTTGCTAAGCTCTCTAAAACCGGCTAATTCTTCTGTACTGGTATACCAGGCAGATGAACAGAATAAAGCCTGCAGATCGGGGTCGGGCATCCAGCACTCCCCATAAACCCAACCGGTAGCAGCACAAACGCTACTTATGGCTGCAGTCATTGCTGCATCAAAATCATCCGCCTCGCTGATCGCCAGCGTTATATCACTTAGCAGGTTCCTTTCCAATTCTGCTTTTTTGCGTGCGGTGATTACCTCGGTGTAGAGGATTATACCGCCAATTGAGCCGTCTTTTTCGTGCCAGGGGCGGCAGTGCCAGGTGGTGTAATCGATGGTGCCGTCTTTTCGAACAAAAATGTCTTCTTCGGCGCTAATCACTTCGCCCTTGAGGGCGCGTTGATGAACATCGCGCCACCTTTGAGGAATTTCGGGGAAAACTTCGTAGTGGTGTTTGCCGATAACGTTATCTTCAATCACCCTGTAATCTTTGATATAACGTTCACTGACAAATATATATTTTAGCTCATGATCATGAACAGCAATGGCGTTAGGATCATGCCTGATGATGTGCTGCATCAGGTCGTGCCACTCTTTAAGTTTTTCCTCGGCCAGCTTGCGCTCGGTTATTTCTGTAAAGTAGATTGTCAAACCATCCGGGGAAGGGTAGATCCGGTTTTCAAACCAGCGGTTCCAGGGTTCGTAGTGTTCTTCCAGGTAAACCGGTTGCTGGGTCTCAAAAGCCTGGTAATAGGCCTTGTAGAATGGCTGGCCTACCCCTTCGGGATATTCTGTCCAGATGTGTTTGCCGATCAGGTCTTCCGACTTTTCCCGCTGGAGCATTTTTGCCGCATTTACATTTACGTGTGTATAATACCAGTTACGATCGAGGGCAACGAAACCATCTTTAATCCGGGCCAGGATGTTCGTATAATGTTTACGGGCAGCCTCTGCCTCAAGCCGTAATGTTTCAGCTTTCGAAAGCAATTGCTCCTGGTTTATAATATTTTGCCCGAGGTTGCCAACTATGAAGCCTACGAAACCGCCAATTATACAGAAAGCCGCCAGGCGAAAAAGCCAGTTAACTGTAAGCTGCAGCTCGCCGGTTAAGGTATCGATGGGCATGTAAGGGCCAACAATCAGGCCGCCTAACAGCCCGGCAAGAATACCGCCTTTTGTTCTGAAAATAACAGCAGCCAGAACAATGGGGATATACATGGAGTGAGAGAAGACGTATTTAATGCCTCCGGTATAATAGACAAAAAGGCCGCAACCTACCAGTAGTGTAGCAATGATTACAATGCTGATTGCTTTTACCCACAAAGAGTCAGTTTTAAGCAGGAATGACTTAGACATTTGGCGGCCCCCTTGCTTCTGTATAAATATATTTCGCAAAATTTTAAAAATATCTCTATTTTGAACAAGAAAAGGGCTGAATAATTGAGCGGCGAAATTAGAAGTTGATCAAGAGTTCGTTGATTACGGAAAACGACAGGCCCGGGAGCATATTTCTGATTGTGATCGTAAGGTAAAGCGTATCCAGGCAGGAATATCCGATTTATTTAAAGAATAGATAGTGGTAATCAAAGGGTACCATATTCTACCCTAAGTTCCCGGCATAGTTATAATTTTGCCGGGAACTTAGGTTAAACCCGGCCGGGTTTCTCTTTCTGGGAACCTCTGAAACCGTGGGCGCGTTGCAGGACCTCTTTACCGCGCTGGACCGCAAATTTAGGCTTTATCAGCGTAAGGAAAATCACCTCGGCTCACTGCGCCCGGGAGCAGGTCAGTTTTTGCCGCCCCTGACGACCCCGGACACAGCGCCCCAGCCTGCTGCCGCAAAGACGACAGATCATCAGAAATTACCGCTGCGCGAGCTGACCGAACAGGCCCTGCTGCAGGAGATAGTCCAGGTTGGAGCCCTGGTTACCGCCCAGGGCGATATTCTCTATCTCTACGGACGCACCGGCCGCTACTTAGAACCGACCCCCGGTGAGAGCGGACCCAACAATATTTTAAAGATGGCCCGGGAAGGGCTGCGCCGCGACCTGGTTACCGCCCTGCACAAAGCCGCGCAGACCGGGGAAACCGTGCGCCTACCGGGGCTGCGGGTTAAAACCAACGGCGACGTCACCACCGTCAACCTGACTGTCCGCTCCGTTGCCACCCCTGCCGCCTCGCCCGAGGCCCCGCTTTACCTGGTTATTTTAGAGCAGGCCCAGGCACCCCTGTTCAGTGATCAGTTATTATCACCTGAAAGGCAGGTGGGCAAACCGCCACCGGAGGCAGATAGTGAAGATGCCGCCGGCCGCATCAATGCGCTCAAGCAGGAGCTGCAGGCCAAAGAGGAGTACCTGCAGAGCACCAACGAAGAACTGGAGACCTCCAATGAAGAGTTGAAATCGGCCAATGAAGAGCTGCAGTCGATCAATGAAGAGCTGCAGTCCACCAACGAAGAATTAGAAACCTCCAAGGAGGAGCTGCAATCGGTAAATGAAGAGCTGGCCACGGTCAACTCCGAGCTGCAGGCCAAGGTGGCCGACCTGTCGCGGGCCAACAACGATATGAACAACCTGCTGGCCGGCACCGGCATTGCTACGGTCTTTGTCGATCACCAGCTGCGTATTTTGCGTTTTACCCCTACGGCCACCAAAATCATCAACCTGATCCAGGCTGACATTGGCAGGCCCGTTTCCCACATTGTCTCCAACCTCACAGGCTACGACAAACTGACCGAAGACACCCAGGCCGTGCTTGACGCCCTGGTGCCCAAGGCGGCTGAAGTTAAAAGCACCGGGGGCTGCTGGTACACCATGCACATCCAGCCCTACCGCACCCTGGATAACGTTATCGAGGGCGCGGTGCTCACCTTTGTCGACATCACCGAGGCGAAAAAACTGCGGGAAGCGCTGCGTGAGAAGGAGTAAAGAAAATGAGCGATAAAGAGCAAAATCGCAGAAAGACGCCGGTCTCTTTATCCGCGCAAACCCCTGAAGCCATAGAGCAGCTGATCCACGAGCTGCAGGTACACCAGGTTGAGCTTGAGCTGCAGAACGAGGAGCTCCGCACGGCCCAGGCGGAGATCGAAGCCGGGCAGGCACGCTATTTTGACCTCTACGACCTGGCCCCGGTGGGCTACGTTACCGACGACGAAGCAGGACTGATCCTGGAAGCCAACCTTACCGTCACCACCCTGCTGGGTGTGAATCGCGGCGCGCTGCTCAAACAGCCGCTGACCCGCTTCATCCTCAGGGAGGACCAGGATATTTATTACCTGCACCGCAAAAAACTCTTTGAAAGCGGCGTGCCCCGGCGCTTTGAGCTGCGCCTGGTGAGACCCGGTGGCACGGCCTTCTGGGCGCTGTTGGATGCCGCCTTCGCAGGCGAGGGCGAGCCCGCCGGCGAGAGCGTCTGCCGGGTTGTGTTGAGCGATATTACTGAGCGCAAGCTGGCGGAAGAGAAACTGCGTGAAGATGAAAAGTTGCAGCAGTTGTTGATGAACCTGGCCACTGACTTAATTAACGTTCCCCTGGAAAAGGTCGATACAGCGATTAACGAGATGTTTAAAGCCGTCGGGCAGTTTACGCAGGCAGACCGCGTCTATATTTTTAAGCACGACTTTGACCGCCGGGTTACCTCCAATACTCATGAGTGGTGCGCAGAGGGCATAACTCCCGAAATTGATAACATGCAGGATTTTCCTTTTGAAATGTTTGCCGATTATTTAGAAGCCCATCAAAGAGGGGAGATTGTCCATATTCCCGATGTTACGCAGATGCCGGTTAACCATGCCCTGCGCCCCGTCTTTGAGGACCAGGGTATTCAGTCAATGGTCATGCTGCCCATGTTTAGTGAGGATGTAAATACCGGCTTTGTCGGTTTCGATGCTGTAAGGCAGAAAAAGGCCTTCACCGAGCAGGAGATCAACCTGTTGAAAGTCTTAGCCGAAATTACCTCCAACATCCTGGCAAGAGAGAAAACCGAAAGAAATATCCGCTATATGAGCTTTCACGACCAGCTGACCGGCCTCTACAACCGCCACTACCTGCAAATAGAGATGGAAAGGCTCGATACCAAAAGACAGCTGCCCCTGGCGGTGATCATGGCCGACTTAAACGGCTTAAAACTGGTTAATGATACCTACGGCCATGAAATGGGAGACGAAATGCTAAAAACTGCCGCTGATATTTTAAGAAACTCCTGCCGGGAAGAAGATATCATTGCCCGCTGGGGCGGCGATGAATTTGTAGTTCTCCTGGCCCAGACAGACTTAGAAGAAACCCGGTTAATCTGCAAAAGGATAAAAGAAGGTTGCAGGGGCGCATTTGTAGTAGATGTCCCTGTATCAATCGCCCTGGGCATTGCCGCCAAGACTTCAGAAGCTACAAGCCTTAGCGAAACGCTGCAAAAAGCCGAAAGCGAGATGTACAAACAGAAGCTGACCGAAAGCCGCAGCACAAAAAGTGCGGTGGTTACAGCCCTGCTTGATACGTTGGCTGCTAAAAGTTTTGAGACAGAAGAACATACCCGGGGCATGCAAAAAATAGCGCAAAAAATCGGTACCAACCTGAATCTGACCGACAGCGAATTACACCGCCTGGAGTTACTGATTACCCTGCATGATATCGGCAAGATCAATATTGCTGAAGCTATCCTGACCAAGAAGAGTTCACTCACAGATGACGAATGGGAAGCGATCAGGAAACACCCGGAAATCGGTTACCGGATTGCCATAGCTACAGAAGGGTTCGCTCACGTAGCCGAAGACATTTTAGCCCACCACGAAAGGTGGGATAGCACAGGTTACCCGCAGGGTTTAAAAGAGAATAATATTTCCTTGCTGGCCCGCATTACCGCCATAGCCGATGCTTACGAAGTGATGAACAAGGGCAGGCCTTACAAAAACAAGATGAGCAAAAGTGAAATAACTGCTGAATTTAAAAGATGCGCCGGAACCCATTTCGACCCGGAACTGGTGAAAATATTTCTGTCGGTAATAGACAGCGGTGACTCTGATTAGTGAAACAGGGCTAGCGAAAATCGTTACGGGGCACAATAGCCTGGCGAAAAATAAATCCCCCCTTGTGCTTATGATCGCTACTGCCAACCTGATAATTTGTCTTCAATAGCTTCTAAGAACACTTTTACCACGTTCGGATCAAAATGGCTGCCGCTATCCTTTTTGATTAAGGCCAGGGCATCTTCTTTGCTCCAGGCTTTACGGTAGGGCCGGTCGCTGGTCAGCGCGTCATAGACATCGATCACGGCAAAGATGCGCGCTGCCGGCGGGATGGTCTTGCCTTTAAGGCCCCGCGGGTAGCCACTGCCGTCCCACTTTTCATGGTGGCAGTAGGGGATATCTAAGGCGGGCCTGAGGTAATCAATCGGCGCGAGCATTTCAAAAGCGTAGACCGGGTGCTTGCGCATAATCACCCACTCATCTTCCGTCAGCGGGCCGGGCTTCAGCAGAATTGAATCGGGAATGCCCATCTTGCCGATATCATGCAGCAGAGCCCCGCGGCGCACATGGGCCAGCTCTTCATCTTTAATATTCATCTGCCTGGCAATTGCTACAGTCATTTCGGTTACCCGCCGGCTGTGGTCTTTTGTTTCTTCGTCTTTTAAGTCAAGCGCATTGGCCCAGCCTTCGATGGTGGCATTGTAAGCCTGGATTAGATTCACATTGGACCGCTCCAGGCCGTCAAACAGCTTAGCGCTATCGATAGCGATAGCCGTCTGGCCGGCCAGGACTTCCAGAAAATCAAACCACTCTTGATTTACAGCCAACGGATCGCGGTGTAATATTTCCAGTACGCCCTGAATATGTCCCTTGGCCATTAAAGGAACTGCGTGATAAGCGGTAAAGCCTTCTTCGATTAACAACGATTTTTGCTGATGATCGCTAGTGTCAGCCTTAAGATCCGGGATTGACAATAAGTTCCTTTGCATCGCAGTACAGCCTGCATAGCCTTCTCCTGGACGCATAATCAGTTGTTTATGCTTCTCTGTGTTAAACCCGAGCCAGGCATTATATAACATATGCCCGGTGTGGGTTTCCAAAAGCAGTATAGCCGCCGCATTAGTTTGCAGTTGTTTAGTCACCTCCACCAAAATGGTGTTTAAGGTAACGCGCAAATCGAGGCTGCCGGTAATAGCCATATCAATTCTGCGCAGGGTTTTTACCTGTTCTAGGCGTCTCCGGGCGTTTTCAAAGAGCTGTTGGCGGCGGATGGCATTGCCGGACATTTCTCCGATTGCAGCAAGAGTCTTAATTTCTGAATCATTAAAAGAACGATTGTTGGTTGCCAAGTGCCTGGTTATACCCAGAACTCCGATCAGGGATTCTTCTGAACGAAGGGGAACCATGACCGATGGTCCGATCTTATCCATATTATCAAACTTAAGGGCATATGGCTCTGCGTGATAAGCAGATGAAACCACCGGTTTTTCGATGCGCAGAACTTCGCCGCTCAGACCTTCTTCCAACGAAAAAGATTTACTGATCAGACCGGCAAAATAACCTTTGCCGCAATTAATTGTGAAGCTACGGCTGTCCGGTGACAGCAGCGCAATCAATCCGTCATCAGCTTCCAGTAAACGGCAGGTTTCTTGTATGGTTATCGGTAGGAGTTCGTTCAGACTTTTTGCAGAACGCATACTGGCCGAAAATTTATAAAGCACTGCCAGTTCGTCTCTTTGTGAGCGGACAATACATTCTTGCTGCAGGAGAGCATCTTCAATCTGTCTACGTTTGAACAGATCGCCCAACTGGGAGGTTAAGCTTGAACATATTTTGATGAAGTGTTCGTCTTCCTCCCGGGAATCAAACATGAAAAAAATGATTACTGCTATGACCTCTTCTCTGGCCAGCACTGGTATTCCCACTGCTGTTTTCAACCCGATTTCAAGAGCCGGTTTGCGTCTGATAAAAAAAGGTTCGGAGGTTATATCTTTAAACCAGTAGGGTTGCCCGTGTTGCCATGCTAATCCTGGCAAGCCGCTACCGTTGGTAAAAGTAAGTGCTTTGCTTTTTTCAACAAACCGTTCCAGGTTTTGACCTTCTCTATGCCAGGCAGTACTGAAAACCAGGCTATCTTTTGCCGGGTTAAATACCCAGCTTTCACCATACGGCCAGCCGATTTCCAGGCAGATATTTTTGATGGTTGCAATCATTGCAGCGTTAAAATTACTAGCATTACTGATAGCCAAAGCCATATCGGCAAGCAGATTGGCTTTGGCCTCTGCCTTTTTACGATCCTCGATTTCTACCTGTAGATTGAAGTACGCCTGCTGCAGTACGCCAAGCACATAACCTGATGTTGTTCCAACAAATACAAAAACGCCCAGCCGGAACAGCCAGTTAAAAGTCAGTTGCATTTCACCGGTTGCTACCTGAATAGGCATAAGCGGCCCCACAACCAGGCCGGCGGCAACAGCTGCCCAAAAGCCGCCCCTGGTTTTGAAGAGGATGGCGGCAAGCAATATGGGCAGGTACATAGTTTGGACATAAACGTATTTGGTGCCGCCGGCTAGGTAGACAAGCGTACCCAGACCGACCAGCAGAAGTGTTAAAAAAAGGGCGCCAATTACTTTGTTCAAACGAGAGGCGTGTTGCCAGTTGATCATTACCTTCAGCAATAATTTCACCTTCTTAACCGGAGCTGAATATTTCACCAAACATCTTGCCTGGTGCATTGTAGTTAGTCTGATCAAAATAGAACAATGAGCACAACCATTTACGTCTGCGCCCGTTCGCCGGTGGTTTGAAGCGACCGAAGGTAGAAAAAGATCAAAAAACTGATCAGCAGTCCGGCGCTGAGTATGGCCCAGTGTGAGTTGCGATCGGCAACCGCTTCAAAGGCAGGCATGCTTTCAAAAACCATGGTCCACTGGTGGCCGTAGAGATCCATTGTTTCGGTGCTCGTAAAAAGCGGGCGCCGCTCGCTATCTGCTTCAGGTTGAACATAGCTGTTATAAAGCAGGGTTTCTGGTGAAATCTCAGTGCCGTCGTAAAGTTGAACGCCAATTTCGTGAACCTGATCGGGAAAGATGCACGCCATTAGTTCTGGTGCAACGAAGGCGCCTACCACATAGCCTTTGATTACCAGCCTTCGCTCTTCGACGGTGTCAGGGGTCAAGCTGTTTTCATAGACAGGCACGACCAGCAAAAAGCCGGGCCGCCTGCCCTGGGTCTTCTCACCGACCAATATTATCATCCCTGATAATGCCGCTTTGCCGCTGTCTCTTGCCTGTTCAAGGGCAGACTGCCGGACAGGATCGGTAAGGAGATCAAAGCCTA
>Ga0208244_101345_pt1 | contig 13833 bp, 8 predicted proteins | sample SubbioCR12Aug_5A_FD_184828 | JGI IMG/M metagenome (GOLD analysis project Ga0208244, IMG submission 184828) | Serpentinite rock and fluid subsurface biosphere microbial communities from McLaughlin Reserve, California, USA - CR12Aug_5A (SPAdes) | ecosystem: Environmental > Terrestrial > Deep... | reverse complement strand
CCGCCGAGATATATACATTATTAGCAGTAATTGTCTGCCAGTTCTGATATCCCCCTGTGTTCGGTACAGCTAAAAAATCAGTAACTGTGATTCCATTAATTTTCAGATAGATTTTACCCCCATTGTTGAATCCGGACACACAAAAATTAATATCATACAATCCGCTTTGATTAACAGTTGCTGTATATTTCAGCCATTCTCCATGGTCAATCCAACCAATATTAAAACCATTAGATATAAATGGATCTGTACATGTTTCTATATCAACCCCATCATTTCTATAAATCCAGCCGTTATTCCAGGCACTTCCCCCAATATTCTGATAACCATTGTCTAAATAAGCAAATCCTCTTTTCCCCAAATCGTAATCAACTCCGTAAATCAGGCCAGGAATTTGATTATTTACAAATGGGATGGTCGAATTATTATTGAGTTGTCGGAATAATGCATCAATTACATCTTTCTGAAACCGGCATTCTTCAAGTTTTAACTTATCCGCCTGGTTTAATAAGGCATTCATAGCAAATTCTACTGAAGGTTGGGTTGCCTGCCCATTCCAAAAGTCGAGTAGTTTTTGATAACCCGGGGTCTTAGGTGATGATAAAGGACCAGCAATTGATTCAATTTTTTTATGTGGCCACCATGCCCAACCAATTTCATTATTATTCATAAGTTCCACACAATCGATAAACCAGGCATTTGAATTCTCTCCGGTTTCACCTAACCACAAAGGTCTGTTGGTATCATTTCTAAGGTTTATTAAATATTGTATAGAACTTTGATTATTCTCGTTCCAATATTTGTGAAAACTATAAACCATATTCTCGTCCCACGGTGGAGTGAGTCCGTTAAAATCCGTTGCATACCAGTTCCCCTCTATAAAAATTATATGATTTTGATCCACCGCTCTTACGGTATCTGTAATTCTTGTGAATAACTCTCTTAATGGTAGATTGTTCGTGCCCAAATTCCATGCAGGTTCGTTAATGAGATCATAACCGCCGATCCATTCTTTTTGTGAATACCTTTCGGCTATTAATCGCCAAATTTTTACAAGTAAATCTTTGTTATGCTCACTTTCCCATAAGGAAGGAAAACTAGGATTGTAATCACTGATTGCATTTGCGCTTTGCCCGCCTGGACAAGCATGCATATCCAGTATTAAATAAATCTGATTGGATTCACACCAACTTAAAAGTGAATCAATGAATATAAATCCTTCATCATTAAATTGACCAGGATTTGTTGTATCGATAAATAAATTATAATGTAATGGTAGTCTGACGGAATTAAAACCCCAGCTTTTAATTGAATCGATATCTATTTTTCTAACATAGTTCTTTCGATAAACATCATAAAAAGTTTCTGTATTTGCCGAACCAACAAGATCCCGAATTTTCTTTTTTATCTCCCATTGAGCATTTGCAAACCCGGATGTATGAAGCATATAGCCTTCCTGTAAAAGCCACCCACCAAGTCCAATCCCTTTCAGAATCACCTCCTGTCCTGCACCGTTTACAATATCCTTATTAAGAACCCTTAAATATCCCTGGGCAATTAATTGCTGACCAAAAGCAATTAAGAAAAATATTACAAACGTTAAAGAGAAATATTTTTCTTTCACTATTTAATTCCTAACTCCTTACACATTCTGTAAAAATTAGGGGGTGCTAAACCGAGTTTATTCGCAGCTTCGGTATCCGAAGAAGATAGTGTCCTTACATATAAGAAATACTTTTTCCTAAATACTTTTTCAATCTCTTTTAAAGAGAGTAACTCGTTCGAGGATGGAAATCCTAATCCATTAGATACATCATCTGATAATGGTTCTATAAACCCCATACTCCTTTTTGCAATCTCAAGCGTAATTATTGCTTCTCCTGTAAATAAAAGTCTTTGAACAATATTTTTTAATTCTCTTACATTTCCGGGCCATTTGTAATTAACTAAAAATTCCATTGCTTCAGGTTCAATCAGTGGTTTCTCTTGTCCCATATCTATACTAAATAATGATAGATAATGATCAAGTAAAACCGGAATATCTGTCCTTCTTTCAGTTAATGATGGGACTCTAATTGAAACAACGTTTAGTCTGAAATAGAGATCCTCTCTGAATCTTTTTTCTTTCACCTCATTTTCAATTATTTTATTTGTGGCAGCAATAATTCGAACATCAACTTTAATTTTTTCAGTACGACCAATTTTTTCAAGTTCACCATCCTGAATAACTCTCAGCAGTTTAACCTGAGCCGGCAGAGGCAATTCTGTAATTTCATCAAGAAAAATTGTACCTTTATGAGCTTGCTCAAACAATCCCAGTTTTTTCCTGTCAGCCCCTGTAAAAGCCCCCTTTTCATAACCGAACAATTCACTTTCCACTAATTCTTGTGGAAGACTCCCGCAATTTATTGGGACAAAATTTTCATACTTTCTTGAAGAATTATAGTGTACATTATAAGCTACTAATTCTTTACCGGTTCCAGAGGCTCCCCTTATCAGAATTGATATATCGCTCTGTGAACATTTAGAAATATCATTTCTGAGTGTATTAATTGTAGATGAGTTCCCAACTATTTTTTTTTGAGTAAGTATTTCTTCAACATTTCTTATAATTTTGCTATTTGAGCGTATTTTCTCCTTTTCTAATTTTGCTTTATGAAAGGCATTAAAAATACTCAAGATAAAATCTGTCGGTTGATAAATATATTCCTCAATATCACCCGGATATTTTGTACAATACCAAAATGCTCCTGCTTTCATTAGTTTATTTGCGAACGTAAAATCGGTGATATTTATTGTCATTTTAGTGATGACTATAATCTGGATGGAATGATCGATTAATTTTATTCCTCTAATAAGCTCTTCTCCCATTAAACCGCCTGCAATTTGAAAATCCATTATAACAAGATCATAGTTATCATTATTTTTTCTTAACAGATCTAAAGCAGATTTCCCTGTTGATACAATGTCTTTTATAATAATTTGGGCTTTAAATGGGTTTACTGTATTAAGAACCCTTCTTACATCATATTCTTCATCCTCTATTAAAAGTATTTTAATTAGATTTTCAGTCATTAAAAACTCAACTTTCTTTTTAGTTAGGTATTATTATTTCGTATTTACAACCATTTTTCTCGAGGTTCTCTGCATCAATTGTCCAACCACATCTTTTTGATATTTGATATGCGATAAAGCAACCGTATCCGCCCATGGGTAAATCTCTATCTTTTGTTGAAGTGTTCTCTAAAAATAACATTTTAATTTTATTGTCAGATATTTCCAGTAATTCAGAATTAATCCCCACTCCATTATCTTCTATTACTAATTTTGTGTGATTAAACTGTTTATTATATATAGTTTTTATTTTTATTAGAAGATTTTCTGCCTTCGAGTGGTCAATACTATTTTGAATTAACGGCTCTAACATTTCCCAGATAACATATTCATTTATATGTAAAACTGGTATGTCAGGGTCCAGCTCCAGGTCAAATCTAAATGAATCAGAACTTCTTGAAATTCTTAGAAATATGTTATCCACTAAAAAGCTTATTACTTCATTAAGATTTGTCTTATATATACTACTTCTAATTGTTTGAACCGGAGGGTCAAACCACTTCATGTCATAGATAACTCTTGAGATAAAGTTTGAATATTTTGTAACTCTATATTTAGTTTCATCAATATTTTGAGGAGTTAGAGAACGCAAATCATCTTTAATAAAGCCCATTACTTTTTCGGCTTTATGATGTGTATGGTAGATCCTTTTAGTGAACACTAATTCCTTGTCGTAATCTATTTGTTTTTTTAGGTTCTTCTCATGCTCTTCAAACAACAGTATTTGTGCGTCATCTCTCTCTTTAACTGTATAAGAAGAAATAAAATACATCGCTAAAAGTCCTAAAAGTATCAGAGAGATATAAATAAGATTTGTTTCATCATACGTTGCAATTATCTGATCCGTTATGAATGAAAAATCGGTTGAATTTTTCATATAAACCACACCTATAAATTCTCCATTAATTACTAATGGGACAAAAATGTTAAACTCGTTATTTATAAGTTTACTGTGTATCTGCTCTGATTCTGCTATAGAGTTTTTAAACTCTTTATACATTTCAATTACTCGTCTTTGGGATTTTTGGACAGGAGATATTTTCTTGGAATCTTTAAGTAAAACCTCAAAAAGCTCTTTGCCATTATCTATTAGAATAATCTCATCCCCATGATTTATTAGTATACAGATTTCTTCCAAATTATGCTGAAGTTTTTGTTGACTTAAAATTATATCAAATGACTGAATAACCTTTCGTTCTGTTTCGATGTTTAATTGCTCTTTAGAAACCACACTCTCAATTATTAGTTCAAGTGAAGTGGTGGTTAAATTAGCGAGATTTTCTGCTGAATCTTTTTGGTACCAGTCCCGTGTTTCACTTAATAACGTATTTACCGAGTTCTTATTTATAAGTGTGATAACCAATTGAAAGGAGATTAAAACTATAAAAAGAACAGTTAAATGCTTAAACTCAAAATGATATTCTTTAATTCTTTTAGATAATCTCATTTCTTCTACTTTATTAATCCAATTTCCGAGTTAATTTTCTTCTCTGAATTAATTAATGCTTCATCAACGGTGATATCACCTTTGATTGCTTTACTCAGGTTTTGTGAAACGATATCAGATATTCTTGTATAATTCTCCAAATAGGGTCTATGAACTCCTTTTGAGATTAGCTCAGAAAAAAACTTCATTTCCGGATTAGAGTTAATAAGTTCGGGGTTATTATATAAGTTGTTGTTGATAGGTAAAAACCCCCCTTCCTCAAAAAGAATTTTTTGTGCTTCTATACTTGATGCAAATTCAATAAAAATAGCCGATTCATTTTTATTTTGAGAGAATTTCGAAATCATAAGGTTCCATCCTCCGAAAATTGAAACTCTTCTGCCACCCATGAAGTGGGGATTTGGTATAAATTTTACAGCTTCATAAATCCCGCGTTCCATCAAAAGACCTTTATACTCTTTTTTAAAACCTGGCCATCCCCGCAGAAATATCCTATTATTAGTAATAAAACTGTTATAAGAATCATTTTCCATAAAACTGCTCACCTCTTTTGGCGAAACTTTATATTTATTCACTAAATTCACAAGCAGTTCTAAGGCTCTTTTAGGTTCACTTGCATTTAATACAATCTTTCCATTCCTTATAAATTCAAAAGATAAACTTTCAAGCATCTCAATAAAAATGCATGTCAGTCCCTCATAATCATCTGCTTGAAACAAGAAATAAGGTAAATCGAGCTCACTTATTTTAATAAAATCTTCCCAGGTAATCGAATTCTCTAATTTTGACATTAAAGAATTAAAGTTTTTTGTTTTTTTTAGTAAATCTTCGCGATAAAACATTAATGAAATATCCAGATAAAATGGAGAAGCATATAAGGTGTCGTTATGATAACATGAAGTGAGGGCATAATTTAGTAAATTATTCTTGGTAGAATCCTTCAAATACTTCTCAAGAGGAACTGTCCATTTAGCAAACCTCGGTACCCATATCTGATCAACAGCTATTACATCAATCCTTTCACTTTTACTTCTTAAAAATCTTGTAAGTAATTCTTTTCTTTCATTAGTGCTGAACTTTTCGAATGGAATATCAATTGGGATTACTTGAATTTGTTCTTTGTAAATCTCATTGAATCTATCTATTAACTTTTGATGCGCTTTAGAGATATTATCAACATAATAGATTTTTTTTAACAACAGACTTCCTTTTTCTGGTGATTTTGATGGAAAGAAAAAAAATGTTAAAAGAATTGAAACTATGACTACAGTCGCAATTAATAATAAGTAAATAAATTGTTTAGTCTTCGCTTTAAGAAATTTATTGTTAGGAATTTCTTTCATATATCAATTATTTTATCTTATTGAGTGCATTGTTAATTTTTAGTTTAGCAAAAAGCATACCTCGTAAAAACTCCAAATGATAGAATAATAACCGTCTAACTGAATTATAAATATATTTTTCTGTTAGTTAACCCGGAATAGTTATCATTTTGATAATGTCTCTATTATTAAAATGATAACTAGAATAAAGTAAAACTATCTTTCCATTTAAATTCTACTCATTTCATTAATAAGATTGTCATCATTATATAAATTACTAGGCATAGTATTTGAAATCTCACTCCAAATTAATCTAATTATTCGTAGAAAAAATTTATAAGCGGAGCGCATATGGCAACAAATCCAAAAAATGAAAAAGCTAATATCTCAAGCACAAATATAACAAAAAACTATACGCTTGAGCTGACCATACTAACCACTCTATTTTTTATGTGGGGGTTCATTACGTGCCTTAACGATATATTAATACCTCATTTGAAAGCGATATTTGAGCTCACATATTTTCAAGTAATGCTAATACAGTTTACATTCTTTACAGCATATGCAATAGTTTCACTTCCTGCAGGTATTCTGGTTGAGAAGATAGGTTATAAATCAGGAATTATTTTGGGTCTATTAACTGCTGCATTGGGAACTGCACTGTTCTACCCTGCCGCAGATTACCGCTCTTATGGAATCTTTCTTTTTGCTCTCTTTGTCCTAGCTTCGGGAATCACCTTGCTTCAAGTGGCTGCAAATCCATATGTTGCTATTCTTGGGAACCCCGAAACAGCACCCAGCAGATTAAATTTGTCACAGGCTTTCAATTCACTAGGGACAACAATCGCCCCAATATTTGGGTCAATGCTAATATTATCAGTAACCGTTCTTAGTGCAGATACAATCGCCAGTATGACAATTGAGGAGGCAGAAGCGTACAAAATTATGGAAGCCAATGCCGTTCAAACCCCTTATCTTATTTTAACAGGTATGCTAGTTCTAATTGCCATTCTCTTTTCACTTTTCAAACTGCCTAAAATTGATGCCGCTACATCAACATCAGGAAATGATATAGCAAGTAATGATAATAATCATAAAAGTGCTTGGCAGTACAAACATCTTGTCTTAGGTGCCGTTGCAATATTTGTCTACGTAGGTGGTGAAGTTGCTATTGGAAGTTTTCTGGTAAATTATTTTAATGAACTATTAAAAATGCCTGAAGCAGAAGCAGGTAAATATGTTGCTTTGTATTGGGGGGGGGCTATGATTGGTAGATTCTTTGGTTCAATTACTTTATCTGGAATGACTAACAAAAAGAAAAAAAATATTTATTCTTCTCTTGTATTTGTGCTTGCACTTGTACTTGCACTCTATATAACTAAAGAATATCAAAATATTTCAAACATTTCATTTTCTGGATTTCCCAAAACAGCTACCTTTTTAGTTTTAGTCGGATTAAACTTTATAGCTTTTAATTTAGGAAATCGAAAACCAGGTAAAACGCTTGCGATTCTTGCTGTCTTTGCTGCGGGTTTAGTAATCATTTCTATGATTACTTTTGGTCAATTTGCTATGTGGAGTATTCTAGCAGTTGGTTTATTCAACTCAATCATGTTCCCAACAATTTTTACCCTTGCCATATATGGACTTGGTAAACATACCGGTCAGGGATCGGGAATATTATGTATGGCCATCGTAGGAGGAGCAATAATTCCAGTAATTCAGGGCTATTTTGCTGATACAATTGGAATTCATCATGCTTTCTTTTTACCTGTATTATGCTATGCTTATATAGCTTATTACGGTTTTAAAGGACATGTACCATCATTTAATAAAACCGTGAAAGTATAATCTACATGAAAATTGAAGTAACTCTTGGTATAGATGTAGGTGGCACAAACACAAAATTTGGTTTTGTTGACCGGACTGGAAATTGTATCGTTCAATCTTCCATGTTAACTTTAGCAGATCAGAAAGCCGATAAGTATTTTGACCGATTATACTCTGAGGTTGATGCATTATATGCCACCCTTTTAAATAATTATATTTTAAAAGGAGTCGGTGTAGGTGCACCAAATGCGAATTATTATAGCGGAACTGTTGAAAATCCCCCAAATCTAAATTGGGGGATTGTTGAAGTAGTTAAAATCCTTAATAATTACTTCAAAGTTCCTACTGCAATTACAAACGATGCCAATGCTTCTGCAATAGGCGAGATGCTATTTGGTGCAGCAAAAGGAATGAAAGATTTCATTGTTATTACTCTTGGAACGGGACTAGGCAGCGGTATAGTTGCTGACGGAAAACTCGTTTATGGAGCGGATGGATTTGCAGGCGAACTTGGTCATACTGTATTCGATATAAATGGTAGAGAATGCGGCTGCGGGAAAAAGGGTTGTCTAGAAACTTATGCCTCCGCTACAGGTATTAAGCGAACAGTTATGGAACTACTTTCAAAATCAAACGAAAAAAGTTTGCTAAGAGATATAAGTTTTAATCTGCTTGAATCAAAAACTATTTGTAATGCCGCTTTAGAGGGGGATAAAATTGCGATTGAGGCTTTTGAATTTACAGGAAAAGTATTGGGACAAAAACTGTCCGACGCGGTCGCTGTTACAAGCCCAGAGGCAATTATCCTGTTTGGTGGATTAGCACTTGCTGGCGACCTAATAATCAAGCCGACAAAAAAATCTTTAGAAAAAAATCTATTTCATGTATTTAGAAATAAAGTTAAACTAATTCCATCGGGTTTGCCTGAAGGGGAAAGTGGAGTTTTAGGTGCAAGTGCTTTGATTTGGAATGAGCTAATGCACAAATGATACGATTTTACAGAAGTAATGTGTAATGATAAGATACTTAATTCATATTCTACAAATAATAAACCCTTTACAATATCTGATAGACTATTCTGAGTTGATTGATTTTTGCAAAGAAAGGATCGATAAAGAATGAAAAGAATAGTAACTATTCTAAGTGTTCTATTTTTTTTAATACAAAATTCTTGTAAAGAAAAACCATCCGAGACGCTAGACTTATCAGCTTCTATCTCAGAACATGTTGAAAATCTTCTTTCACAAATGTCCCTTGAAGAAAAAATTGGTCAAATGACTCAGGCAGAAAGAAATGCTCTAGAGAATATTGGTGACATTAAAACTTATTTTCTTGGCTCACTTTTAAGTGGTGGCGGCTCTTCACCATCTGTCAATTCTACAAAATCATGGGCAGATATGTACGATTCTTATCAGAGTTATGCACTGCAAACCAGGTTAAAGATTCCATTAATTTACGGTATAGATGCTGTACATGGTCATAATAATGTTATTGGAGCCACAATTTTTCCGCATAACATAGGTTTGGGTTGTACAAGGAATCCACAGTTGGTACAGCAAGCAGCTGCAATTACTGCAAAAGAAGTTGCTGCTACCGGTATTGATTGGACATTTGCACCATGTATTGCAACAGTACGGAATGAACGTTGGGGAAGATCTTATGAAGGATTTGGAGAAACTCCAGAACTTTCTCAAATAATGGCAGATGCTGCAGTAAGAGGCTTTCAGGGAAATACTCTTTCCGAAAACACTACTATTCTTGCTTGTGCAAAACATTTTCTTGGTGATGGCGGAACAAAAGACGGTATAGATCAAGGTAATACAATTGAGGATGAATCTGCAATCAGGCAGTTACATCTTCCCGGCTACATTTCTGCAATAAATGCTGGTGTTAAATCAATTATGATTTCTTACAGCAGTATAAATGGACAGAAAATGCATGGAAGCAAATACTGGATTACTGATGTTCTAAAAAATGAACTTGGGTTCAAGGGTTTTATCGTATCTGATTGGCAAGGGATCGACCAGTTGGGGAATGATTATAAAACTAATATAATGATATCTGTGAACGCTGGGATTGATATGGTAATGGTTCCTAATCAGTATAAAAACTTCATTCAAAAACTAAAAGAATTGGTCAACGAGAATCGGATTTCGATGGAAAGAATTGATGACGCCGTGAGGAGAATTCTTACTGTTAAATTTGAGCTTGGACTTTTTGAAAAACCGTATGCAGATCCTAGTCTTACTTCTTTAGTCGGTTCTTTTTCTCATCGTGAAGTAGCTAGACAATGTGTAAGAGAATCATTAGTCCTATTAAAAAACAAAAATAATTTTCTTCCATTATCAAAAAATATCTCAAGAATTCATATAGCCGGCAAAAGTGCTGTTGATATAGGAAATCAATGCGGTGGTTGGACGATATCGTGGCAAGGTTCAAGTGGAGAAATCACTTTAGGAACTACGATTTATCACGCTATAAAAAACACAATTTCAAAGAACACTCAATTAATCTATTCTTTTAATGGAAGTGGAGTGCAATCCGGTGATGTAGGTGTTTTAGTTATTGGAGAAACTCCTTATGCTGAATATCAAGGGGATAAAAAGAATCTCTCTTTAGCACAGGAGGACATAACCGCGATAAACAATTTTAATGCTGCCGGTATTCCATATGTCATAATTCTAATTTCAGGAAGACCTATGATAATTACAGATGTAATTGTAAATTGCGATGCATTTATTGCTGCGTGGCTTCCGGGTACTGAAGCTCAAGGAATTGCAGATGTTTTATTCGGGGATTATAATTTTACAGGAAAGCTTTCGCATAGCTGGCCGAGATCTATGGAACAGATTCCTATCAATATTGGCGATATAGATTATGATCCTTTATTCCCTTACGGATTCGGTCTAAGTTATTAAATTTTTGATAGAAAAACTTGACTTGTGAAACAAATTCTTAATAAGGATAGAATTATTTTATCTTACAATAGTTATTGATTCTTTAATTACAAAAAAATGTATTATAAAATGAAACAATTATTTAAAACTCAACTGATGTACCTCATGATTCTTTCTTTTTCAATTTCTTGCTGTAAGGGAAAAGATACTGTTTCAGCTCTTAATGATACTATTCCGGAGATCCCCGGTTGGACTTTAGTCTGGAATGATGAGTTCAATGGTGAAAAAATCGATTTAACCAAATGGTCTCACGAAGTGAACGGAGACGGCGGAGGGAATAATGAACTGCAATTCTACACAAATCTTGCAGAGAATTCATACATTGAAGGCGGTTCGCTTATAATACAAGCACTCAAAAAAAATTATCTCGGTAAAGAATATACATCCGCCAGAATGCGTACTTTGCATAAGGGAGACTGGACATATGGTCGTTTTGATATTCGGGCAAAACTTCCATATGGAAAAGGTTTATGGCCAGCAATTTGGATGCTTCCAACTGATTGGGTTTACGGAGGTTGGCCTACAAGCGGTGAAATTGATATAATGGAGTTATTGGGTCATGAGCCTAATAAAGTCTACGGAACTATTCATTACGGTCCAGCTTGGCCTAATAATCAACATAGCGGTGGAAGTTATATATTGCCTTCCGGTACATTTTCAGATGATTATCATATTTTTTCGATTGAATGGGATTCGACAGGAATTAAGTGGTATGTTGATGGATTCAATTATCATACGGAAATTAAAGGACAACCTTTCGACAAAAGATTTCATATCCTGTTAAATGTTGCGGTAGGGGGGAATTGGCCCGGATCACCAAATGTCTCAACAGTATTTCCTCAAAAAATGTATGTGGACTATGTAAGAGTATATAGAAAGACCGACAGTAATTAAGCGGAATAATTATTAAATACAAACTTTAAATTGATATTTGAATATCTTGATAGCTAAACCCCTACTCCAAAATAAAATGACTAACAGATGAAATTACTAATTAGACTCTTTTTGTACTCTCTGCTAATTTATACCATTTATCCTCAAAATGAGGAGGTGGTTATTGCCGAAATTGGGAATGATAAAATTACAGAAAAGGAATTCAGACTTCGATATGAACTTTCACCGTTTCTTTCGTTGCAGAGTAGTTGGAATTTTGATTCACTGAAATATGATTTCCTTTATTCGCTAATCGCAGAAAAACTTTGGGCAATGCAAGCTAAAGATATGGGACTAATAGCGCACCCTGATTTTAGTTTTTATTTCAAACCTCTTGAAGAAATTTATGTGCGAGATGCACTTTTTAAAGAAGAAGTCGAAAATAAAGTAATTCTCACTGATGATGACATTTCCAACGGGATACTAAAGTCGCAGACAACATTTAAGGTTAAGATTGTATCATCCTTTGACTCTTTACTAATATTTAATTTTTATAAAGAGCTGCTAATAATACCCAATTTTGATTCTGTATTGAGCCCTTATAACAATATTAAGCCCGATATTCAATTAATGGAAATAGCGTTGGGAAAATTAAAAGATGAAGAATTTGAAGATCTTCTATATGGGTTGGACATTAATGAATTTACAAAGCCGGTTCAAAGTGAAATTGGTTGGGTTATATTTTTTATTTCTGAGAAAATGTTCAAGATTGTAGATCCTGCTGACGAAAAGATTATTAACGACATTAAAACGAAGATCCGTACACGCAGAATTATGGTTCGCTATGAAGAATATCTGAAAGATTTACTCTCGGGAATCGAGGTTATCCCAAACGAAAATTTGTTTTTCTCCGCTGCCACTGAAGTTATTAATAGATTATCTACTAAAAAACCGCAGCGAACAGAATCGGGTTACTTTTACTTGCTTGATGATGGTGATTTCAGAACTATTAAATTTAACCTTGGTGAGGCAAAACTTAATAAATCTTTATTTAGCATACATGACAGAAGCATTACTACAAAAGATTTTTTAGCCGATTTAGCATTCAAGGATTTCGGAACAGAAACTATTGATTCGGTTTTTATTATTCGAAAACTTGTAAAAAATCTAAAATCTTTTATTGAAAATCAATTACTTACTTATGAAGGTTATAGAAAGGGATTGGATAAAATCCCTGAAGTTCAAGATGATCTTTCCATGTGGAAAAAGAATTATTTGGCACAATTACTAAAAATTTCTTTTCTTGATTCTGTATACACTACCGATGAAGAAGTATATCAATATTTCCTTAATAGTATTGTAAAGGATTCCACTCTTATTTTTCTTAATCTTCAAATAGTTGCATTGGATGACCTGGATAAAATAGCATTCATTTTTGAACGACTTCAGAAATCTGATAGTTTTGACGATATACTCTTAGATTTTGGCAAAACAGATACGCTAACTAATGATAATGGAGAAACTGGACTGAAGCCTTATCTGGCATTAGGTGATTTAGGTCTGATAGCAGCTAACCTAAAACAGGACCAGATTTATGGCCCAATCAAAAGAAACAACAAGTACACTTTGTTTCGTGTAAAGGAAAAGAAACAATCGGGAAACATTATAAATCAGTCCTTTGATTCAATTAAAGATGCACTCAGAAATCAATTACGGACGATTAAATTAAATGAAATTGTTAATAGAAAAACTATAGAGTATGCATCAAATAAAATAATTAAAATAAATAACTCAAAAATTAATAGCATAAAATCATCGGAGATACATATGTTCGTGCATCGATTGATGGGATTTGGTGGTAGAATTACTGCAGTACCATTGACAGACAACTGGACTGATTGGATTAATGTTCATGAATTGAAAAAGTTGTTTTTACCCTAAAATTGTTTTACGATTTGACCGAGCTTTCTATTTCTTCTGACTTGGTTTAAAACCGGAATATCTGTTAAAAGAATACAAACACTCGAACACTTATATTGAAAAATGGGACGCTGATTTTTTATTAAGTTATAACCTTCGAGGTTAGAGTATAATTAAACACGCCAACCTCGAAGGTTAGATACAATTTGTAGATATACATTCCGTTTGCAAGATTACCCGCCTCGAATTCTGCTGTTGATTATTATGATGGCGAAACCTCCCAAGGAGTCCTTTGGACATACACCCGGCATTAGTTATAACTCTACGGTGAAATTTTGTAGAGAAGTATTTAGTATCGATACACAACGCA
>Ga0208244_101344_pt1 | contig 13835 bp, 13 predicted proteins | sample SubbioCR12Aug_5A_FD_184828 | JGI IMG/M metagenome (GOLD analysis project Ga0208244, IMG submission 184828) | Serpentinite rock and fluid subsurface biosphere microbial communities from McLaughlin Reserve, California, USA - CR12Aug_5A (SPAdes) | ecosystem: Environmental > Terrestrial > Deep... | reverse complement strand
AATGCCATAGCCGGCAACTAAGACGGCACGGTCAATATTAGCTAATTGAGGGATAAACAATTTTGAACCGGTCGGAATCACTTTTGGGTCGGTTGCCACAGATACAAAGGGTTGGATAGTATACCCGCCATAACCTAAAAAATCAGATACAACCCGGACTTTGCCAGCCCGTTTTAGATAACTGATGCGGCGTCCATCCTTTAGTTCAGCGCACGACTCGATTTTAAAGTCTTTGACAAATTTATGACAAAAATAGCCGAGTAACTTGCCATTTTCAAGGTATAAAGGAGTAGTCTTACTGCCCGTATAATCACTTTCTTCAACTATCCAGTAAAAGGTAACCTTAAATTTGCCTAAATATTGACGGTTTTCTGTGGGCGCTAAATCTGATTTTGTGATATCCATGTGCAGTAATCGGGTTTCCGGTTTTTCGTCTGCTTCTTTCATTACCGGTCGATAAAAACACGATAATTCGAGAAGCAATATAAAGACAAAAAACCGTAATACGCGGTTTTTACTAATGCTCAAACGCATAGATATAATTATATGGCAAAAATCTGAACCTGTCAAGTTGAATTTTCAATACAATAATGCACCTTTTATATATATAAAACATTGAATATTAATGTCTTATTCTTGTTTTCGGCAATAATTTTAAAGAAAATTACGGTAAGGCATAAATAACTCATAAGGGTATTGAAATTATGGGGTTGACACTGGTCGTTTTGTAGGTGTATAATTGATATGTTAATGATTAATCATGATGATATTGACCAGATAAAATATAGCCTTGGGATTATAAATGAGAAAATTGGTCAGGCTGCATCCAGGGCTGGTCGATCTGGTACAGAAATAACGATTGTTGCGGTTACAAAGACTATATTGCCTTCGAAAATCCATGCAGCAATTGAAGCCGGCATTACAGTTATCGGTGAAAACAGGGTACAAGAGGCAATAAGTAAGTATCCTGATATAGCAAATCAAGTTGAATGGCATTTAATCGGCCATTTACAGACCAATAAGGTAAAAAAAGCGGTCCAAATCTTCTCCATGATTCAAAGTGTTGACTCACTGCATCTTGCCCAGGAGATTGACAAGCGGTCAAAGGTAATAAATAAGGTAATGCCGGTCTTAATTGAGGTTAATACATCTGGTGAAGAGACTAAATTTGGCGTTGAGCCAGGCCAGCTCTTTGGTTTAATTAAAGATATGCTTGGTCTACCCAATATGAAACTAATGGGTTTGATGACAATCGGCCCGGGTCTGGCGGTTCGAGATAAAGAAAAGTCACGACCATGTTTTCGTATGTTGTTTGATTTAAAGCAAAGGGCAGAACATGAATTTAGTATAAAGTTACCTTATCTTTCAATGGGCATGAGCTCGGATTTTGAAGTTGGAATCGAACAAGGTTCAAATATGGTCAGAATCGGAACCGCAATCTTTGGCAGTCGGTCTAAATAAATATGGAAAAAGAGATATTTGAACAGTTTGTGATTGAATCGGTCAAGGATTTACCTCAGTTTTTCAAGGATAAGATGGAAAATATCAGCATTATTATTGAAGATTTCCCCTCTTTACAAGTGCAGAAACAGATGAAGCATGGTCCGTATGAGCTTTTGGGTATTTATCAGGGCGTGCCTTACCGAAAACGAGGATTTTGGTATGGTAATGTCATGCCCGACAAGATAATTATTTATCAGAAACCGATTGAAAACATTGCTAAAACCGAACCAGAAATCAAAGCCCTGGTCCGAAGAGTAGTAATGCACGAAATCGGACATTATTATGGGCTTTCAGAACAGGAATTAAGAAAGGCAGGAGTATAAGATATGAATAAGTTTTTTTCCACAACTATAATTGGCATTAGAAAAGGCACTCAGTGCGCGATGGCGAGCGATGGACAGGTTACTTTTGGCGAAACGATTGTCAAAGAGACCGCAAAAAAGATAAGAAAAGTATATAATAATAAGATTTTAGTCGGTTTTGCCGGTTCTGCAGCTGATGCTTTTACCCTGTTTGAGCGGTTTGAGAATAAATTACAGGAATTTCACGGTAATCTGCCCAGGGCAGTGGTCGAGTTGGCTAAAGACTGGCGTCAGGACCGAGTCTTAAGACGGCTCGAAGCATTGCTGGCAATTTTGAATCAGGAGCACAGTTATATTGTTTCTGGTTCCGGCGATGTGATTGAACCAGATGACGGTATTGTTGCGATCGGTTCTGGCGGTCCTTATGCTTTGGCATCAGCCCGGGCTTTGAATAAATATACGGATTTAGAACCAAAAGCGATTGTTGAAGAATCAATACGAATTGCTGGCGGCATCAATATCCACACCAATCAAAACATAAATATTGAAACTTTAGAATAACGAGTAGAACACGAATACAACCGGGTTTTATCGGGTAAAAGAAATATCCTGTCAACCCCGCACCTATTCTCAAATGCAAAAAAATACCACAGAGTCACAAAGGCACGAAGGGCACAAAGATTTTCTCTTGATTTTCTCTGTGTCTTTGTGGTATCTGTCCTCAAGAATAGGTGCGGGGTCAACGATAAACGGGCAATACAGATTTTATTTTATTAATTGAGTTATGACTGTTAAGACCGCACCAGTAATAACCGGCACAGACAGGTTATCGTCAATATTAAACGGCACTGCTTCAATTAAAGTAGCGATAAAGGAACCAATAAAGATTAACGGGATGGGCACACCAAGATAAATATGCAGGATATATCCTAACACAATACAGGCGATAAAATGGGCTAATGAACCTTCAAGGGTTTTATTAAAAAACTTATGCCTGCCATAAGCAAGTCCTAAAATCTTTGCCGACATATCACCAAAGATCAGAAATACGATTGCGGTAAAGGCGATATTGCGTTCAAATAAGAGGAAACTTAAAAAACATCCGAGTAAAAATAAAGTCATGGATGAGATGCGCAAGTGTTCTTTATCTTTATACACGGCAAACGATTTTTTAATATCTTTAATTAGAAATTTGCCCACCTTTTTATTAAGAATACGAATTATATCTGTAATAAAAAAGATTGCAAGCACGACGCCGATTAAAGTGACCAGTGCTGAATGGGAGATAAAAAAACTGAGCAAAGGAAATGCCAGCGCCGCGGGCCGGAGTAAAGTCCGCCATAATCTGAAATCAGGATAGACCGCGATATTAATACTGAATAACTGAAATTTTAAGATATTGTAAACCGCGATATAAAAAAGATAGGCAATCAGGACAAAGGTCGTAGCGGTTTCAAAACTTAAAGGCGTACGGATAATGAGAAAGTAAGCAAACAGAGGTAAAACCGCAACTGAAATCAGTTCCTGAGTCTGAGAAATCAGAATCATTACCAAAATCACAATAACTAAAAGCACTAAATCCCATACCTGAAGCGGATTTCGGGCGACAAAAAATATCTGATACAAGTTATATAATAAGATACCGGTTGAGGTCGCCGCACCCTGACCGCTTTTAAAACCAATATAAAAAGGAAAAATATGTCCAAGGATTGCGGCAAAGCCGGCAAGATAAGCAATCACAAGCGAGGTTTTTAACAGATGCTGGGCAATCATGATTGCCAGCACACCTTTGCTGACATCATAAATTGCGGTTGGGATACCAGCCAAGACACCGACTGATTTTATGACATTGGTCGTACCTGCATTTTTAGTGCCGACTTCGCGGATATCAAACTGCTTTAACCATTTGCCTAAAAAATAAGCAGGCAGGATTGAACCCAAAACATAGCCGATTAGTATCGCAATAATACTATTAAACATATTCACCTCTTGAACTTCCCGAATAATATGAACTAAAATTTAAGGTTTGTCAACCCCGCACTTATTTTTGAGTATGTGTGAATTATCAACATTGCTTTCTGGTTTTTCTGCACAACATTTGAGAATAGGTGCGGGGTTAAGGGCTGACTCGCGTCGTTATTTTGAATACGGCTCAGAGTCAAAGGGGGGGGCGATTCTGGGGGTCGCCCCCCCTCTCTAAGTTACTTTGCTGTAAGCTCTCGAACTTGCTTTGTTCCATTCTTTGTTGGTTAGAAAGTCGCGTCCTTTGTAAGTCTTTTTGTAATGACAAAACGGGCAACCAATGTCAGAAGCTCACGTGTGTCAAACGGAGTAGATTCTGGAGTGGGACTTCGGGTCAGAAGTTGAGCGATGATTAGAGGTTGGGACTTGAAAACATATTAAAATTGACTCTAAATGATACTTATTAGACACACCCAAGCAAAACAAACGGGATACTTCTAGTTTGTAAGACAAGGTTTTTGCCGTGCGAAAAAGAAAGCAAACCTAAAGGTTTGCCCTGCATTTTTAGAAGCTGAATCAAGTTCGAAATGACATCTATTGCATTTGCTTCTTAATCTATTTGATATTTCATATATGTTGTTGATTTTTTATATTTAATTTTAAGTATAAATAGGTACGGGGTTGACCTTTATGTCAGTTTCAGATATAATATAAGACTTATTTGTTACTGTTCTTTGGCAAAATTAATTATATTTTTATAAAGATAACTTAATAAAAATCAATTTCGAATTTCGAATTTCGAATTTCGAATTTTCATCAGATAGGAGTTTTAAATGCAGAAACCTAAAATTGTTACAAAATTACCTGGTCCCAAAGCACAGAAATTACTGCGCAAGGACAAGAAATTTATTTCGCCATCTTATACCCGAAGTTATCCGGCCGTGATTGAACGCGGTCAAGGATGCTGGGTCTGGGATGTTGATGGTAATAAGTTTTTGGATTTCAATGCCGGGATTGCGGTCTGTTCTACTGGTCATTGTCATCATGAAGTAGTCAAAGCAATCCAGAAACAAGCCGAAACTTTAATCCATATGTCGGGTACTGATTATTATTATCCTTTGCAGACCGAGTTAGCAGAAAAGTTAGCAGAAATCACGCCTGGCGGCATGAATAAGCGGGCATTTTTCTGTAATTCCGGCGCCGAATCGGTCGAAGGCGCTTTTAAATTAGCCCGGTATATGACCAAACGGCAATATGCAATTGCTTTCTGGGGCGCGTTCCACGGCCGGACTATGGGTGCTTTGTCTTTAACCGGCAGTAAAGTTACCCAGCGTCAGGGTTTTGGTCCTTTGATTGCCGGCGTGCATCATGTTCCATATGCTTATTGTTACCGCTGTGCTTATAATCTGGAATACCCAGGCTGTGATTTTGCCTGTATTAAACATATTGAAGATACTTTATTTAAGAAGACCGTGCCGCCAGAAGAGGTCTGCGGAATTTTTATCGAGCCGATTCAGGGTGAAGGTGGGTATGTGATTCCACCTAAAGGTTATTTTAAACGCCTAAAAGCATTATGCGATAAGTACGGAATTTTGTTAATCGCGGATGAGGTTCAGTCTGGCATGGGACGAAGCGGCAAGATGTTTGCAATGGAGCACTATGACGCGATGGCGGATATTTATTGTGTTGCCAAAGGTATTGCTTCAGGTATGCCGATTGGTGCGTTTGTTGCCAGTGCCGGTCTGATGAGCTGGCCATCGGGTGCGCACGCTTCAACTTTTGGCGGTAATCCGGTCTGCTGTGCTTCAGCCATGGCAACAATCAAACTTCTGGAAAACGGTCTGATTGACAATGCTAATAAAGTCGGTGCCGTGATAATGAAACGGCTGGAAACAATCCAAGCCAAATATCCTTTTATCGGCGATGTCCGCGGCAAGGGTCTCATGATCGGTATGGAATTGGTCGAAGATTCGATTACCAAAAAATCGATTCCGGAAAAACGGAATAGTATTGTGTTTAAGTGTTTTGAAAAAGGTCTGTTAATGCAAGGTTGCGGCAACTCATCAATCCGTTTTTCACCACCCCTGGTGGTTACTCAAGAAGAAGCCCATACTGCGCTCGATATTTTTGAATCAGTACTCAAATCATTTTAATTAACCCCGTACCTATTCATCAGAATGTATAGGTCAGGTGAAAATATTTCTGGATGAAACTGAACAGTGTTGAGAATAGGTGCGGGATAAAGTTTGTGAACAATAAGTTCGAAAAAGACGTTTTTCACACGATTCAAAAGTATCAGATGCTCGAGCCGAGTGATAAAGTCTTAATCGGTTTTTCCGGTGGGCCTGATTCAATGGCGCTTTTGGCGGTTTTGTATCACATCAAAAAAATATTGGGTATCCGACTTTCAGCGGCGCATATTAATCATCAATTGCGCGCTAAAGCAGCTTTAAAAGATGAAAAGTTCTGCTTGCAAGTCTGCAAAAAGATTGGGGTGCCGATTAAGGTATGCCGGGTAGATGTGAAAAAGTATGCCTTAAAACATAAACTGTCAGTCGAAGAGACAGCCCGGGTTTTACGCTATCAGGAATTGATTAAGCTCGCAAAACAAAAAAAATGCCAAAAGATTGCGCTTGGTCATAATGCGAATGATAATACTGAAACCGTGATTATGAATCTGATCCGGGGCACCGGCTTAGCCGGATTGGCTGGGATTCCGCCGAAACGAAACATTATTATCCGACCTTTAATTGAACAAACCCGCGATGAAATCTTAAAATATCTTCTTGACTGTAAAATTAAATATTGTAATGACCTGTCTAATATGGAATTGGGTTATCGCAGAAATTATATCCGTCATAAAATCGTGCCCATGTTATTACAAATCAATCCGAATCTGATTAAAACCCTAAGCCGCACTTCAGAAATTCTCAGGGATACGCAAAATAATATTGTAGCAATGGTCGCGAGTGCTCGAAAAGAAGTACTGTTAAAACCAAAAACCAGAAAAAGAGTTACCAGCCGTTATCTGATTGACACGAGAAAATTTTTATCCTATAATATGTTAATTAGACGCGAGATTATAAAAACCATGCTTCCCAGGCTTGATTTTGATTCAGTCAATAAGGTTATGACTCTTATCCAAAAACCAGCTGGCAAGAGTGTTGATTTAACCAAAGACTACGTTGCCTGGAAAGAATATGACAAAATTATCATTGGACGTAAAGATAAGCAGACAAATATAAGTGAGCAGATCTGGCCAGTGGACATTAATAAAGAGACAAAGATTTCTGAGCTGAATCTGGTTCTATATGCAAAGCAACATCGGTTTAGCAGCAAAATGAATAAAAAGCAGATCAAGAATCAAATGTGCTCGTACTTTGACAAATCAGCAGTTCTCTCACCATTGTATGTGCGTTTGCGAAGACCGGGTGACCGCTTTATTCCATATAAAGGTAAAGAGACTAAACTTAAAGATGTTTTGATAAACGATAAGATACCTGTACGAGCACGGAACCGGCTTCCTTTGTTATGTGACCAGCAAAATATTCTCTGGGTTATTGGTTCCCGGCGCTCAAATATTGGTCTAATTAATAGTAAAACGAAAGAAATTATAGAAGTGAAGGTATTAAATTAATATGACAAAACAACCCGTAAAAAAACCGATGCTAAGTAATTTTATAATCTGGATTCTGATTTTCTTGGTTGCCTGGACCGCCTGGAATTTTTTAGTGGTCCGACGCGGTACTAAGGCGGCTATAGAATATTCTCAGTTTATTAAAGAACTCGATGATAACAATATCAAATCAGTGACGATTTCTGAAAAAGAGATTACTGGTACTCTGAATCAGGAAGCGACCCTGCCTGGCGAGAAAAAACCGTATAAAGATTTTAAAACCTATATTCCGTTTGAAGACCCGGACCTGATAAACCGTTTACTTGGACAAAATGTTGCGGTGCTTGCCAAACCATCATCGCCCTGGACCTCGATTCTGGTGTCCGCGATTCCCTGGCTCTTGTTTATCGGTATCTGGATTTTTTTCATTAGACGGATGTCTCAAGGTTCGAACCAGGCATTCAGTTTTGGTAAAAGCCGGGCTCGATTGTTGGCTACGGACCGACCCAAAACCACTTTTGAAGATGTGGCCGGTGTTGATGAAGCTAAAGAAGAGTTAAAAGAAGTTATCGAGTTTTTAAAAGCACCGCAAAAATTCCAGAAGCTGGGTGGTAAGATTCCCAAAGGGGTCCTTTTAGTCGGCCCGACCGGCACCGGTAAAACTCTGTTGGCACGGGCAGTTGCGGGTGAAGCGGGCGTGCCGTTTTTATCGATTTCTGGTTCGGATTTTGTCGAGATGTTTGTCGGTGTTGGTGCGGCACGGGTAAGAGATTTATTTGAACAGGGTAAACGCAATGCTCCCTGTATTATCTTTATCGATGAAATTGATGCGGTTGGTCGCCAGCGTGGTGCTGGTTTAGGTGGCGGTCATGATGAACGAGAACAAACTCTCAACCAGTTACTGGTTGAGATGGACGGTTTTGATACTCAGGAAGGTGTTATTATAATGGCCGCAACTAACCGACCGGATATTTTAGACCAGGCATTACTCAGACCAGGCCGGTTTGACCGCCAGATTATGGTTGACCGTCCAGACGTGATTGGTCGGGAAGGTATTTTAAAAGTTCACACCCGCAAGATTCCGGTTGCGAAAAACATTGACCTGAAAATATTAGCCCGGGGTACGCCAGGATTTTCCGGCGCTGACCTGGCAAATATGGTCAATGAAGCAGCTTTGCTTGCCGCCCGGCGGAATAAAGTTAGTGTTGAAATGAAAGATTTCGAAGATGCCAAAGATAAAGTATTAATGGGCGTGGAACGGAAGAGTCTGTTCATTTCTGAGCAGGAAAAGACCTGGATTGCCTATCATGAAGCAGGTCATACCTTGGTTTCAAAACTGGTACCAGGTACTGACCCGATTCATAAAGTAACAATCATTCCACGTGGACAGGCACTGGGAGTTACCCAGCAACTACCGATTGATGACCGAAAAATCTATCCAAAAACTTATTGTGTCAATCAGCTGACTGTTATGCTCGGTGGCAGAGCAGCCGAAGAACTCCAGTTTAATGATACTTCAACTGGTGCTCGTGATGATATAAACCGGGCAACTATACTGGCAAGGAAAATGGTCTGCGAGTGGGGTATGAGTACAAAAATGGGTCCTGTAACTTTGGGTAAACAGGATGAAGAAATCTTTTTAGGTCGGGAAATGGGTCTGCATCGTAATTTTTCTAATGAAACAGCGCAATTAATCGACTCGGAAATCAAGAAATTTGTTGATGATGCCTATAAAAATGCGAAGAGACTGCTCAAAGATAATTTTGATAAACTAAAATCCTTAGCCCAAAAACTCTTGGAAAAAGAAATTCTTGACGGTAAAGAGATAGATGAAATCATTGGTATTAGCACAGAGCCAGCAACAGAAGCAAAATAATATGAAATTACTGGGTTCTTTAGTTGCATTGGTAACTCCCTTTACAAAAAAGAACGAATTGAATCTTGAAGGTTTAAAACAGAATATCGTCTTCCAACTTGATAATAAAACCAGCGGTTTTGTACCGTGTGGCACGACTGGTGAATCACCAACATTATCAGAACCAGAATGGACCGAAGTTGTCAAGATAACCGTCAATACAGTCAAAGGTAAAAAACCGGTAATTCCTGGCACTGGTACGAATAGTACTGATAAGACCATTAAACTGACTCAAAAAGCACAAGATTTGGGTGCAGATGCAGCGTTGGTCGTGACGCCTTATTATAACAAACCGACCCAGGAAGGTTTATACCAGCACTATCGGGCAATTGCGCGAGCTGTAAATCTACCGATTATTATTTATAATATTGTCGGACGCACTGCCGTCAATATGTTGCCCGAAACTATAACTCGGTTACATAGAGAATTTCCCAAAATAATCATTGGCGTCAAAGAAGCATCCGGTAGTTTAGACCAGGTCACTGAAATTATTAGACGCTGTGGCAAAGGTTTTATCGTGCTGTCGGGTGACGATTCTTTAACTTTACCAATCTTATCAGTCGGCGGCAAAGGTGTGATTTCAGTTATTGCCAACATCGTACCAAAAGCAATAGCAGAGATGATTGAATATTATTTTAAGGGTGAGAATAAAAAAGTAGTTGAGTTGAATAAAAAATTGTTTGCGTTAAGCAAAGCAATGTTTATAGAAACTAATCCTTCACCAATAAAATATGCGATGTCCGTATTAGGCATGCCGTCGGGTAAGGTAAGATTACCATTGGTGGAACCGACAGTGAATAACCAGAAACTCATTAAGCAAGCACTTCAGGATTATCCGATATTAAAAATCAAAGATTAAAAAACAGATGATTAATCTCATTGTAGTGGGAATCTGCGGTAAGATGTCAGGTTCAGTTGTATCCGCAATTGACCAAGAGCAAGATATGCAAATTGTCAGCGGCATTGAGGCAGTCGGACATCCATTAATCAGTCAACCGATTGGTAAAGGCTTTATCCAAGCTAATCTTAGTTCAATTATAAAAGAAGCGGATGTTGTGGCTGAGTTTGCCATACCTGAGATAACATTAGATAATATCAGAATTGCCGCAAAAGCGAAAAAACCATATATTATCGGCACGACCGGCTTAAAAGATTTGAGTAAAATCAAGCAATATGCTGATAAGATTCCGATTCTTATCTCAACCAACTTTTCCCTTGGTGTCAACGTATTATTTAATTTGACCCAAAAAACTGCCCAGGCATTAAAAGATTTTGATATCGAAATAATCGAAGCCCATCATAAGACCAAGCGGGATGCACCAAGCGGAACTGCCAAGAAGTTAGCTGAAGTCATCAGCATAGTAGGCGGGAATAACCCGACTGTTCACTCGATCCGGGCTGGGGATATTGTCGGTGAGCATACGGTTATGTTTACTGGCAAGGGCGAACGGCTTGAACTAATTCACCATGCAACCAGCCGTAATGCGTTTGCCAATGGGGTTATCAAGGCGATTAGGTTTATGTATAAGCAAAAGCCGGGTTTGTACGCGATGCAAGATGTTCTCTTTAGCAAATAAATAGCAACTTAGATCAGATTGATTTTTAGAGATAATATCGTTATATGACATATAAGGTCTTGACAGGCGTAATTTTTTAAGTATGCTATAATACTATGTTGATAAAAAAGAAACGTTGTATCTTCTGTCAGAAAAAAGAAAAGACAATCAGTTTTGACAATCCGGATTTGAGGCGGTTTATCAATGAAAAGGGTAAAATTACGCCGGCCCGTTATACTGGTACTTGCGCAACCCACCAACGGAAACTGAAACGAGCAATAAAATTAGCCCGTAATGTCGGGTTTTTATCGTTTACCAGCCGCTAAACTATGAAAGTCATACTTACTCAGGATGTTGACCGGCTTGGTAAAAAAGGCGAAGTAGTCACGGTCAAAGACGGTTATGCTCGTAATTATCTTATTCCTAAAGGAATGGCATTACAGGGAACTGAAGCACGGCTCCGCTCGATTGACAGTATTAAAGCCGAACTAGCAAAAAAAGATGAGCGGCATCTAAGAAAACAGCAGAAATTAGCAGAAAAACTGGCTACTTTATCTTTAAAAACAGAAATTAAAATGGGTGAACATCGTGCTTTCGGCGCGATTACCAATGCCGACATTGCCGAATTGTTAAAAGCAGCTGGTTATGAAATTGACCGGCACAAGATAGAATTGCCAAACCCAATTAAGGAAATCGGTATTTTTGACATTCCGGTTCATTTAGGCGAAGTAACCGCAATGGTAAAACTCTGGGTCGCACCAAAAGAACAATAAATCCAGTTCTAAACTATTCCATAATGGAATAAAAAAATGATTGAAGTAAAAGTTGCCGGTGTTCTGTTTGATAATCAGACCAATTCACCGGTAATGCTCTTAAAAGAACTGGATGGCAATAAAATTCTGCCGATTTTTATTGGACCAGTTGAGGCGACCGCAATTATTTATGCCCTGGACAATATAAATCTGAGCCGACCTCTGACCATTGACCTCTTAAAGCTGGTTATTGATGGCTTAAAAGCCAAAGTTACGCGCGTGCTTATTAACAACTTAAAAAACGATACTTTTTTTGCCGAAATCATCATTGAAAATAATGGAAAAATTTTGGCGGTTGATGCCCGTCCGTCAGATTCAGTCGGACTGGCTGTGCGCACCAAAATACCTATTTATGTTGCTGATGAAGTTATGAATACAGCCGGGATTATTATGACTGAACAGGACGAAGCAAGGTTGTCAGAACTACGCGATTCGATTCGCAATATTCCGCCTGAAGAACTTGGCAATTATAAGATGTGAAGATTATGCAAGCAAAAAGAACACTTGAGATATTAAAAAAAGGTACTGACCGGATTATCAGTGAAGACGGTCTTTTAGAAAAACTTGTTTCAAGCCAGAAGACCGGTAAACCTTTGCGCGCCAAACTCGGTATTGATGCCTCCGGACCAGATATTCACCTTGGTTTTGCCGTAGTCTTAAGAAAACTGAGACAATTTCAGGATTTAGGACATACGGCGGTCTTAATCATCGGTGATTTTACCGGCAGTATTGGCGACCCGACCGGCCGGTCAAAAACCAGGCCTCAACTGACTGATGAGCAGATTAAAGAAAATATGGCACGGTACCAAGAACAGGTTTTTAAAATCCTCAAACCTGAGCAGACTGAATTCCGTTGTAATTCAGAATGGTCAAATCCATTAACCAGTAAAGATATTATCAGCCTAGGCGCTAAATATACTGTGGCGAGAATTTTAGAACGAGAAGATTTTAGCGAGCGCTTAAAACAGGGTGTGCCTTTGTATATGCATGAGATTTTATATCCGTTGTTCCAGGGTTATGATTCAGTAGCGGTCAAATCTGATATTGAACTTGGCGGCGCTGACCAGTACTGGAATCTTCTGGTCGGTCGGGAACTGCAAAGAGAATTTGACCAGGAACCGCAGATTGTCATGACCATGCCGCTCTTAGAAGGCACGGACGGAAAACTGAAAATGAGCAAGTCTTATAATAATTATATCGGTATTGCTGAACCTGCCAAAGAGATTTTTGGCAAAACTATGTCGATTCCAGACCAGATGATTATAAAGTATTTCCAGTTATGCACTGACCTTGACCAAAACGAGATAAAAATAATTGAACAAGCAATGAAAGCCGGTGAAAATCCGAAAATATTTAAAGAACGGCTTGGTAAAGAAATTATTACGCTCTATTATTCAAAAAAGGAAGCGGACCAGGCAAGCCAGGAATTCGAATCTGTGTTTAAACTGGGTCAGATTCCTGAAGATATTGAAGAATTTATCGTACCGTCTAATCAGACCAATATTGTAGAACTATTAGTATCCACAAAAATGATGCCGTCAAAAAGCGAAGCCCGGCGTAAAATTTTAGAAGGCGCGGTCGAACTAAATGGCGAGCGGATTTTAGACCCGTATTTTGAGGTTAACATTGACGGCCCTAAAATTTTAAAGGCAGGTAAAAGAAAATTTTTAAAAATTCTACCCCAATAAAAAAAAGGTCTGTATAAAACAAAAGAGGGAACAGATACCTGTTCCCTCTAATTTTTTTTCTTGGTTATTGGATCGTTGCTTCGTCGAGTACATACCACATCTTCGTCAAGTAATTCATCATCATGCTTTCTTGATGGTATTTCACTGTACCAGTACCATCAGCATACCAGTAATGAGATTTAGCATCACTGCCCGACATGGTCATTTCCACTTTCCATGCATTTTGAGATATAATCAAATTATGTGGAAATTGAAAATATGCCTTTTTATGGGTATAATAAAAGCGCCGGTATCAACCAAAAACCGATACCGGCAGAAAGAACAACAATGATAGATTATAACAATAAAAAAGCTAAGTCAAGAGTCAATAAAAATCAACAAAAACATAAACAGAGGCCCTGCGTGAATGTAAAGTTTATCTTGATAATACGCTTGAGAAAATAGCCCTGGCTGGTGCAAAAGATTCGATCGAAACCGCGCT
>Ga0208244_101343_pt1 | contig 13835 bp, 8 predicted proteins | sample SubbioCR12Aug_5A_FD_184828 | JGI IMG/M metagenome (GOLD analysis project Ga0208244, IMG submission 184828) | Serpentinite rock and fluid subsurface biosphere microbial communities from McLaughlin Reserve, California, USA - CR12Aug_5A (SPAdes) | ecosystem: Environmental > Terrestrial > Deep... | reverse complement strand
TGGCGGCTTCGTCCAGTTTCACGCCGAGCCATTCCGACTGCCGGCAGATGCGCTCGCGCACCGGCGCGGCGTGCTCGCCGATGCCGGCGGTGAACACCAGCGCGTCGAGGCCGCCCAGCGCCGCCGCCAGCGAGCCCAGTTCGCGCGCGATGCGGTAGCAGAACAGCTCGACCGCCTCGGCCGCCTCGGGGGCGGGGCTCGCGAGCAGGGTGCGCATGTCCTGGCTGACGCCGGAGACGCCGAGCAGGCCGGATTCCTTGTAGAGCAGTTTTGTGATGCCGGCAGCGTCCATGCCGTGGAACTCCATCAGGTGCAGCAGTACGCCCGGGTCGATGGCGCCGCAGCGCGTGCCCATCATGAGTCCGTCGAGCGCGGTGAAGCCCATCGTCGTGGCGACGCTCCTGCGTTCGCACATCGCGCACATCGAGGCGCCGTTGCCGAGGTGGGCGACGACGACGCGGCCGTCGGCCTTCGCGCCGAGGTGCTGCGGCAGGACGCGGGCGATGTATTCGTAGGAGAGGCCATGAAAGCCGTAGCGCTTGATGCCTGCCTCCGAGAGCCGGCGCGGCAGGGCGAAGCGGCGCGCCAGCGGCGGCTGCGTCATGTGGAAGGCGGTGTCGAAGCAGGCTACCTGCGGCACGCCGGGCAGCAGGGCGGCCAGCGCGCGGATGCCGGCGATGTTGTGCGGCTGGTGCAGCGGCGCCAGCGGGTTGAAGCCCGCCAGCGCCTCGATGTCGGCGGGCGTGAGGACGATCGGCGCGGCGTAGCGTTCGGCGCCGTGCACGACGCGGTGGCCGACTGCGACGATCTTCCATCCGGCATCCCACGGGGATTTCCTTCGGTCATCGTGTTCGTCCAGCCAGTGCATCAGGGTGTCGAGCGTGCGGCGGTGCTGTTCCTCGGCCGGCAGGCCGGTGAGTTCCGCGAAAGTCAGTTCCGCCAGGACGGCGCCCTGCGCATCCCGCGCCTTCAGGCGCGGCTGCGCGCCGATGCCGTCGAGTTCGCCGCGCAGCGCGGCCTGTGGCTGCAGCGGGTCGGCGTGTTCGAAGAGGGCGAACTTGATGCTCGACGAGCCGGCATTGAGGGTGAGGATGGCCGGCCTGGCCATCAGAGGCTCTTCACATGGCGGCGTTTGTCGTGGGCCATCAGCACGGCGATGGCGCAGGAGGCGGCGCGCGCCTCGGCGGTGTCGGCGCGGCTGGTGAGCACGATGGGCACGCGCGCGCCGACCACCACGCCGGCGAGCAGGGCGTCGGCGAGGTACTCGAGCTGCTTGGCCAGCATGTTGCCGGACTCGAGGTCGGGCACCACGAGAATGTCGGCGCGGCCGGCCACGGCGGAGAGGATGCCCTTGGTCTTGGCGGCGACGATGGAGATGGCGTTGTCGAAGGCCAGCGGGCCGTCCAGCACGCCGCCGAGGATCTGGCCGCGCTCGGCCATCTTGCACAGCGCGGCGGCGTCGAGCGTGGCGCGCATCTTCGGCGTCACCGTCTCGACGGCGGCGAGGATGGCCACCTTCGGTTCGGCGATGCCGAGGATCAGCGCCAGGTCGATGGCGTTGCGCACGATGTCGGCCTTGCACTCCAGGTCGGGATCGATGTTGATGGCCGCATCGGTGATGAACAGCGGGCGCGGGTAGGTCGGCACCTCGGCCATGAAGACATGGCTGATGCGCCGCTCCGTGCGCAGGCCGGTGTCGGCGGCGATCACCTCGCCCATCAGCTCGTCGGTGTGCAGCGAGCCCTTCATCAGCGCCTCGACCTTGCCGGCACGGACCATGGCCACGGCCTGCGCCGCGGCGGCATGGCTGTGCGGCACATCGACGATCCTGAGGCCGCCGAGGTCGAAGTTGTGCTGCTCGGCGGAGGCGCGGATCTTTGCTTCCGGGCCGACGAGGATCGGCACGATCAGGTTGGCCTCGATGGCTGTCAGCACGCCGCGCAGCGATTCGCCGTCGCAGGGATGCACCACCGCCATCGGGATCGACTCCAGCCCGGCGGCGCGCGCCACCAGGTGCCGGTAGCGGGCCTGGCGGTCGAGGATGGTCACCTCGGGCAGTTCCTTGCGCAGCCGCTTGATCTTTTCGAGAGGCGCCTTCACCTCGGCCTGGCCGGTGATCACCTTGAGGCCTTCCTGGTTGATGCACTCGCAGTCGAAGAGGATATGGTGATTGTGGTCGAACTTGCGCCTGGCCGTGACCTTCACCGTGACCGTGTCGCCCAGCGTCACCGGGCGCGAGAAATGCAGGCTCTGGTCGACATAGATGGTGCCCGGCCCGGGGAACTGCGTGCCGAGCACGGTGGAGATCAGCGCGCCGCCCCACATGCCGTGGGCGACGACCTCGCGGAACATGCCGCTCTTGGCGTACTCGGGGTCGACGTGGGCCGGATTGACGTCGCCGGACATCACGGCAAAGAGCTGGATGTCCTCGGGCTTGAGGGTGCGCGTCAGGGCGGCGCTGTCGCCGATCCTGATCTCGTCGTAGGTGCGGTTCTCGATGTATTTCGTGACTTCCATGATGGCTTTCGCGTGAAGGTAACCGTTATCAACTTATTCCCGCGACATTGCGGCGTCATTGCGCGAAATCAACTATTTTCGTGTCGCGTAAGTGATTCGGTAAATGGCGCCGGCGTGGTCGTCCGAGACCAGCAGCGAGCCGTCGCGCAGCACCAGCACATCCACCGGCCGGCCCCAGGCCGCCTCGCCCCGCAGCCAGCCTGTGGCGAAGGGCTCGTAGGATACGGCGCGGTTGCCCTCCAGGCGGACCAGCGCGATGCGGTAGCCGATCTTGCTCGAGCGGTTCCACGAGCCGTGCTCGGCGATGAGGATCTGGTTGCGGTATTCGGGCGGGAACATCGCGCCGGTGTAGAAGCGCATGCCGAGCGCGGCGACGTGGGGCCCCAGGTTCTGCACCGGCGGGGTGAAGTCCGCGCAGGAGCGCTTGCGGCCGAACTCCGGGTCGGCGAGGGCGCTGCCGTGGCAGTAGGGATAGCCGAAGTGCATGCCGGCGCGCGGAGCGTGGTTCAGCTCGTCCGGCGGCGAATCGTCACCCAGCCAGTCGCGGCCGTTGTCGGTGAACCACAGTTCCTTCGACTGGGGATGCCAGTCGAAGCCCACGCTGTTGCGCACGCCGCGGGCGAAGACTTCCAGGTTCGAGCCGTCGGCGTTCATCCGCATGATGTTCGCGTAGCGGTCCGGGTCGGGTTCGCAGATGTTGCACGGCGCGCCCACCGGCACGTAGAGCTTGCCGTCGGGGCCGAAGGCGATGAACTTCCAGCCATGGTGGGTCTCGCCGGGGAACGTGTCGCGCACCACCGTTGCCCGGGGACGCTCGGCCGGCAGGCGGGCCAGCTGCTTCTCGATTTCGTCGAAGCGCAGGATGCGGTCGACCGCCGAGACGTAGAGTGCGCCGTCGCGATAGGCCACGCCAACCGGCATCTGCAGCCCGTCGGCCACCAGCAGGGGCTGGATGGCGCGGTAGCCGGCGTCGAAGCGTACGGCATGGACCTTGCCCGCGCCGCGCGAGCCGACATAGACCGTGTTGTCGGCGCCGAGGGCCATGGCGCGGGCGTTCGCCACCCGGGCGAACAGCTCGATGCGGAAACCCGGTGGCAGGCTGATCGTGTCGAGCGGCAGGCCCTGGGCCTGCGCCGCAAGGGCGGCCAAGCTGGCGAGCAGTGCAAGAAACGCGCGCATCATGGTTCCATGATACCCCCAGGCAGGGGCGCAGCCTTGCGGCGTTATGCGCCGCCGGCGGAGAACTGCTGCACCCAGGCGATGGCTGCGGCGAGCAGGCCGCCGAGGCCGCTCACGGTCAGTCGTCCGCCAGTCCGATGCAGGAAACCGTCGGTAGCGACGGCGTCGTTGTCGTCGTAGCGCTCGATCAGTTCCAGCAGCAGTCCGAGTTCGCCCTCACGACGCGACAGAGCCCGCCGCGCATCGGGCGCGACGGCAATCTGCCCCAGGATGTCCGTCATGGGCAGGCCCAGCGCCGCCGGCATCAAGGACATCAGTCCGGTGATGAACGCGAGGTCATGCAGGTCCTTGCGCGTCGGGTAGACGGCCTCGGCCGTCAGCTCCATCAGGCGTCCGCGCAGCGCGGCGAGTTGCAGCAGGGGGTTGCGGCTTGCCGGTTTCCCCGGCTGGTAGAAGAGGAGGAGTTGCAGCCAGCGCAGCAACTGGCGCTGGCCGACTGCGATGATGGCGCTGCGGATGGAGGTGATGCGGGAACTGAGGCCGCCGCCGACGCCGACCGAGTTGGTCAGCCGCAACAGGTTTGCCAGCAGGGCCGGCTCGCCCTTGAAGGCGGCTTCAATCCTGGCCAGATCCGCATCCTCGTGGCCGAGCAGGTCAATGATGCGGATGATGCCTTGCTGCGAGGGGTCCAGCTTGCGGCCCTGGATGACAACCGGTTTGGCGAAGTAGTAGCCCTGGAAAAGATCGAAGCCGAGTTTTGCGCACTGCTGCATGACCTCGACCGTCCCGACGCCGGCGGCAATCATCCTCACGCCATTGCCGCGCAGCCTGGCGGACAGCGCCTTGTAGGTGGCCGCCATGGCCGCATTGGCATCGATCTTGGCATAGCTCAGCATGTCCAGCATCGCGGCGAATCCTTCGCCGGACTCGTCCGACCAGTGCAGGCAGAAGGCGTAGCCCCGGGTTCTCAACTCGCGGCAGCGCTGCAGGAGCTGGGGAGTGAATGGCTGTTGCGAATCGATTTCCAGCACCACCTGTTGCGCCGGCAGCAGTTCGGCGGCGTCATCGAGCAGGAATGCCGCGTCGACATTGATGAAGGCCAGCTGATTTGCCAGCGCCGAGGGCAGTCCCAGCTCGGCAAAGGTCTTGCAGACCACGTCTGCCGCGGCTCTTTTCGGCAATTCCATTCCGCCGCGATTGCGCGGGTCGGGCTGGAACAGCAGTTCGTAGCCGATGGTGGCCTGCTGGCGGTCGAGGATGGGGTGTCTGCCGAGGAAAACCTTGTCGTATCGTTCTGTCTCGATGTTCATTGGGCGTGCGGTCTTGGCGTTTGCGCAAGAAAATTCCGGATTTGCGGCAATGGTAACCCCACTTCCCGCCGCACGGTGCGTGCATGGGGATAAACCCCCTGCGCGCTCCCGGGGCGTCCTACTCGAGGTTGTCGAGGCAGAAGATTTCGTAGGCGGCGCAACGCTCGATGGGTGCGCCGGTGATGTAGGTCAGTCTCTGGCCATCCAGCACGAACGGGACGCGCTTGCCGGATCGCAGGACATTGGACGTCACGATGACGGCTGCCTCGCCTTCGAGCGAAGGTACGCGCGGCAGCACGATGGCCCTGGCCGGGGGCTTGTTTGCGGCGGCGCTGCCGCTCCAGGAGATCATGGTCGGCACGGCGAAGGGCGCGAGTTTTTGCAGGCCGAGCTCGGCGCGCCGAAGATCTCCGCTGATGAGCCTTCGTGCCAGGCAAATGTGGACCTTGCTTCGATCTTGTGAGCGCACGCCGACGAGGGCGCCGACAGTGAGCACGCTGCTCTCGCCGTTCAGGTACAGCAGCGCAAAACCCGTCGGACTTTCGTTGGTGACGGACCATTCGCTGAGCTCGACGGCACGGGTGTCGTCAGCCGGCTGCGCGGGGTCGTCGCGGCGCCGCTTGTGCGTGGCTCCATCGAGCAGCAACCAGAGATCGTCGAGGCCGACGGCGATCTCGACCCTGGGCTTGAACAACTGGCGATGCGAACGACGCGAAGGCGGCGCGCCCCACATCGTAAGCAGGTTTTTCATCATGACTGCATATTGCGGGCGATGCGCCACGCTCGGCAGGCCGATCTTCGAGGGCAGTGCTCCATGTTCGAGCGCGTCGATCTGGCTGCGCATTTTTTTCAGCAGCGGGCCGCAGTCGAGCAGATGGTCGCCGCTCTGCACTTGAATGTTGTGCCACTTTTGCAATGAGCGCCCGGGTCCTTCCTCATCCTTGCGGATGAGGAAACAGCCCTCGCGGGCTTCGCATTGCATCGAGAGGCGTGTGCAGTCCATCAGTTCAGTCAGGCCGGCATAACGATCCAGGAAGAAACGAACGCGGTCGAGCTCGCCTGGAGCCATCTGCACCGGCTCGGCGTGGGCCAGCAGCAGCGTCTTGACGTACAGGTGGTGAGGCGAGTCGTCGGTGCTGTCCAAATCAGGCGCGGCATTGCCTTCGACCCGTGCGATGCGGTGCAGCGCATGCAGGTTGCGCCAGGCGGATTTCGAGCCGGGTGCGTAAGCGCGCCAGGCCAGCACGAGGCGCCGCCGCTCCATATCCATGGCGTGTGTCAGAGTGCGCCGCAGCAGGCCGATATTGCCCCGGCTGATCCAGCCGCCCTTGAGCTTGTCGATGGCGATCCGGTAGCATTTCGCCTGGCATTTCAGCAGGTCATTGCCGATGACGACCTTGCGCTGCAGGGCTGAGGAGAGCGGATGCTGCGCCCGGTTCAGGTCGGCCTCGAAGGCTTCAGTCACGCGCCGGGTCTCCTCGGCGATCATGTCAAGCATCTTCAGGCGCGCGCGCAGGCTGCCGGCGACGCCGATGCGCTTCAGCTGTGCTTTGAGGGCAACGGCGGCTTCTTCGGGCGAAGCCTCCGACAGCGTCTCCAGCCAGGCCCGCAGCATCTCCGGATGCAGTCCAGCCGCCAAGGCTTGACCGCCTTCTGGCAGGAGGGATGCGAGAGAGTAGAGCGGGAACACGCGTCGAATTCCTTTCCAGTTAAAACACCGGCGGATTTCCAGCGGGAGAAACCTGATAAGGATGGCATAAGACGGTTGCGACTGCCAGCCTTGCGCCAAGTATGCGTACGTTGGACCACAGATGCTTTTGGGGGCGCATTGGCGAGCAACTATGACTTTAGTAATAGTCCGCGGCGTCCAGCCTCATCTTGCGAGTGTCGCGTGACCTGCACCCACGGCCGTTCCGCGGGGGAGTGATGTCTGGCCTGCCGGGCTGTACGGAATCAGTGCGAAGACTTCGCAGCCGGGGCATTGCTCGACCGGCTTGCTGACCCACAGGCGCAGCGGGCCGTTGCGCTGCTGCAGGTAGACCGAAACGCCGGGCCGGATGACCTGCGCCGGCGCGATGAGGGCCGGGCCGTCGCCGGCCGAGGGCAGCTTGGCGAGGATGATGACGCGCACCGCCTTGACCTGCTTGCGGCCCTTCTTGTCGGTGCTTTCGAGGGAGACCATGGTCGGCATGCCGCCCGGCGCCAGGTCCTGCAGGCCGAGTTCCAGGCTTTGCAGGTCGCCGGTGACGACCCGCCGCGTCAGGCAGATGTGCACCACGCTCTGGTCGCGCGGGCGCAGGCCGACGACTTCGCCGACGCGCACCGGCGCCGCGTTGCCGGCGATGTATTGCAGCGAGAAGCCGCCCGGGCTTTCGTTGCCGATGGCCCATTCGCTGGTGTCGATTTTTCTCGGCAGGTCGTCGGTGCGGCGGCGGTTGGCCGGCCCGGCGAGGTAGGACCAGAGGAGGTCGAAACCGACGACCAGATCGACGCGCGGCTTGAATTTCTGCCGGCTGAAGCGACGCAGCGGCGGCGCGCTCCACAGGCGGTGCAGGTTGCGCATGAGCGCCATGTAGTTGGGCTGGCGTGCAGCCAGCGGCAGCCCGAGCCTGGCCGGTTCGATGCCCTTGTCGATGCCGCCGATCTGCCCCTGCAGCTTTGCCAGCAACCGGTTGCAGCGCAAGACCAGGTCGCCCGGGCCGATGGCCGGGTTGCCCGCGCGTACCAGCGAGCGGCCGGCGCGGGAATCCTTTGCCTTGATGAGAAAGCAGGCATCGGGGGAGGCATCGTCCTTTTTGGTTCTCGGGGCTTCCTCCAGCTGGGCGAACTTGGCGTGGCGTTCGACGTAGAAGCGCACCCGCTCCAGTTCGCCCGGTGCGAGCTTGGTCGGCTCGGCGAAATCGAGCAGCAGGGCATTCACGTAGAGCTGTTCGGCGCTGGCCAGCGCGCCGGCCGGCTTTTGCGTGGCGAAGCCGCCGTTGCGGGCGAGGCGGTAGAGGCGGTGCATTTCCGACCAGGCCGACATGGAGCCACGCGCATAGACGCGGTAGGCCAGGTCAAGGCGCTGCGCCTGGAACTGGATGGCGCGCACGACTGACAGGCACAGGGGCTTGGCAAAGCCGAGGCCGATCCATTTTCTGTTGATCTCGTCGGCGATTTCCGCGTAGCAGGCGGCCAGCGTCTTCAGCAGCGCATTGGTGGCGATGAACATCAGTTGCACTTCCTGCTCCAGGGGGAGGGCGCTTTCGGCCAGCTTTTTCTCCGCTTCGCGCACCAGCTTGTGCACGGTGTCGAGGGACGCTTCGAGCAGCTTGATGCGCGTGCGGCTGTTGGCGGCACGGAAACGCTTCAGCTCGTTCATCAACGCCTGGGCAGCGATGCCGGGCCGCTCGAAGGGCAGGGTGGCAAGCCAGGCCTGGAAGCGCTCGGGATCGAACGTCCCCGCGCTGTCGCCATTCGGAAGCAAGTCGTTCAATTTCATGATGAAAGAATGTCATAAGCCCGCTGGATGCGCCAGAGCACTATTTCACGTTTGCGCCCCGCCCATCGCGCCGCAGATACCGCCGGGAGGCGGCGTAGAGCGAAACCCATTGTTTTCATTTGGAATTAGCCAAACGGCATGCTGACAAGCGACTTTGCATGTTATACGAAAAAGTATCCACCATTATGTAAATATTTGAAGAATAAAGATAAACAGTGGTGAGTGATGGAAGGATTGTTTCCACTCAGGCAAGTCATGCGGTTAATTCATCTGCTGCAGTTATTCACCTGAACCTCTCGCCATGACACAACCATTTGTTCCAAATGGTCTTTTTAAAGAACTTCGAACGGGCACGGAACTTGTAACCGATTGGCAGAAGTGTTTTCCGACGGAACTGATCCGGCGGCAGAAACAGGCAAGAGGCAAGCGGAAGGGTCTCCGGCTGCTGCCGGAGTTCAGGTTTGGGCTAATCAGAGGGATGGAGAACATGAGCGAGACTTATATCGAAGAAACAGCGGATGCCGCCGAAACCGTCGCCAGCCGGCTGCGCATCGACAGGCGCGAGTTCATGCAGTTCTGCGCGGCGACGGCGACGACCCTGGGACTATCGACCGGTGCGGAAGCAGCGATCGCCAAGGCCGTCGAGAAGGCCAAGCGGCCGTCCGTGATCTGGCTGCACTTCCAGGAATGCACGGGCTGCACCGAGTCGCTGTTGCGCGCCGAGCACCCGACCCTGGAAAAACTGATCCTCGACGTCATCTCGCTCGATTACCACGAGACCTTGATGGCTGCCGCCGGTCACCAGGCCGAGGCGGCGCGCAAGGCGGCCATGAAGGCCAACAAGGGCAAATACATCCTGGTCGTCGAAGGGGCCATCCCGGTCGCCCAGAAAGGCATCTACTGCAAGGTCGGCGGCCAGACGGCGGTCGACATGCTGAAGGAGTGCGCGGCCGATGCCGCGGCCGTCATCGCCATCGGTTCCTGCGCTTCCTGGGGCGGCATGCCCTCCACCGACCCGAATCCGACAGGCGCCTCCAGCGCCGGCGATGTGCTCGGCAAGCCGGTGGTGACGATTCCCGGTTGCCCGCCCAACCCCTACAACTTCCTCGCCACGGCGGTGCACTTCCTCACCTTCGGCAAGCTGCCCGACCTCGACGCGCTCGGCCGGCCCAAGTTCGCCTATGGCCGCATCATCCACGAGCACTGCGAGCGCCGCGCCCACTTCGACGCCGGTCGCTTCGCCCATGAGTTCGGCGACGAGGGGCACCGCAAGGGTTACTGCCTCTACAAGCTCGGCTGCAAGGGTCCGGAGACCTACGCCAACTGCTCGACCATCGGTTTCGGCGACGTCGGCGAATCCAACTGGCCTGTGGCTTGCGGCCATCCCTGCATCGGTTGCACCGAGAAGGGCGTCGGCTTCGCCAAGCCCATTCATGCCACGGCGAAGCTGAGAGGCATGAGTCCGCCCGCCTCCTATCCGGGCATCGTCGAGCAGCAGGGCAAGACGAGCTTCGCCTCGGCGGCGGCGCTGGCGGCGATTGCCGGCGCGGCGGCAGGCGGTGCCGCCATGCTGGCGAAGAACCTCGGCAAGCAGGACGCCGACCAGAAGCCACAGCAAAAGGGCGAGTGACCATGGACCGGCGCACATTCTTCAAGGCGTCGCTGGCCGGCGGCGCCGCCCTCGCAACCGGGGCGGCGAGCAGTCCGGCCCAGGCGCGCGGCAACAATCCCATGCCGCCCGAGGCCGTAGGGCTGCTCTTCGATTCCACCCTCTGCGTTGGCTGCAAGGCCTGCGTGGCCGCCTGCAAGGAGGCCAACGGCATGCCGGTGGAGTTCTCGACCAGGGATCAGTACTGGGATACGCCGCTCGACATCTCCGGCAAGACGCTCAACGTCATCAAGGCCTACCGGGACGGCAACATGGAGGTAAAGGACCGCGAGGAAAACGGCTTCGCCTTCATCAAGAAATCGTGCCTGCACTGCGTCGATCCGTCTTGCGTCTCGGCCTGCCCGGTCTCGGCCATGAAGAAGGATGCGAAGACCGGCATCGTCACCTACGACAAGGAGGCCTGCATCGGCTGCCGCTACTGCATCGCGGCCTGCCCCTTCGGCGTGCCGCGCTTCACCTACGACACGCCGACGCCGCAGATCAGCAAGTGTCAGTTGTGCGTGCATCTGCACAAGGACGGCAAGTACGCCGCTTGCGCCGAGTTCTGCCCGACCGGCGCAACGCTCTACGGCCAGGTGTCCGTCCTGCGCGAGGAGGCGCAGCGGCGCCTGGCCATGAAACCCGGCGAACAGGTCGAGTTCCCGCGCGGCCACCTGCGCGCAGGGCAGGAAAAGGCCCTGCAGGGCGCGCCGGAAGGCAAGGGCGAAATGCGTCGGCAGGGCTGGAAGGACACCTCCGACCAGAAGTATCCCGGCGTGGCGGCGCAGTATCTCCAGCACATCTACGGCGAGAAGGAGTTCGGCGGCACGCAGATGCTGATGCTCTCCGGCGTCTCCTTCCAGAAGCTGGGCTACCCGGACCTGCCGCCGCGTTCCGACGCCGCCGTGTCGGAAACCCTGCAGCACACGCTCTACGGCGGCCTCATCGCGCCGATCGCCGTGCTGGGGGCGCTGACTTTCATCGCCAAGCGCAACGTCAAGCCGGAAGACGAAGAAGGAGAACAGCATGGCAAATAATCACGCGCAGGCGCATGCACCGGCACCGCTCGGCGGCAACCTGCTGACGCCCTTCACGCTGCTGCTCGGCGTGCTCTCGGCGATCGCTGTCGTCATCCTGCTCTACCGCTTCATCTACGGCCTCGGCGCGGTGACCAACATCAACGACGGCTATCCCTGGGGCATCTGGGTCGCCTACGATGTCGTCGTCGGCTCGGCCCTGGCCTGCGGCGGTTTCTCCATCGCGCTGCTGGTCTACATCTTCAACAAGGGCCAGTACCATCCCCTGGTGCGTCCGGCGTTGCTGGCCAGCCTGTTCGGCTACACGCTGGCCGGCGTCTCGGTCATCTTCGACCTGGGACGCTGGTGGAACTTCTGGCATATCTTCTGGCCCGGCTACGCCCAGGTGAATTCGGTGATGTTCGAAGTGGCGGTCTGCATCACGGCCTATATCCTGGTGATGTGGATCGAGTTCTCGCCGGTCTTCCTCGAGAAGCTCGGCATGAAGGACGTGAAGCAGAAGCTCAACAAGCTGCTCTTCTTCGTCATCGCCCTCGGCGTGCTGCTGCCCGCCATGCACCAGTCCTCGCTCGGCTCGCTGCTGGTGATCTTCGGCCAGCAGATCCATCCGCTGTGGCAGTCCGGCATGCTGCTGCCGGTCATCTACCTGATGACGGCCATCCTGCTCGGTTACGCCGTGGTGATTTTCGAGGCGACGCTGTCCTCGACCGGCTTCGGCCGGCCGCTCGAGACGAAGGTGCTGACGCCCCTGTCGAAGATCATGGTCTGGCTGCTGGCCGCCTACGTCGCGCTGCGCGTGCTGGATCTGCTCTTCCGCGGGGCGCTCGGAACGGCCTTCGCCGCCGACTGGCAGGCCTTCTGGTTCTGGGTCGAGATGGCCTGCTTCATCGCGCCGCTGGCGATTCTCGCCAGCGAGGAAGCGCGTCGCAGCGCCGCCAGGCTGTTCGTCGGCGCCGTGCTGCTGATGCTGGGCGGCTTCCTCCTGCGCATCAACGGCTTCCTGGTCGGCTACATGACGGGCGATGGCTGGAGCTACTTCCCTTCGCTCGCCGAGCTGATGGTCACCGTGGGCATCATCGCCTTCGAGATCCTGGCCTACATCGTCATCGTCAGAAACTACCCCGTGCTGCCCGCCGCGCAGCCGGCCACGCGCTAAAGGAGACGCAAAAAATGGGACAACGCATAACGATCGATCCGATCACCCGCATCGAGGGCCACCTGCGCATCGACTGCGAGGTGGATGGCGGCAAGGTGAAGAAGGCCTGGTCCTCCGGCCAGATGTGGCGCGGCGTCGAGCTGATCCTGCTCGGCCGCGATCCGCGCGACGCCTGGGCCATCACCCAGCGCATCTGCGGCGTGTGCACCACGGTGCATGCCATCGCCTCGGTGCGCGCGGTGGAGAACGCCCTGCAGATGGAGGTGCCGCTCAACGCCCAGTACATCCGCAACCTGATCATCCTGGCGCACGCGGTGCACGACCACATCGTGCATTTCTACCACCTCTCCGCGCTCGACTGGGTCGACGTCGTCTCGGCGCTGAAGGCCGACCCGGATGCCACGGCGAAGCTGGCCGAGAGCCTGTCGCCGTGGAAGCTGAACGGCAGGCACGAGATGCGCGCGGTCAAGGAGCGGCTGGCGGGCTTCGTCAACGGCGGCCAGCTCGGCATTTTCACCAATGGCTACTGGGGCCACCCGGCGATGAAGCTGCCGCCGGAAGTGAACCTGCTGGCCGTGGCGCACTACCTGCAGGCCCTCGACGTGCAGCGCAAGGCCAACAAGATCGTCTCCATCCTGGGCAGCAAGACGCCGCACATCCAGAACATCGCCGTCGGCGGCGTCTCCAACGCCATCTCCACCGACAGCTACTCCACCCTCGGCGTCGAGCGCCTGCTCGCCATCAAGGGCTGGATCGACGAGCTGGCCGACTTCGTCAAGAATGTCTATCTCATCGACGTCGCCGCGGTGGGCGCCTTCTACGCCGACTGGACGAAATACGGCGCCGGCGTCACCAACTACCTGTGCGTGCCGGACATCCCGCTGGACACCAGGGGCACGCAGTTCGCCCTGCCCGGCGGCTACATCGCCGGCCGGGACCTGGCTGCCTTCAAGCCCATCAAGACCTTCAACGACGAGTACTGGGTCAAGGGCGTGGAGGAGAGCACCAAGCACTCCTGGTACGAGGGCTCGAAGTCGCTGCATCCCTACAAGGGCGAGACCAAGCCGCAGTACACCGACTTCAAGGAGGACGGCAAGTATTCCTGGATGAAATCGCCGACCTTCTACGGCAAGCCGGCCCAGGTCGGACCGCTCGCGCGCGTGCTGTGCATGCTGGCCGCCGGCCACGAGCCGACCAGGAAGTACGCCACGTTGGCGCTCGACACCGTTTCGGCGCTGGCCAAGACCAAGGTCGGGCTGGACGCCATGCACTCGACCATCGGCCGCCACGCCGCCCGCGCCGTCTCCTGCGCGGTGCAGGTGGACATGCTCGCCGAACAGTGGACGGCGCTGGTGAACAACATCGGCAAGGGCGACGTCGCCACCTTCAACAAGCCGGTCTTCCCGAAGGGCGAGATCATGGGCCAGGGCTACCACGAGGCGCCGCGCGGCGTGCTCTCGCACTGGGTCGTCATCGACGACGGCAAGATCAAGAACTACCAGTGCGT
>Ga0208244_101342_pt1 | contig 13844 bp, 11 predicted proteins | sample SubbioCR12Aug_5A_FD_184828 | JGI IMG/M metagenome (GOLD analysis project Ga0208244, IMG submission 184828) | Serpentinite rock and fluid subsurface biosphere microbial communities from McLaughlin Reserve, California, USA - CR12Aug_5A (SPAdes) | ecosystem: Environmental > Terrestrial > Deep... | reverse complement strand
AAATCCAGAATTTGGCGGTCAGGCTGAAAGTCAGATATCCCCATACCTGGGCGGTCCGCGACAATCAAACGCACATTGAGGGAGTGCTATTTCAACCAGCGCGTCGAATCATTCCCCTGAACATCGAAGCGACCAGTATCATCGCCGTTCCAAAATAGACGCACCACACTATGTTGGCGTACCTGCCGACCAGGTCCCCGACTCCCGTACCAGTTTCGTTGACGGGCATGGGGATGGCGGGAATCACGATGGCGGGGAGGAACAGAACCGCATGGAAGATGAACAGCCACTTGATCCAACTCTCCAGTTTACCGCCAGCGAAGACAGGCGCGGCGCCGAGGGTTGCAGCGGTCATGAAGGCGTAACCAAGCATGTCCTGCGCGAAGATCGGCGTGCCAGGGATGAAGACGAACAGCAAAGCCGCCTCCTCCGCGACGGGCAGGTAGTTGTTCTTGACGAAAGTCAACTGGATGTAATAGGTCAATGCGCACAGCACCGCGTAGATGACGGCAAACGAAAGACCGAGCTGGCTCCACACTTTCTTTTCGGCGGACGCGTAGTGATGAATGCTGGTCATCACCGCCACAAAGGCGGGCGCGAGCAGGAAGGATGAAGCGAACATCATGGTCTGGTTGCCGATGACGAGCGAGATGAAGAACAGCGCGATCATCAGCGTGGTCAGCGCCGATGACCAGAAGCCGAGTTTGGCGACGGGTTTTTGATTCATGGCGACTCCTGTACTGCGTAATTGGTGTTCTCTAACGCCATTGGGCGCGTAAGAGAACGCGCCCTACGCGGATAACGCGCGGATGATTTCCGCAAAATATTTCTTGAACAACGACAAATGCCCTTCGTCGGGATAGAATGTCGTCTCGCACGACGGGATGGCGGACGCGGCGAAACGAGCCATTGCCACAGGGACGTTCTGATCCGCTTCCCCGTGCCAGAGCAGAATCGGCGTTTGAATCTCCTGCAAGCGAAAGCCGAAATCGGTCACCGCGAGAAGCGATTCGTGGAAAGCGCCGCGCGTTCCATTGCGGAGGGCTTCAGCTAGCATGTGGACGAATCCCGCCTGGAAATTGGCATCAGCCACAATGGCGCGATCAGGCGCGGGGAGGTTGGAGGCGGCGGAAGCCGTCATCAGTTTGGGCATGAAGCGAATCATCCCCGCCATCATCCCCAGGAACAGGCGCGCGGCGAATGGATTATCACGCGGCAGGGCGAGGTACTTCCGCGTCCCCGCATTGACGTTTTGCATGAGTTCGGGTTCGGTGAACAACGCCGCACCGCTGACGATGCCCGCCTTCGTCAGGCGCTCGGGGATAGCGCGGGCGCACGCCAGACCGTGAATCCCGCCGAGCGAGTAGGCGAGAACAGCGAAGCGCTCGATGTTTAGATAATCGGCGAGCGCGAGCAGGTCGCTGGGGAAATCGAGCAGGCGGCGGTCCGGCTGGAAGTCGGAGAGACCCATGCCTGGGCGGTCAACTGCGATCAGACGGACGTTCAGCGAACGCAGCAACGCGTCATCGCCGAAGAGCGAAAATTCGACGCGCGAACTGGGTGCGCCGTGCAGGTAAAAGACGGGATTGCCATCGGGCGCGCCGTACTCATCGTAGCCAAGTTTGCGGCCGCCAGGTAGTTGAAATTGCTGGTTGAGGTTCGACATATTTTTCTCCGTAACTATAGACGCGGGAACAATCAAAAGGACGCAAGATTATCCAATCTTTTCTGCAAACGCCAAAACGTGACCATCGGGATCAAGCGAGTATGCGACGCGGTCGCCCCAGTCACGGTCTTTCAGTTCGCTCAACTCGATCGCGCCCGCATCGAGCGCGCGGCGATGATACTCCGGCGGATTCGTGACACGCAGGTAAAGTTCGGCGCGTGGAATCCCATTCGCGCTTGCGGGGTCGGGGAGACGGTTTCCGAGCAGGCGTTTGATTCCCGCTTCGGGCATGAGTCCCAGAACTACGTCACGAGACAGAAGAAATTCCGTCATGCCGGGGACGTTGAGGGACGGCTCGCAATTCAAGACGCGGGAGTAGAACTCGGCACTGCGGGCTTGTTCGTGGACATAGAGGATGATGTGGGTCTTGTCGATGGGGATTGTAGTCAAGGTTTTATTGCCTCCAGGATTTCTGTCAGCAACCACTCCTGTTCGATGACAGAAAGATTGCTGAGAATTGTGATCGTAATACCGTTATCCACCCCAAACGCTGTAACGCCCGAATAACCGGGAATTGCGCCGGTGTGACCGGTAAATTCTTCGTTGGTTATGATGAACTGCCTGACGCCCAAACCGTAGCCGATTCGTTCGGGCGCGTCCACGTCGGGAGCGTGGACAAAGGTCAACATCTCTGCAAGCGATTCGTCCGAGACGATTTTGCCCGTGAACAAGGCGCGGGTGAAACGCGCCGTGTCACTGGACGTGGAGACGATTCCACCCGCAGAGTACGCGCCGCTGTGCAGGGAGAGGCGCAGACCTGTCAGGTTCGGCATGCCGACATGAAGCAGGTCCTGGTCATAAGCGTTGGCAATCAAGATGTCGTCTGGATACTCCAGATAAAACGTGTCGCGCAAACCGAGTTCGTCCATCATCTCCCTTAAAAGCGATGTGTAGGATTTTCCGCTGGCTTGTTCGAGAATGATTCCCAGCAGAAGATAATTCGAGTTGGAATAGTCATGCCATGATCCGGGTGGAATTTGAAGCGACTTGTGCCTGATGACCTCAAGGAGTTCGTCGGGCCGCCAAGATTTTTCGGGCAGTCCCACATAACGAAGAAGAAACGCCGGATCGCCGGTGTAATCGAGGATGCCGCTGGTGTGGTTGAGCGCCATCCGCACGGTGACGTGTTCCGCGTAGGGGAGGTCGAACCAATTGGAGATCGAATCGTCGAGTGAGAACCTCCCCGTTTCCACCTGCCGCATGACCAGCGCCGCGGTATAGAGTTTGGTTACGCTGCCAATCCCAAAATGATGGTTGAATGATACGGGACATTCTTTCCCGCGACTGGCGAATCCCGATGAAGCATGCCATAGTGTCCCGTCGGGGAAAATGACAGTGGCTTGCATGCCTGCGTTCCGCTTCGCGCTGTACGTGTCCAACACTTCCTGGAGGAGGGTGCCGCTTTCAATTTGATTCGAATTCGAAGCACAGGCGCGATCATTCTGGCGCGTCAAGCGGGAGACATTCCCCTGCAAACCGGCGGTGAGTAAGAACAATGCGAGGAGAATTACTCCGAGGATTCCTTTTCGCGTAGAGGGGCGACTCATAAATCCAATCATCCTACAAGATGGACGCAGAAGATGCAAAAAAGATGCAAAATTTATGCACCCATCTCCGCCGATGCCAGCATACGACTGATGATATGTCAAACCTTATGAAATAATGCAACAGGATCGGGAGATAAGTGAAAATATGCCTCACCCGCGCAGGTCTTACACAAAACTGTCCCTTTGTTGATAACCTCTCTTTGATTGATGATTTCCTCCCCACAGATTTCACAGTTGACCCGCTTCCCCGCCTGCCCGACGATCTGCTTCACGGGGACGGTTAACTCCACCCATTGCCAGCGAAACAACAATTCATCAGGGAGGTGCTGGTAGCCGATAAGTTGCGCTTCCCATTTGTTGCGGGCGGAGGGGGCGTAGTCCCATGCTTGTTGGCGCGCGCTTGTCCTTGGGTGAATGCGAACGGCTTGTCCTGTGAGAATGTCAACAAACGTCGCAGCGGTCTTACCGAAATCTTCGATGCGCAGGGTGCGTCTGCCAACGTAACAGCCTGTTGCAGCGGAGATTCCATCCACGAAGCAGCCATCCATTTCGGCGATGGAGAGGAGGCGTTTGTCAGATTGAGGCAAAGGCAAGTTGAGCAGGAATCCAGCCAAAAGTCCGATACGAACGCCGATTACTTGGCGCGGACAAAGTTTGTGGTGATGGGTCACGCTGATGGTCAGCAATTCATCCAGTTTAGGGATACATGTTGGGGAATTAACCATTGCTCACCTTTCAAGTCTGTTTCTCAGGCGGGGTCAGATGCCGTATCATGGAAGTCCAACTGATTTTCCAGTTTGGGGGAAGCCTTTTGCAACAGGCTCATGACCGTAATGTGCAGCCAGCCAAAACTGAACGCGGTAATCACGAACATGAGGAAGAATGTGGATTGCGGGATCAAGGTCAGGTTATAGAACCAAGCAAACATGGGCGGGAGGAAGAATCCGCCGAGCGCGCCCAACATGCCGACCAGCCCACCCACTGCGCCAACATCTTTCGGAAAATATTCGGGGATGTATTTGTACACGGCGGCTTTGCCAACGCCCATGCAGATACCGACGATGAACACCCAAAAGGTGAACCAAGCAACGCTCATCGAAAATGCAAACGCTTCACGTTGACCGCTGGGGTCAACGCTGGTTGGAACATCGAGAACAATTTTCGCGCTGGGCAAGGAGAGAAAGAAGCATGCCGCCAGCATCACACCAAAGACCCAGTACATCATGCGGCGCGCGCCAAATTTATCGGAAAGGTAACCGCCCAGCGGTCGTAACAAACTGGCGGGGAAGATGAAAAGCGCTGTCAGTAGCGCGGCGCGTGTCAACTCCAAGCCGTACACGTCTACGTAATACTTGGGGAGCCAGACCGAAAGCGCAACATACGCGCCGAACACAACTACATAATACAAACTAAACCGCCACACGCGGATGAATTTCAGCGGTTTGAGCATGTCCAACATGGGGCGGTCTGCGCCGGGTTTGATATCCTGCTTTGGCGTGAAGACCCAGATTGCCAATGCCATGATTGCCAATAGAATACAATACATAAAAGGGACGAAGCGCCAGCCGCCGGGAATGAACCCACCTGCGAAACCTGCCGCTGGAACCAAGGCGATCAAAGCCGGACCGATGATCTTGGTCACGGATGCCCCGACATTTCCCGCGCCGAAGACTCCCAGCGCAAATCCTTTTTGTTCGGCGGGATACCATGCCGAGTTCCATGAAATCCCAATTGAGAAAGAGTTGCCCGCCAAACCAACAAAGAATGCCCAGACCATCAACTCGGTATAGGTGTTTGCCTGACTGACCATGTAAGAGGGAATGATGGTCGCCAACACCAACAAGGTGAAAACTTTCCGTCCGCCGAAACGGTCCGCGAGGATACCGAAGAGCAGACGCCATAATGAGCCGTTCAAAATAGCAATGGCGGCGAGCCAGCTGAGTTGGACATCGGTCAAGCCCAATTCTTTGCGGATCGGGATACCCAGTACGCCGAACATCAACCAGACGGCGAACATCAATGTGAAGCCAATGGTGGAGAGCGCCAAGACGTTTGTTTCATTTTTTTGATTTGTTTTTTCTGCGGTCATTTTCATATATCTCTTTTTTCAATCGTAGGGCGGGTTTGCAACCCGCCAACATAGGGGTTGCAAGGGTTAAAGCCCGAGTACATGCTGATGATTGGGAGGGCGGTCAGGCTTTTAGCCTGACCTACGAGTTTGGCATTAGGATGGCTTCTCACAACCTTTGCGGGTGTAGTACCACCAATTGATGGCGGTGGCGATGACAAAGAACACAACGGTGCCGTAAAAAAACGGCAACGGGGAGCCCGTGTTCGTAATGGAAGAACCAATCAGAGTGGAAAAGATGAACGGTCCGTATGCCGCCACCGCCGCCGTCCAGCCGATGACACCTGCGCTTTGGCGGGGCGAGTCGGCGAAGATGATCGGGTATTGTCTGAAGGTAGCGGCATTGCCAATGCCTGTGAAGAAGAACAGGATCAACATGAAGACTACAAAGAGCGTGAATTGTTCGAGTGATATGGGAGTGAACAAGCCGAGGAAAGACATCGCCAGAGTGCCGAGAATCAAGGCGATGCCCGTGATGTGAGTCAGAATTGCGCCGCCGTATTTATCAGCGATGGGACCAAACACAATGCGAGCCAGCGAACCGATCAGCGGACCGAGAAATGCATATTTCAATGGGTCGGGTGCGTCGGGAAAAGCCCCATAGAGTGATTTAATCAACAGGGGGAACGCGGCAGACAATCCTGAGAAAGAACCAAAGGTCATCACATAGGTGATGGTACAGAACCAGGTATGCTTTATGCCGAAGATATCCATCTGCTCTTTGAAGGAGGCTTTAATTGGGACGCTTCGCAGGTAAATCCATGCCAGAATGCCCATGATGATGAGGAAGGGCGCATAGATGAAAGCGGCGTTCTGCAGCCAGATGGGCTTTGTTACATCCTTGACGATCATCACCTGTGGGCCGCCGACGATGGCAAAACCGATGATCCACGGGGTGAGGAATTGAGTCAGGCTGACGCCGAAGTTGCCGATGCCCGCCTGAATACCGAGCGCGGTGCCTTGTAATTTTTTCGGGAAGAAGAAACGGGTGCTGGGCATGTAGGAGGAGAAGTCGCCGCCGCCGAAGCCTGCCGTAAACGCCAGCACCATGAACAGCCAAAACGGCGTATCGGGATTCATCACTGCCAGACCGATGCCGATGACAGGAATTAGTTTCAAGAATGTGGTGACGGTAATGATGTGGCGCGAGCCATACATTGGGATGAGGAATGTATGCAGGATGCGGAGGGTGCCACCCGCCAGACCAGGCATTGCCGCCAGCCAAAACAATTGCATCGTGCTGAACTTGAATCCGATCTGCGGCATACGCACGACGATGCCGCTCATCATGAACCATGAAGCGAATGAGAGGGTAAGGGCAAGGGTCGTGATGGTCAGCGTGCGCCAGGCGATCTTACTGCCAGTTTCTTTCCAAAATTCAGGGTTTTCGGGTTCCCATTGGGGTAGCCAGGTATTGTTCATGCGTGTTTATCTCCGCGAGGGTTTGTGTTGCGCAATGCTTGAGGGGGGCTACATCTCTTTATGTTGACCGCTGACCACCGACATCGGTCCGCTGTCGGCGGTCTATCATCAGAAGCAGGAATGTTTTTAATTAAGTACGCCCCATTAATTTACAAACTTGCCTTCCTGCGAGTCCAGATGACGAGTTGGAAGCGACGCCACATGTACGAGAACGGGAAGGTGGCAATATGCACTAATCGGCTGAAGGGCATCAGCGCAAACAGCACGAATCCAGTGAGGAAGTGAACTTTGTGCGCCAATGGCAACGCTGTGACAAATTGCGGCGCAGGTTGGAACACAGCCAGTGAGATAATCCAGGGCGTGGCGGTATGGATAAACCAGGTGGCGCCCCAGCGATAGGCAAAGGCAAGGATGAGACCGAACAGCACCTGCGCAAACAATAGAAACAATACGATCCAATCTATGGGGGTGGTGATGGCGCGAAGTTTGGAGGAAATTAACCGACGGTATATTAAGATGGCTAACCCCGCCCACGCCATGATGCCCAACACCTTCCCCGCCAGTTCCGCAAGATAGAGCGTTTCTGGCGTGCTGTGCAGGGCGAACATGACTTTGGGAATGAAGAATCCGCCCAAATGAATGAAGGTGGTCGGGAGGATGCCGTAATGCCAGAGCGTGGATCCCCAGAATTGCCAATCGTTTTCTAGGAACTGCGAAGACAGGCTGGTGAAGGAATATTGATTGGTCAGGTAGCGATAGATCGTCCCGACGATCCCGATGGCGAGCGCCACATATGGGAAAACGACAAAGAGCATGATTTCAAGCATGGGTCAATTCCTTTTCAGGGGTGGGGACAAGAAAGAGTCGAAGCGCAGAGAGAAGCCCCTCATATGGGTTTTCAGAGTCTTCGTTGAATACCTTGAGCATTTTTTCCAGCGCGGGCTGAACTCCATGACTTAATAACGTCTGGCAGAACTCGCCTGAACGATGGGTCGCATCCAAGCCGAGGAAGCGCAGGATCACAGCAAGATAATCGGGGAGTTCCTGCCCTGCGGAATAATCGAAGGCATGATAGGCTTCGTTCAATTGCGCCATAAATGCGCCGCGTTTGTAACTCTCGCCGAATAGGTGATATCCCACATAGGGATAACACACGGGTTGCATATCGAAAGTGATGGTGTACAACTCGCGCATCTTTTCAAGGGACAGTTGGTCGAGTCTGCGGACAAATTTTTCCAACGCCTCAGCCGCTTCAACGTGGGTCGGCTTCAGTTGCTCAAAACAATCCTGCGCCTGCCCCACCGTTTCAGGGGAGGGATATTCCAACAGCGCGGCGAACAAATCGAACAGGGAAGAAGTTGAATCTTTGACCATGGATCACAACCCTCTCTGCGCGCCCTGGCTTCTGCCGAACCCTGCCTCGGCTTTGCGCTGCTGCGGGTCGTACAATTCTTCGATGTCGCCTTCGCGGCTGTAGGGCGGGATGACGAACCGCTCCTGATAATTCGGGAGGGATGTCAGGTGATAGATGGCTTTCGCTTCCTCTGCGGTCATGCCCGCTTTGGCGAGGGCGGCGTCGGCTTCTTCTTTCGTCACATCGCCGACGGTTTCGGCGCGTTTATAGAGGCGGACAGCGATCATCTTCTGGTACGACTTGATGACCAGTTCGTCATTGCCAGCCGCCAACGTGCGCGACATATAGCGGACGGGCACGCGGGCATTTTCCAACGAACTGAACAGGTCGGTTTCCACGCGTTGTGTGCCGTTTGCCCCAGTCGCATTGAGGACGGGCAACAGCGGCGGAACATAGAACAACATCGGCAGGGTGCGGTATTCTGGATGCAATGGCAGAGCCATTTCCCATTTCTTGACATATTGATAGACGGGCGAGTTTTGCGCAGCAGTAATCACGCCGTCGGGGATGCCGCTTTCTTTCGCGGCGGCAACAACTTTCGGGTCGTGCGGATCGAGAATCATTTCCCGCTGACGCTGGACGAGTTGCTCATCCGGTACTTTGAGGGCATCGGGAATTTTGTCCGCGTCGTACAGTAAAACGCCCAGATAACGGATGCGTCCCACGCAGGAGTGGAAGCAGGCGGGAGATTGTCCCGATTCGAGGCGCGGGTAGCACAGGATACATTTTTCAGATTTGCCTGTTGACCAGTTGTAATAGGTCTTTTTATACGGGCAAGCCGAGACGCACATGCGCCAGGCGCGGCACTTGTCCTGGTTGATGAGCACTACGCCATCTTCGGCGCGTTTGTAGATGGCACCCGACGGACACGACGCCCCACAAGCTGCATTCAAACAGTGATTGCAAATGCGCGGCATATAGAAGTAGAAGAGTTGTTCGATGGAAAAGAGGCGCTGTTTTTCCTCCGCGCGCATATCAGCCAGCAGTGGATCGTTGACCGCATAAATGTTGGAGCCGCCAAGATCATCATCCCAGTTGGGACCCGCTTCGATGTCAATCGGTTTGCCGTCCACGCGCGAGATAGGGCGCGCCGTCGGCTGGTCATCGCCAAGCGGAGAACTGAACAAGTCGCCGTATTTATATGTCCACGGTTCGTAGTAATCGTCCATCGTGGGCATGGCGGGGTTGGAGAACAAGTTGGCAAAGGTCTGCAAACGGTTTTGCAGTTTCAACTTCAGTTCAGGATTCTTCGGCTTGTCATTGAGTTCCCAACCGCCATGATATTTTTCCTGGTCTTCCCATTGGGTGGGGAAGCCGACGCCTGGCTTGGTCTCCACGTTGTTCCACCACATGTACTCCGCGCCTTCACGGTCGGTCCAGATGTTCTTGCAGGCGATACTGCACGTGTGACAGCCGATACATTTATCGAGATGGAATACCATTGAAACTTGTGAGCGTACTTTCATAATGTTATTTCCTTTTCTTCCACGAAGGACACGAAGAACCACGAAGAGAATTTTTTGGGTTTTCTTAGTGTGCTTTATGCTCTTCGTGGATACAGTCTTTAGAACTCAGGCTTCCCTGGCAACTTGCGCACCAAGATGAACGTGTCACGGTTGACGCCCGTCGGACCCCAGTAATTGAAACTGTAGGTGAACTGTCCATACCCGCCGACCATCAGCGACGGCTTGAGGTGAACACGCGTGGGGCTGTTGTGTCCGCCTGCACGTTTGTTGCCGCGCATCGGCGATTTTGGCAGACTCACGGTTCGCTCTGGGGCGTGATAGAGGATACAAATCCCAGGCGGGATGCGCGCGCTGACAATGGCGCGCGTCACTGTGACGCCATGATCGTTGTAGGCTTCGACCCAGTCGTTATCTATAACGCCGATCGCTTTGGCATCCTGCTCGCTGATCCAGAGCGGTTCGATCCCACGAGAGAGAGTCAGCATGCGGTCGTTGTCGAAATAATTCGAGTGGATGTGCCACTTGGCATGAGGCGTGAGGTAATTCAATTGAATCGTCTTGCCTTCGCTGTGACTCTTCTCCAAATCGCCGAACGCCAATGGATCAGGGCGCGGCTTGTAGGTGGGAAGATGTTCGCCGTATGCCAGGTAGCCTTCGTGATCGAGATAGAAATGTTGCCGTCCCGTCAACGTACGCCAGGGGACAAGCCGTTCTACATTCAATGTGTACGCGGCGTAGGGGCGTCCGTCGGTCATGATGCCTGTCCAAACGGGGCTGTTGAGTAAGCGGCGCGGCTGTCGCACAACATCCTTGAAATCCATCCGCACTGCGCGGGTGGGCTCCGCTAAATCGGTCAGTTTCAAACCGATGCGTTCTTCTTCCGCTTTGAAGGCGCGATACGCCACTTCGCCATTCGTTTCAGGAGCAAGACCCAAAATGATGTTTGCCCCGTCACGCGCGTTTTCCAACGATGGATAGGTCTGCCCATTCCATGTGACTGTCGGTTTGCTCTTCAGTATCTCCCGATACAGGTCGCCCACTTCCATGTGAATGCCGTGGACGGCAAAGCCTTCCTGCTCCACTTTTGGTCCCAGCGAAACAAAGCGCTTGCCCAAATTGACATAATCGCGCTCGGTCACGACAAAGTTCGGCATCGTTACGCCAGGGATGGGTTCGCATTCGCCCTTCGCCCAATCACGGATGTGCGCCTGCGCCATCTCGGCGGGCGTGTCGTGTTGCAGAGGCATCGCAACCAAATCACGCACAGGTTCGGGGAAGTGCGTTGGCGCGAGTTCGCTGAATTTCTCTGCCAGAATTTTGAAAATATCCCAGTCGCTTTTCGATTCCCATGAAGGCGGCACTGCCATCTGCAACGGATGAATGAACGAGTGCATGTCGGTCGTGTTCAAGTCATCCTTCTCATACCAACTCGCCGTCGGCAAAACGATATCCGAATACAACGCCGAAGTATCCATGCGGAAGTTGATGTCCACCACCAGATCAAATTTGCCTTCGGGCGCTTCATCACGATACGTCACCTCTTTGAAATGACTCTTGTCCACTTCATCCGAAATGATCTGATTGTGCGTGCCGAGATAATGCTTGAAGAAATATTCCTGTCCCTTCGCGCTGGCGTTCAACGCATTGCCTCTCCAAATGAACCACAAGCGGGGCCAGTTTTCGGGGGCATCGGGATCTTGTACCGCAAACTTCAATTCGCCCGACTTCAACTGATCCACCACCCATTGACGAATTTCCGCATCCGACTTCGCCCCAGCCTGCTCCGCTTTTCTGATAATTTCCAGCGAGCTGACGTTGAACTGCGGATACGACGGCAACCATCCCATCCGTACGGCGCGGATATTCGCATCGAGCGTGTGTTCCTGAGTCATGTCTCGGTGGTGTTCGACTTCGGGTCGAGAAACAGGCTGAGGTTCCGTATAGGTGCGTTCGTATCGCCATTGATCGCTGTTGATGTAATGGAAGGAAGGCGAGTTCATTTGGCGCGGCGGCTTCTGCCAATCCAATGCAAAAGCGATCGAAGCCCATGGCGCCATTGGAGCCAGTTTCTCCTGACCGACATAATGATTCAATCCGCCGCCGTTGCGACCCACACAACCTGTGAGCATCAACGCGCCGATGCAGGCACGATAGATGAGGTTGTTGTGATACCAGTGGTTGACACCCGCGCCGATGATGATCATGCACTTGCCTTCGGTCTTCTCGGCGGTCGTCGCCCACTCACGCGCAAATTGGATCACGGTCTGGCGGTCAATGCCTGTGTAGCGTTCCTGCCACGCGGGCGTGTACGAAAGATTTTCATCGTCATAGTCGGCGGGATAATCGCCCTCAAGTCCGCGCCCCACGCCGTATTGCGCCATCAACAAATCATAGATGGTTGCAACAGTGACTTTGCCATTGGTGGTTTCGATGGTTCGCACTGGCACATTGCGCTGGAACGATTTGCCCTCGCCAAACTCAGCGAACGAAACAGACAACTGCTCATCCGTTGCGCCGAAGAAAGTAAGTTGCGCCTGAATCTCGCTTCCATCCAGACCGTCCTTCGGTTCCAAATTCCATTGCCCCTTCTGCTGTTGCCAACGGAAACCGAGGCTGCCCTGCGGCATACGCGGCGCGTTGCTGATTTCATCCCACACTAAAAATTTCCACTCGCCGTTTTCCACATCTTTCGTGCGCTCCACTTGTCCCGCCCGCACCATGCGACCAGGCACATACTTTCCATCCACTTCATTGAGTTCCACAAGGAAGGGCGAGTCGGTGTAACGCTTCATGTAATCAAGGAAGTATGGCGTCGGGTGCTGATAATGGAATTCGTTCATGATGACGTGATTGACCGCCATCCAGAACGCGCCGTCCTGCCCCGCGTTGACCGGAACCCACCAATCCGCATACTTGGCGACCTGATTGAAATCGGGCGCAAAGACCACCAGCTTCGTCCCGTTGTGACGCGCCTCGGCGGCGAAATGCACATCGGGTGTGCGCGTCATGCTCATGTTCGATCCCACTGAAACAATGTACTTCGAGTTGAACCAATCGGCGCTTTCCGCCACATCGGTCTGCTCGCCCCACGTCTCAGGGCTGGCGGGCGGCAGGTCGCTGTACCAATCATAGAAACTCATACTCACCGCACCCAGCATCTGTATCAAACGGCTTCCGCCCGCATAACTCAACATGGACATGGCAGGGATGGGCGAGAAACCGATAATGCGGTCAGGTCCATATTTCTTGATCGTATACATTGTGGATGCGGCGATGATCTCCGTAACTTCATCCCAACTTGTGCGACGGAACCCGCCCTTGCCACGCGCCTGATGGAAAGCCTTGCGCCCCGCTTCATCCTCAATGACGGCTGTCCATGCTTCGACGGGGTCTTGGTGCGTCTCTTTGGCTTTTCGCCACAAATCCACCAGCACGCCGCGTATGTACGGGTGCTTCACACGGATCGGGCTATACTGATACCACGAGAAGGAAATGCCACGCTGACAACCACGCGGCTCATAGGGCGGCAGTCCATTGTTCAGGACGGGATAATCTAACGCCTGCAATTCCCAGGTGACAATACCGTCTTTGACATAGATCATCCACGAACAACTACCCGTACAGTTCACGCCGTGCGTGCTTCGTACCACACGGTCATGTTGCCAACGATTCCGATAAAATTCCTCCCACTGGCGGGCGTGTGGGTTTGAAATCTCTTCGATCCAGTTCATAACAACTCCTTTTCTGCTTTAGTAACCAATGCTCTGCGTACGCTCCGCAGGCGATTGCGATACACAAACCCCAACACAATGACGGCTCCGATCGTGAGAAGGATGCTGACGCCCAGCACCAGCAATTCTCTATCCGCCTCTGGCTCCCCAACCGATACCTTCATGAAAGCCAATAAATCGGCTTGTTCCTGTGCTGTCAGGGGGTCAACCGCATAGATCGGTTGCATGACGGGCGAAATGAGCGGACCCGTATTTGACATCAAGCCAATGATTTCGTCATCGCTCCATTCGGTTGTGATGTTGGTCAAATCGGGTCCAAGAGCCCCGCCACCAAGCAGTCCATTCTCACCCACGTTGTGGCATCCCATGCACGGCGGACCTTCATGTTCCAAATGAACATAGCCCATGAA
>Ga0208244_101341_pt1 | contig 13850 bp, 11 predicted proteins | sample SubbioCR12Aug_5A_FD_184828 | JGI IMG/M metagenome (GOLD analysis project Ga0208244, IMG submission 184828) | Serpentinite rock and fluid subsurface biosphere microbial communities from McLaughlin Reserve, California, USA - CR12Aug_5A (SPAdes) | ecosystem: Environmental > Terrestrial > Deep... | reverse complement strand
CGCCCGCCACACCGGCTTCGCCCGCATCTTGAACACCGTTGTTGTTGGCATCGTTGAAGACTTTGTCGCCAATGCTGGCCTTTGGCGGCTCAACATCTTCCGATTTATAAAAACCATAATCGACGGTTAAGTTTTCGTCACCTGATTGAAGGGTGATGCTGTCGTCTGGGTTATTGCTATCAATACCGGTATCGGCACCTTGATTGCCAGGGCTTGAAATGTAGTCTTCTAATGCGCCATTTATCTGGAAGTTACTTGCATCAATTGTAACCTTGTAAGTGCCGGGGGCTAGGTCGGTAAAGAGGTATTCGCCATTTTCATCGGTAGCAGTTGTCATGCTAACTGATTGACCGGCACCTGTTGTGCCGGTGAGCGTCACTGTTACGCCCTCGATGCCCACTTCGCCGGTATTTTGTATGCCGTCTTTGTTGATGTCGTGCCAGATGAAATTGCCAATAGTGGCAGTTTTATATATTCCTGCGTCAATGGTCTGATTGGATTCACCTGCAGAAAGAGTAATGATTTGGCTCAGTCCGTCGCCGTCTAAATTTACGACAGCATCGCTGTCTACAGTATCCTGATTGTTGCTGTTGACATTCGCAGCTGTTAATAACATGCCTTCAGGTGTAAAGAATTTTACCTGATATTGGCCGGCAGCAAGGCCTGTAAATTGATAGTAGCCGGTTTCTATCTCGGTGGTGCTGTAATCATCTCCGGTAACTGTTGAGTTGATGAAGTTACCTTCCCCATCATACAACTCAACTATGACGTTGTTGACACCCAATTCGCCAAGATCTTGAATGCCGTTGCCGTTGCTGTCTTCCCAAACATAATTACCGAGTTTACCGGATTTTAGTTGAACGATTAAAGGTTGTGCATTCCCTGCAGGGTCCACCAACATTGAAAAATAAGTGTCCGATGGGAGCACATTGATGCCGCTAGTCACTGCAGATAGAGATTGAGCAACAAGAAAGTCAATATCATCTTGATTTACTATTTGTCTGTTGTTGTCAGACAAAAGTCTAGGGGTGGTGCCTTGATTGTAGCTTGATGGGCTGTATCCAAGAATTTGCCAAATCGCGCCTTGCACCTCACCATAGTTAAATTGCCCTGAATACTTTAAGTCTGAAGTAAAGTTCTGAGCTAAAAGCCAGTTGATTTGTTGAATTTCTTGGGCGGAAATTCCATCGGTGCCTGAAGCTAAAGCGTTAGTATAATTATTTAAGGCATCCGAATTGGTGGAGTTTCCTTCAAAGCCCTCAGAAATATAATCCGTGTTTGGGTTAAGTATTAAAAAAGGGTGTAAGCAATAGGCGTCGTAAGTGCCGTTGGGTAAAGGTGAATTGTCATCGCTTCCGGTAACAATCATGTCTAAATAGCTTGGGTTTCCGAAATCAGTTTGTTGCCCCCAGTTTCCTGCAGAATTGAGTGCGGACGAAGTCACGCGAATTGTCATTGTGCTCATTAGTTATTGATCCTTTAAGTTTTGTTAATCAGCGATTTGTTAATTCACATCTAACTCTGCATCGAATCGACTGGTTGGACGTGGGGTAGGAATCCTTGTAAAAAAGATTTGTAAGGGCAAGTTATTGAGGGCTCCCGAATGTATTTGTTCGGGAGCCTTTTGATATTATTTTTTAAAGCGACGTGCTGCAATAAAAGCCAAGGCACCCATGCCTAATAAAGACATAACTTCAGGCTCGGGTACCACTGCAATATTTGCAAAAGCTGGGAGTGCAGTTAAAGAAAGTACTAATACTGAAAATAATTTACGCATGATATTTACCTTTTAAACGTTTAAATTTGAGTAAAAAAATTGGCATCGACACAGTTATTCAGCGATTTTAAATTCGATTAGTCGACTAATCTCAGGCGCTAAAAATTGTGATAGACATCACATTTTTTAATAAAAATATGAACAGAAAATGAATGGATCTTGTATTTTTGTTCATGCGTTATTAAGCAAATAATATGCCATGGACTGGTCATGATTTTTAAATCAGTAGGATAGCTTGGCTTTGTCGGAGATAATGTAAGCTTAATTTAAGCTGTGTAAAAAATGCTGACACAAAAATCGCCTGGCTTTTTATTATAATGGGGTGTGCCAAGGTAATTATGATAGAGAAAGGCAATATAAAACAATAATATATAGATATTTTGTAGTGCTATGCCGCTAATCCTGGGAGTTAAAAAGGTTGAAAAGCACACTTTTTTATATGTAAAAATAGTTGACGTTTGTGATGCTTGTTTTGCGATTATTGTTCTGTTTAAGCGGTCGCTTTTCAGTTCGACTTTGATGAAGCGGCCCTCTTTAAATGCTGCGGCATTGATGAGAAAGGTCAGAAGGGTCCTGTATTTCTCGCTTCTGAACAGTTTTTTAAACGCGAAATCAACGCGGTGATTTAATCTACATTTGGCTAGTCTTATTCAGTTGTTTGCTGTGTATAATTTGGCTCACGCCCAACTTGGATTTGGCGAAAATTAAATATCCTGATTAGACTTGCAGATTTGGATTACCCTTACCTGACACATAGAGAAAGCCTGGTTTTGCCAATCCTTGAAACAGGTGGACGGTTTTCCTGTTCAGTGTCAGCAGTAAATACTGTTAACAGGTCCACTATTTCCTGTCTGATGATCGCTTTTTTATCTTTCTCAGGCGTTATAAATTGGCTTGCACCTCTTGTGTAAGCGCATCTTCCTATCGTTTCTTAATAAACCATGTTCTGCTTTAATTCCGCTCTCTTTAAAAACTTAACGCTTATTTTGATGAGTTGTTGTTCGATAGTGTTCTTTAACTTTTACGAAAGATATCAGTTAGTTGGGCCTGATCTGATTGAAAATGCTGATTGGAGTAATGGCTTGGCGCATTGGCAATACACCGGCAATGTCAGTGTGTTGCCTCTACAAAACGAAGTAATTGCAAAACTGGAAACGACTGTTCCGGTCGAGTCCGCGTTCATTTCCCAGATTATCCGTCCAAGCGGTCAGACCCGTTTAGTAAAGTTGAGATGCGAAATCAAAACGGAAAATATCGTCAATGGCGACACGAGTTGGAAAACTGCTCGAGTCGTTTTGGTTTCCTTCAATGCTGCGGGTGAAGCGATGTACGATCTTCCCCATGTGCTTGTCCATCAGGAAGGTAGTCATGATTGGGTGCGGTACGAAAAGGTTTTTGCGATTCCTGGCGATGTATCAAAAATAATGGTGGCTGGGCAGATTGTCAGGAGTACGGGAAGCTTATGGATAAAGTCGATCAGTTTGCGTCCGGTGACGCTTAAAACCGCTTTCAGGGACTATAGGCTAGCATTATTATTGGTCTGGATGTTGGTCTTGCTCTGGGTAACCGTTCCCTTTTTTAAGTCCGGATTCAGTAGCTTGAAACAGGGTGTTGTTCTCATCCTGGCAGCTGGGGTGATTTTTGGGGTTCTCATGCCGGAGAGCATGAAAGAGTCAATGACTGCGGCAATCCTGGCAACCGATACCGTGGTCTCGGCATCCTACATTCCAGTTCAATTTAACAATACGCAATCATTTAACTTGAATCCGCATTTGCCGGAACTGGACCTGCACAAAGCAGGGCATTTTGTGCTGTTTACTTTGCTGTCAATTGCTGTTGTCGGTGGTCGGCCGTATAAAAAATCTACGGCTTGTCTGCTGGCTTATTTGGTGTTGTTTGCTTTGATTAGCGAAGTTTTGCAACTGTTTATGGAGGGACGCACCGCTCAGTTGGGTGATATCTTTATTGATAGTGGAGGCATCATAACCGGATATTTAGTGTCTTGGTTATGGCTGCGCCTGATTGTGGATCAGAACAGAATATCCTTTTAAATGAAGGGAGGACTGCTAATGTGTTGAATGCATTTTTGTAGTCACTTGGCTTATCAAAGACTGTCTACTGCTGTTAATAAGCTTTGCTGCTTATAAACCCTTTAAACACGGTTAAAAAGAATATCTTGATGTCTAGCCAAAGCGACCATTTACTGATGTATTCAAGGTCGTATCTGATGCGTCCGTCCATTTTTTCCAGGGTGTCAGTTTCGCCCCGAAAGCCTTTGATTTGAGCAAGACCGGTAATGCCCGGTTTGACTTTGTGTCTCAGCATGTAGCCTTTAATCTTGGTTCGGTACAATTCGTTGTGGGCAACGGCATGGGGCCTGGGGCCAATGATCGACATGTGGCCTTGTAATACATTGATAAACTGAGGTAGTTCATCTAATGACGTGCGTCTTAAGAAGGCACCCAATTTGGTAATGCGGGCATCATTTTGTGTGGCTTGTTTGACGTTGTCACCGTTATCGCAGGTAGTCATGGAGCGGAATTTCCAGACCAGTATTTCTTCACCTTTAAAGCCGTACCGCCGTTGTTTGAATATGATGGGGCCGGGACTGGTCAATTTAATGCTGATGGCGATTATCAGCATGGGAATTGCAATGATGATTAGAATGATTGACGCAGCGATGATGTCGAACATGCGTTTAACCGCGCCATCTATCCCGTAAAAAGGCGTGTCGTAAATACTGACGATAGGGATGCCCTCTAAGTGGCTCCAACGGGAACGCAATAAATCAAACACAAATAGATCGGGAACAAAGAATACGGAAACGGTAGTATCAGCCAGTTCCCCCAGGATAAACTTAATCCGGTCTTGTGCTTTTAATTCCAGGGTGATGTAGACAATGTCGATTTCGCCTTGCTTTGCTCTGATGACGACATCGTTAATATTGCCGGCCAAATCTTGGCTTTCAGCCAGTATTCGTTGTTTTTGTTTAATTCTTCTGTCGTCGAATATGCCGGTGAGATTGAGTCCAAGCCAGCTTTCAGCGGTTATGATTTGGGCAATTTCGTGGCCTAAGCGGGTGGAGCCTATGATGGCTACCGTTCTTGAATTTCTGCCTAAAGATCTGATCAGCGTGAGGCCGGTAAAAATGGCAAAATGCCAGATGAATAAGGTCAACGGAGCAAGATTGACCCAAACCATGAAGTAAAATTCCTGATCTTCATTGATGACAGGGTAGTAAAATCGCGCCATAGAAATGACAAAAATAACGCCAATCCATGATAAGGCAAGGCTACGCCCTGTGCTGGAGAAATTGTTACCTCTAAATCGATCGTAGACTCTTAATAATTCAGCGAAAAATGCAAAGCCCAATGTAGACAACAATAGCCACAGAGAATAGTTGGTATCCCATTCAAGGTAGTAATATTCAACAATCCCACCTAATACAGCAGAAATAATGACCATATCGGAAAGGCGATATAAAGCCTTTAGTTGGGTGTCAAATTGTCTTATCAATCCTTTGTCTAAGCTTGTCATAGGTAAATACCAAGAATTAAATTTATTACGTCAAGTTACTTTGTTTTAGCAGGATATTTATTTTTCACAAGGTATTGTTGATATCCCGATGAATCATCTAGTTTTCCTGACATGGTGTGAGTGAATAATATGCTGTAAGTGATATGCCATTCTGTGGCTACCAAATACCAGTCTGTTGCCCGGCATTAAATAAGGCCCGTTTGGTCACGCGCTTTTTGAAGGCTGTAGGTGGTGATTCGACAAATTCTCCACTCGCGTTTTTTATAACTGACTTGTCTGGATGCCAGAACATAAAGCTAAGGGTAATCAGCATGTCAAACTGTGAATTAACGCGCACTTTCTTCTAAAAATGACTATTTCTGTATTACCTGTTTGTGTTGGATTAGTCTGGATAAGCGCATTATTTTGGCGGGATAATGATCAATATGACGAATTTCCTGGCTGAACGTCCTCTCAACTATAGAGTTTGGGCAGACAATCTGGATTTTTACTATGGATTGTAGCTTGCTAATATGACGAACTGCTTAATTCAGATCTAAAAGCTCAGTGATTTTTAAGGCCAAATAAAGATACGCGACCGGTAATTTTGAAACCGGCCGCGTAAAAGATTATCGGGTTAAGGGGTTAAACCTTCGCCGACTGTTATGACTTTTAGTGCGTTGGTGCCGCCCTCGATGCCGGTCAGGTCGCCTTTAGTGATAATGAATTTATCACCGTTTTTGGCCTGTCCGCGTTTACGGAGACGATTAACGATGGACCGGTTGACTTCTGCATGATCCAGTTGGTCATTTTTGAAGTAAAACGGGAACACACCTCGGTACAAGGTCACTTTTCCCAGCGTTTCCTCTTGGCTGCTGAACGCAAAGATAGGAATGCCGGAACTGATTCTGGACATCCACAAAGGCGTGGAGCCTGATTCGGTTAATGTGGCTATGCCGTTGATGGTCGTGTGATTAGCCATGTACATGGCAGACATGGCAATGGCTTCGTCGACACGATCGAATTGAACATCGAGACGGTGATCTGAAACCCTGACGCTAGGTTGCTTTTCCGTTTCCATACAAATCCGCACCATCGCTTCAACCGCTTTGACCGGGTATTTGCCGGATGCGGTTTCAGCAGACAACATGATGGCGTCTGTACCGTCAACAATCGCGTTGGCGACATCGAATACTTCAGCCCGGGTTGGGATAGGATTTTCGATCATGGACTCCATCATCTGTGTTGCCGTGATGGCAACACGATTCAGTTCCCGCGTCCGTTTAATCAGGTGTTTTTGTACGGCGGGCAGGTTGGCATCCCCAATTTCCACGCCCAAGTCTCCGCGGGCGACCATGATGACGTCGGACGCAAGAATGATTTCATCGATCACTTCCAGCGCTTCAGCGCGTTCTACTTTTGCGACGATACCGGCATGGCAGCCTTCTGCCAATAACAGTTCTCTTGCTTCATGCAGATCTGCAGCGCAACGGGGAAAAGACACAGCAACAAAATCGCAACCGATTTTGCCAATGGTTTTAATGTCTTCTTTGTCCTTTTCGGTTAAGGCTGCGGCAGATAGGCCGCCACCCAACAAGTTGATGCCTTTGTTGTTGGATAAGTCACCGCCTACAACTACTTCGCAATCCACGCGCGAGCCATCGGTTTTGACAACATCCAGTACGATTCTTCCATCATCGAGCAGCAAACGGCTTCCTGGTTTGACTTCTTTTGCCAGGGGTTTGTAAGTGATGCCTACTTGGGTTTCATCGCCTTCGTTGATGTCCAGGTTCATGTCAAGTGCAAAGGGTTGGCCTTCTTTGAGCAAAACCTTAGTGTTCTTAAACCGCGCAATGCGGATTTTCGGGCCTTGCAAATCAGCCAATATGCCGACCCTGCGTCCTGTTGCTTTGCTTAGCGCTCTGACCTGATTGGCCCTGTCAATATGATCTTGTGCAGAGCCGTGTGAGAAGTTTAATCTGACGACATCCAGTCCGGCATTGAAAAGCTCTTCTAGCACGCCGGGCTTGTCTGTTGCCGGTCCAAGGGTGGCCAATATTTTGGTTCTTCTTAGCATAGAGGGGGCTGAATTATTTTGCATTAAAAAGTGCAACCGTAGTGTCTAACATGCGATTTGAAAAGCCCCATTCATTGTCATACCAAGATAAGACTTTAACGAAGGTGCCACCGGTAACTTTGGTCAGAGCCGGTTCGTAAATTGAAGAAGCGGGATTGTGGTTGAAATCTATAGATACCAGTGGAAGATCGTTTACGGCCAGTATGCCGTTAGATTTTTCCGACGCAGTTCTTAAAACGCTGTCCACTTCGTCTTTTGTAGTCGGTCTTGATGCCTGGAAAGTCAAATCGACCACCGATACATTGATCGTAGGCACACGCATCGCAAAGCCGTCCAGTTTGCCAGCCAATTCAGGCAGTACCAGACCAACTGCAGCAGCAGCACCGGTTTTGGTTGGGATCATTGATTGTGTGGCTGAGCGGGCGCGGCGTAAATCGCTATGATATACGTCAGTCAGGACCTGGTCGTTGGTGTAGGAGTGAATGGTGGTCATCAAGCCATGTTCAACGCCGATAGCGTCATGCAATGGTTTAACCAGAGGTGCCAGACAGTTGGTGGTGCACGATGCATTCGAAATAACGGTATCGGACGCTTTCAAAACCTGGTGATTGACGCCAAAAACAATGGTTGCATCAACATCGTTGCCACCGGGAGCAGAGATGATTACTTTTTTTGCGCCTGCTGTGATATGCGCGGAAGCTTTGGCTTTGCTGGTGAAAAAGCCGGTGCATTCGTGAACAACGTCTACTCCTAATTCTCCCCAAGGCAGTTTAGACGGATCTCTTTCAGAGAACACTCTGATTTTATCACCGTTGATTACCAGGTAGTCGCCGTCAACGCCGACTTGTCCGGGGAATTTGCCGTGCACGCTGTCAAATTGAGTTAAATGTGCGTTTGTTGCTGAATCACCCAGGTCGTTGATGGCAACGATTTGGATTTCACTGGTGCGGCCTGCTTCATACAATGCGCGCAGGATATTGCGCCCAATACGACCATAACCATTAATTGCAACTTTGATTGGCATAGAGTTTCTCCGGTTGGTTGATAATTTCAATTGAGGTGGAAGCAATGCCGCCAAGGAAATAGCCGACAAAAACCTAAACGGTTTTTTCGTAAATCATCTACAGTCAACGAGGTTGATTGTAGATTTATAAAACCAATGGCATTGAACTATTGATTTTAACTTTGCGTCCGTGCAATGCGGTAATTGTAAAAAACTCAACAATTCCCTTGGGGCTAAAAAATTAGGCTTAAGTTTACCAAATTTAGGCGAACGCCGTCTATCGCTCAAAGATTTTAGGGGAAAATATGCCAACTGGCGTACTTAAATTATATTTCCGGTAACTCGAAGGGCGGATTAATTTAAGAAAATGTATAGCTTCATTCTTTTATCTAATCTGAGTCAGGACAAGACAGTGACCACTATTGCGGTTCAAGAGGGAGCGTTTATGACTCGCTTGAGGCTGGATCGAAATCTGATTATTTGACAACTCTCAGTTTGGGCCGGTTTGGCGATTTGCCAGGTGGAGTGGGCAGTGGGTCGGTTTCATCGTATTCTTCCTGATCAAATATCATCCCTTTGCCGTTTTCTTTTGCATAAATGGCGAGAACTGCTTTGATGGGAACGATGATATGCATGGGTTTTCCGCTGAATCGGGCGTTGAATTCTACCGTTTCATTACCCAGTGTAAGCCCGTGTATTGCTTCCGGCCTGATATTCAGAACAATTTTGCCATCTTCCACATAATTTCTGGGTAAAACGGTTCCCTCTGTTTCGGAGTCAACCAGCATGTGCGGTGTTAGATCATTATCCAGGACCCATTCATATATTGAACGAATCAAATAAGGCTTTATCGGGGTCATCTAGGTAATTCACCCATTTCTTTTTCGGCGCTGCTTAAACTGGCAATAAATGCCGGTCTTCTGAATAAGCGGTTGGCATAATTGCGTAATGCTTCGCCGGTAGTCGATAATTCTATGCCCATGCTGGGAAGCCGCCACAACAGAGGCGCCATGGTGCAATCGATTAAAGAAAATTCATCGCTCATGAAAAACGGGCGGGCTTCAAAAATCTGACCGGCGGAAAGCAGGCTTTCTTTAAGTAATTTTTTGGCGCGTGCCGATTTTTTTTCGCCGGAAACGAGAATTTCATCCATCAAAGAATACCAATCCTGATCAATTCGCTTGATGATCATTCTGGCGTTGGCGCGAGAGACGGGGTCCATTTGATGAAGAGGTGGATGGGGGAATCGTTCGTCCAGGTATTCCATGATGATGCGTGAATCATAGAGTACCAAGCCACGCTCTATTAGCGTTGGAGAAACGCCCGTCGGGTTTAATTCGAGCAGATCCTCTGGAGGTTCATTGATGTCGTAATATTCTATGTCGGCCGTTATTCCTTTTTCGTGCAAGACGAGGCGGGCTCCGTGACTTAATGCGCAAGTGGGTGAAGAAAAAAGCGTCATAACTGATCTACGAGTATGGGTATTGGCCACAAAACAAAACCTCTTTCGAATACACAACAAAAAAGAGGTGAGTATATCATGAAAAAACAGTGTTATTTGCCGAACCTCGGCTCTAACTTAAAGCTGGAAAACGTCCCTGTTTTCTGATTAACCTTAATGCAGATCTTTCCAGTATTCTTTTTTGAGCAGATACGAAAGTATGAAAATCATAAAGATAAAGAATAAAACATACTTGCCCATTCGCTCTCTTTCCAGTTTAACCGGCTCGCCGACATAGACCAGGAAGTTGGTCAGGTCGTTGATCATGGTGTCGAATTCCTTTTCTGACAGTTGTCCGGCTTCTTTGATAGACAATTTTTCTATGACTTCTCTGCCATCGACATTTTTATAGACGGGCGTTTGTTCGCCTTGAAGCTGCCATAGCACATTAGGCATGCCGACATCAGGGAATACTGTGTTATTAACGCCTAAGGGTTTGGATTTGTCGGTATAGAACCCTTTCAGGTAACTGTAAATCCAATCTTCGCCCCGTGAGCGCGCAATCAAAGACAAATCAGGCGGCATGATGCCAAACCATTTCTCCGCGTCATGCGCATTCATGGCCGAAGTCATCTTGTCGTAAATGTTGGCACCCAATGGCGCGATTTCTTTAAGTACTTTGTCTTCCTTGAGATCAAAATCGATAGCAATACGCAAATAGCGAATGTGTTTGGCCGAGTGACAGCCTAAACAATAGGTTACAAAATGCTTCGCACCCCGTTCCAGGGATGCGTTATTCGTCAGATCGATGTCTGCTTTCTGTAGTTGAAGGCCTTCACTGGCAAGCACTGTGAAGGGGAGCATGAATATTAAAAATAATGTGAGTAATTTATTCATAATCAATCGAGGCTTTCTTTTAGTTTTTTTGCCAAACGAACAACTACGTTTGCCATGCCGTTAAAGTTAGGTTTTCTCCTCACTACAGTTGTTCCATCTTCCTTGGTGACCGGGGTCTTGACTGTAATTTCTTCGAATGTCTCGATCAGGGCCGGTATTCGGTCTTCAAGGCTGGTCACCGGAGTTAATCGCGACGGCACTTTCTTGAATTTTTCCCAGCGAGAGTAAATCGGCATCAACAAAAAGAAGCCGAAGTAAATAGCAGTGAATATCCGTGCAAAAGTTGTTGCAGTCGGTGTTGCCGGTTGAGTGCCTAAATAACCCAGGCTGACAAAACTGATCACAAACAAGAGCAAGGCTTTTTTGTATATCCCACCCCGATAACGGATAGAACGTACTTCGCTACGATCCAGCCAAGGCAGAAGAAACAGCACAACGATGGCGCCTCCCATTGCAATTACGCCGGCGAATTTATCCGGTACTGCTCTGAGAATGGCGTAGAAAGGTGTGAAATACCAAACCGGTGCGATATGTTCCGGTGTTTTTAGCGGATCGGCCGGTATGAAGTTGGCATGTTCAAGGAAATATCCGCCCATTTCCGGCATGTAAAAAATGACGGTCGCAAAAAAGAACAAAAATACCGCAACACCGACAAGATCTTTAACAGTGTAATAGGGGTGAAATGGCACGCCGTCGACGGGATGTCCCCAGGGATCTTTGAATTCTTTTATATTGATGCCGTCCGGATTATTAGATCCGACTTCATGCAGCGCTATGATGTGAAGCAGAACCAGTAAGACCAGAACCAGAGGGACCGAAATGACGTGGAAGGCAAAGAAGCGGTTCAGAGTCGCATCAGAGACAACGTAATCACCTCTGACCCATAAGGACAGTTCGTCACCAATCACTGGTATGGCGCTGAATAATGAGATAATTACCTGAGCGCCCCAATAGGACATCTGCCCCCAAGGCAGTAAATAACCCATAAATGCTTCAGCCATCAACGCGACAAACAGCAGCATGCCGAATATCCAGATCAACTCACGCGGCTGCTTGAATGAGCCGTACATGATGCCTCTGAACATATGCAGATAAATCACGATAAAAAAGGCCGAGGCGCCGGTTGAATGCATATAGCGAACCAGCCAACCCCAGTTGACATCCCGCATGATGTATTCGACCGAATCAAACGCCAGTTTGGCATCCGGCTTGTAGTTCATCGTCAATAGAATGCCGGTCAGGAATTGGTTGACAAGGACCAGTAAGGCCAGTGAGCCGAAAAAATACCAGAAGTTAAAGTTTTTGGGCGCATAGTAATGCGCCATATGATCATTCCAAAGTTTGGTCAGTGGGAACCTGTCCAGGACCCAGTTGCCACAATCAGTCCAGCGATTTGATTTCATGCTGTCTTCTCCACGGTGTCTTCACCAATGATTATCAAGGAGTCATTGACATAGCGATGAGGGGGAATCTCAAGATTAGTCGGTGCCGGTACTCCCCGGTAGACGCGTCCGGCCAGATCGAACCAAGAGCCGTGGCAAGGACAGAAAAAACCACCTTTCCAATCATTGCCTAAATCGACGGGCGCTATTTCAGGTCTGAAGGTAGGTGAGCAGCCCAGATGTGTACACAAGCCGACTGCGATGAAAATGTCAGGCTTGATCGATCGGTTGGGATTTTTACTGTAAGGCGGTTGAATCGATTCGTTTGAAAGAGGGTCTCTTAATTTGTCATTAAGTGTCGAAAGAGTCGTTAAAACTTCTTCTGTGCGGTTGACTATCCATACGGGCTTGCCACGCCAGGCAACTCGGATAAGTTGCCCTGTTTCCATTTTGCTGATATCGACTTGTACTGGAGCGCCTGCAGCCATGGCTTTCGTGCTGGGTTGCATTTGTGCAAGAAACGGAACGGCTAAATAGCCTGTACCAACCGCACCGACTACAGTGAGGGCCGAGGTCAGAAATTGGCGTTTTGATTTGTCGACGCCTTCATTATTCATAGGTAACACTCCTGGTTAATACTGAGCTACAGGTGACTCTTTTATTATTTTTATCGAGCCAATATACCACTTCAGCTGAGGTTATTTGAAGTAATAAAAATTGAAATTATCTCAACTCAGCGACTTAATAGCTGATCTGTCGATGCGTGAAATGAAATGTTCTCTTTGTGATTTATTTATAGTATTGATTTTGTGAGTAAAATCAGGTTTTCCAGGTGGATGTCGACAGTGTGGGAATAAGGACGCGGACTAACATCTCTCTGCAGTGGGTTAGGGATTCAGTGTTGCTTTTCGTTCAGCCAGTGACTGGACAACTTAAACCTGTCATTCCCTGTTAGAGGTGCTAGTATTGTCAGGTAACAGCTTTATTGATCTTCCCTTTTGATCATTCTGTAATTCAATCGCGGAGCCCTTATGCCGGCGGAAGCCCCCAACCCAATCCTACTGATTGTTGACGATTTACCAGAGAACCTGGCTGTCCTAAGCGAATTATTACAACCCTATTACGATGTGAGAGCTGCTACGTCGGGTCAAAAAGCTTTACGTGTCGCGCATATTGAGCCTTATCCGGACCTCATTTTACTCGATGTGATGATGCCGGGAATGAATGGTTATCAGGTATTCGAACAACTGCGGGCCGATCCTGTCACCCACGATATCCCTGTGATTTTTGTTACCGCCATGGACAGCAAGGAATCGGAATTGCAGGGCCTTAACGCGGGGGCGGTGGACTATATTACCAAACCGATTGTTCCGGCCATTGTTTTAGCCAGGGTGCATACCCAACTCGAACTAAAACAAGCGCGTCAATATCTGGCAAATCAGAATGCGTGGCTGGAAGCAGAGGTTGCACGCAGGATGATGGAAAATGAGCTTATTCAGGAGGTTAGTATTCGTGCGTTGGCGCATCTGGCCGAAATTCGCGATTCGGAAACCGGCTATCACATTCTTCGTACACAAGGTTATGTAGAACAATTGGCCAGCAATTCCCAATTTAAAACCCTGATAAAATGAGGGACACTTAAAACCAATCAATCGCAACATTAATAAAGCCATAGGTAGATACAAATGGACTTGGAAATAATTGACCTGATACGCCGCACCTTCGAAGACTTACCGGACTCCCGTAAGCCCGGCAAC
>Ga0208244_101340_pt1 | contig 13863 bp, 13 predicted proteins | sample SubbioCR12Aug_5A_FD_184828 | JGI IMG/M metagenome (GOLD analysis project Ga0208244, IMG submission 184828) | Serpentinite rock and fluid subsurface biosphere microbial communities from McLaughlin Reserve, California, USA - CR12Aug_5A (SPAdes) | ecosystem: Environmental > Terrestrial > Deep... | reverse complement strand
AATGCCGGCTACCGAGCGTTTTACCGGTGAGACGATATCCCTGGTCAGCACCTCGGGCAAATCATGAAAGAGACCGGCAAAATAGTTATTGTAAATGCGTTTCGGGCAGGCTTCCAGCTCTATCGAGCAGAGATAACTCATCATCGCCACAATCAGCATATGACCCATCACGGAAGTCTTCGGCACTCGTGGCGACTGGGCCCAGCGCTGCTGGAAACGCAGTTGACCTACCAGGTCAAGAAAGTTTGCCGTTTTTTTGCCCAGGGCCAGCTTTTGAACTCCGGCTAAATCATAATGCTCTTCGATCTGGTTTTCAATAGCCGCCCTGGTATCATCAAGTCCGTAAAGCCCCTCATTTAAGCGGTAAATGATCGCAAATTCCCAGTTTGTAGCCAGATAGTGGGCGGCCTTAAGAATCTTTTTTTCTAAAGTGTTAGGTTTCTCGGTAGAGAAATAGTCTTCCATCGACATTACCAGATCTTTTTTCAGGTCGGCAATCCTGTCTCTTAACTGATCGATGACCCACCGGTTCAGCTGCTCACCTTTTTCAGTCATCAATTTATAGTAGATTGGCGGTTTTATGTCCGTCAGCACAATGCGATGCAAGAACTCGAAAAGCCCACCCTCAATTAGCTGCGGCCAGTCTATGCTGACCCCGTGATCAGCCTCTTCAATCTTGGCCAGGACATAAGCATAAACCATTTTATGCGATTGCTTGTCCAGTTCTGTAAAATGTTCGGGCCGGATGTGGTCGTTCCAACGCTGGATACTGGCTGCTTCAAAGAGCAGCTCGAGCAGCTCTTTCCTGATCATCATTGAACACCTCCGTTGACCTCATCTTATCAGTTTTTATAACTATCCATCGCACTTCAGTTGAAATTAAAGCCTTACTATTGGCGGGAGCCAAGTTTCAGCTTTGGTTCGGTGCCGCTCAGCAGGCGTTTGATATTGGCCTGGTGACGAAGAATTACCAGGACCGCAAGAGCCAAACCAAAAATAATATAGGAAAGCTCAAAACCAAAAAGCCGGAAAAATAGAGGCACCAATAGCGATCCAATCATGGAAGCAAGCGACACGTAACGGGTTAAAGCTAGAATAAGCATAGCGGCTCCAAATAAAGAGAGGGTAACCCATCCGGAGAGAGCCAACAGCACCCCTATAGCCGTGGCAGCAGCTTTCCCGCCCTTGAATCCGAGAAATAGTGGAAAACTGTGCCCAATCATGGCCAACATCCCGGCAGCCAGCGGCAGTAAAGAACCGCTACCCACTGCCTTCGCCAGAAAAACCGCCAGAAAACCTTTCAGCAGATCAAGAATGAAAACGGGCAGGGCCAACTTCCAACCCATAACCCTTAACACATTGGTCGCGCCGATATTACCGCTACCATGCTCTCGAATATCAGTTTTACCAAATGTTTTGGCAAAAATATAGCCAAAAGGGATCGAGCCGATCAGGTAAGATACAATCAAAATAACAACAGTCACGAGTTAATCACCTCTGCGCTGACGTTTTTTAAGCTTGATAACAATTGGGGTGCCTTTGAAACCAAAGGATTCACGAAGCCTGTTTTCAAGATAGCGCATGTATGAAAAGTGAACTAAATCGGGCTCATTGGCGAAAACCACAAATGTTGGCGGTTTCACCTCCGGTTGGGTCATATAAAAGAGCCTGACCCGCTTACCCTTCACGGCAGGAGGAGGGTTCACCGCCAAAGCATCCTCTAATAGTTCGTTTAAAAGCGAGGTGCTGATGCGCTTGTGCTGTTCCTGCCAGGTTTGCAGGACAACTGGATAGAGTTTATCGAGCTTCCAACCAGTCAGGGCTGAAAGAAAAACATGGTGGGCATAGGGCGCAAAACTAAATTGGCGCTTTAAATTATCAATATATTCAGCCCGGGCATGTTCGGTGCCCCGCGCCAAATCCCACTTATTAACGACTAAGATCAAGCCCCGCCCGGCCTGATCCACATACCCAGCCAGGCGTTGATCCTGTTCCGTGGCTCCTTCCACCCCATCGAGCAGCAGAAGGGCCAGATCTGCCCGCTGGACCGCCTTAAGTGCACGCAGAATACTGTAATATTCAACAGATTCCTTAATTTTGCTTTTACGCCTGATCCCGGCAGTATCAATAAACAGGTAGGGCTGCTCCCCGTATTCAAAATAGGTATCAATGGCATCCCTGGTTGTCCCCGGAATCTCGCTGACAATTACTCGCTCTTCGCCAAGCATTTTATTGATCAGCGAAGATTTACCAACGTTAGGCCTGCCGATGACCGCTACTTTTACTGTTTCCGGCCTATAGTTCTCTTCTTCTTGTTTCGCATCTAAAGGAAGATAACTCAAGATTAGGTCCAGCAGATCTCCGCTGCCTTTGCCGTGAACCGCAGAAATTGTTACAGGATCACCGAAGCCCAGGCTGTAAAAACCAAATTTGCCGGCTTCCTGTTCATAATTATCTATTTTATTGACCGCAACAATAACCTCTTTACCGCTGCGCCTGAGCATCAAGCCGATCTCTTCATCCAGGGCCGTTAAGCCTTCCCGGCCATCGAGCAAAAATATAATCAGGTTGGCTTCCTCTACTGCAAGTTCAACCTGTCGCCTGACCAGGACAGAAATATGGTCTTCACTACCGAAAGTTACACCCCCGGTATCAATAATTACCAGCTCCCTGCCGCTCCATTCAGCAATTCCGTAAAGGCGGTCCCGGGTAACACCGGGAACTTTTTCTTCAATAGCGGTTCGGGCTGTTGTCAGACGGTTAAAAAGGGTTGATTTGCCCACATTTGGCCTGCCAACTATAGCTACAATATTATTCACAGCTGCTCTCCTTCCAATCCTGACCCGGTTTTTCAGGCCAGGTAACCGCTTAAGACCTCAACTAGTTCAAGCGGTCCCTTTACTACTTTCAGAGGAACTTTTAAACCGGCTTCGACTTCTTTAACGCTTAAATCATCTAAGAAAAGATCGCCGCCGTCCCGTAAGAGATTATTCGCGATAAAAATTAGATCTCCCTTTTCTTTATTCTCCAGAGCTTTTATCAAATCACTGCCGGTAAGCAACCCGGATACGGTTACTTCGTGCCCAAAGAAGTAGCTCTCAGCAGCGACCAGGTTTACTTTAAGCCCCTCAATTAGCCTCAGCTTTGCTACGAGCTGTTCTAAAAGAGATAAAGCAGTTTTACCGGTAAGGATGGTTATGGTCAGTTCCCGTCGGAAAAGATTAAGCTGCGGGAGCTTTTCTTTCAGTTGCTCCAGCTCTTCCAAAAAAAGCCTGGCCAGACCGACCCCATTTTCCAGCTGTGGGTATCCTTCGTAGAAGGCTGCCGGGGGGTAAGCCCGAGAAGCCAGGTTATAAAATTCGTCGGCTAAAAATACAAAGCGGCCGGCGCGGTCGGCTAAAAATTGTTGCTGTATAACTTCAACCTGTTCAACCAGGCGTCGGGCCTCATCCGCCGTATAACTCCTTAGTGAGGAATTTTCTGATCGGTGTATGGTCAGACCAACGGGCACCAGGGCCACACTTAAAATATTTTCGCCCAGGGCCGCCAGATCATTGATCGATCTTTCCAACTCAGCGCCGGTATTAAGACCGGGGCAAAGCACCAACTGGCTGTGAATTTTAATTCCGGCCCGGACCAGCTGCTTTAAGTTAGAAAGGCCTCTTTTGGCCAGTTTTGAGCCCATCATTTGTGTTCTCAGTTCGGGGTTGGTGGTATGAACCGAAACATAGAGCGGGCTCATCTGTAGCCTGATAATCCGCTTTAGATCGTCTTCCCTTACCCGGTTTAGAGTTATAAAGTTTCCGTACAGAAAAGAAAGCCGGTAATCATCATCTTTGACATATAAAGTTCCGCGCAGCCCCGGCGGGTTTTGGTCGACAAAGCAAAAAAGGCACTGGTTGGGACAGCTCTGTAAGCGGTCGATAGTCAGCGGATCGAAGCTCAGGCCCAGGCTGCTGCCTGCAGATTTGCGGATCCTAATTCTTCTTAGTTTTCCGTCATCCCGGGCAATTAACAGGGTAAATCGTTCATCGGCTTCAAGGATCCGGTAATCGATCAGGTCGCCAATTCGCTGATTGTCGATGCGGATCAGCTTCCAACCAGCCCTGATGCCGACCCTGGCAGCCGGTGAACCTGGTGTAACTTTGGCGATCAGGTGCCCGTTTTCCGGTGTTTGATCAGGCATCAAAGCTCATTCCCGGGGATCTTCATTGCGCGGCGGGCATAATGACCGGGATCGAACCCCCGCCTTTCAAGCCACTCGGCTGTATAGCCGCTGATAACCAGCGGTTTCTCTGATAATTGCCTGATACTGCCGGCACCAACGCTGAGCATTATTGCTTTTAATTCCTTTTCGATCGAGCATATTTTGCGTAAAAGGGCGCCGCCTCCTCTACGCAACAAGAAGTAGAGAGGCAGCCCGGCCATACCAACAGCTTTGGCGCCCAGGGCAAGCGCTTTAGCCAGATCCAAGGCATTCCAGATTCCTCCTCCGCCAAAGACCTCTGTCCGGGAACCTGAAGTTTCAACGGTTTCAATCAAGCTGATCGCGCTGGGTATACCCCAGGCTCTCAAGGGATTGCGGCGCGCACGACCCTGGCGGACTGTTTCGATCTTTAAAAAATCGGTGCCGCCATGTCCGCCGCAGTCTAAGGCCTGTACTCCGGCTTCAGTTAGCTTGGCAACCGCTTCGGCTGCCATTCCAAAGCCTACTTCTTTTACTATTACCGGTACGCCGGCTTTATGCGCAATCTCTTTGATCCGATCAAGGGCGCCGGCGAATGAACACTCGCCTTCACTCATAGCCAGTTCCTGGGCAACGTTTAAATGAATTTGCAGGGCGTCTGCCCTGACCATCTCGATCGCCTGCAGGGCCATCTCCACGGTGGCGTAAGAACCGATATTGGCCCAGATTTGACCATGGGGGTTAAATTTCCTGACAACGGTAAAGCTATCCCGGCAGGCCGGGTATTCAAGCGCTACCAGCTGCGAACCGACAGCCATCGGCAGGGAAAGCCGGCTGGCGACGGCAGCCAGATTGGCATTAATGGTTCGGGCCATTGCTGTGCCGCCGGTGATCGCATTAATAAAAAGGGGCGAACGGTGAGTTCGCCCCAAATAATCTGTTTGAACGCTGATCTGTTTTAAGTCAAGTTCAGGCAGGCAGTTATGAACAAAATTGATATCCGCAAAATCAGCCCGCCCCGGTTTCCCCCGCGCGGCAATCAGCAGATGCTCGTTTTTTCTTTTAAACCTGGACATTTATTCCTGGCCGCCTTCAGCTTCCACTTCTTCAGGTTTATCTTCTGCTTCTTCAGTTTTAGCTGCTGCTTCTTCGGCTTTTGCTTTAGCTCTCACTTTTTTAGGCTTAGCTTCCACTTCTTCAGTTTTAGCTGCTGCTTCTTCGGTTTTTGCTTTAGCTCTCACTTTTTTCGGTTTAGCTTCTACTTCTTCAGGTTTCGCTTCCACTTCAGCTTTCTCTTGTTCAGTGGAATGATCGCCATTATCAAAAAGGTCCCCGAAAAGATCTCCAAGGGTAACGTTTCCGTTATCTGTGCCGTTTACAGCGACATTGCTTACGTTGTAGGCGGCCCCGCCGGCTTCAGTGACACTGAGGCTGATCCTTTTATTCTTAGATTTAATCTCTAAAATCTTAACTTCCAGCTCATCTTTTTCCTGTAAAACTTCAGAAGGATGCTTGACATGAAAATCTGCCAGCTGCGATATATGAGCCAGCCCCTCCAAACCCGGTTTGATTTCGATGAAAGCGCCAAAATTGGTCAACCTGGTCACTTTGCCGGTGACTATCTGGCCGCTTTCCAAACCTTCAACTGATCTCAGCCACGGATCCGGCAAGGTTTTACGGATACTGAGACTAATTCGTTCCTTTTCCGGGATCACTTCCAGTACTTCTACCTCCAGCTGCTCCCCAACTTTCAGAACTTCACCGGGGTGGTTAACGCGTTCCCAGGCTATTTCCGATACGTGGACCAGACCATCAATCCCGCCAATATCGACAAAAGCGCCAAAATTAGTCAGACGCTTAACGGTACCGCTAATCACAGAGCCAACTGCTATGGCTTTCAGAGTTTCCTCTTTCTTTTTAGTTTCAACTTCTTCCATAATTGTCTTGCGGTTGAGAATCAATTTGGTTTTTTCGCGATCGAACTCGATAACTTTAAATTCCAGCGGCTGATCCTTAAATACAGCGAAGTCCTGGATATAGCTGGTATCAACAAGCGATCCCGGCATAAATCCTTCTACCCCGGCACCGAGATCGATAACCAACCCGGCATTAACAACCTGTTTTACCACCCCTGCAGTAACAACCCCGTTTTCATGAGCATCCAGAAGCTCGTTAATCCTCTTATCACGGGCCAGCCTTTTATGTGAAACGACCACTTTCCCTTCCTGCTCCCCATCTTCGATAACGGTGACTTCAATTTCATCTTCAGGAGCAAAAAGATCGGATAGAGTTTTACCTTTTTCCAGGTGCACTTCGCCGACAGGAAGAACAGCCTCTGATTTGCTGCCGATATCGACAAACACCTCTTCATCGGTAACCCTTGCTACCTTTCCGGTAACCTGCTCACCAACCTGGGCTACCTTGATTTCTTCGTCAAACTTAAACTGCTCTTCCTTTTGCACTTCTACATTCTCGTTCTCCATACTCTCCACAACCTCCTTGATCATCCATGGGGGAGTTGATGCACCGGCAGTGACGCCGATAACCTCAAACTGGTCAATAAATGAACGTTCCAACTCCCTTGCACTATTTACCCGGCAAGCCGGTTTCAGCTGCCGGCATCTATCATAAAGGGTCATTGTGTTGGCGCTGTTTGCACTGCCAACAACGACAAAGGCGTCGACCCTTTCTGCCATTGTTAATACTTCATCCTGCCGTAAACGTGTTTCCGGACAGATTGTATTATAAACCATACTGTCAAAATGCGCATCCCGGAATATTTTTTGGGCCTTCCCGTAGAGTTCGGGGTCACAGGTAGTCTGGGCAATCAAAGCTGCCGGCTTATCGACTGCCAACGCTTCTAACTCCTCAAGATTTGCAACCACCACAGCATCTGAGCCGGCCCAACCTACCAAACCTTCAACTTCAGGGTGGCTGCGGTCGCCGAAAATGACAATCATTATATGACGCTCAGCCAACTCACGGGCAATCTCCTGAACTCTTTTCACCCGGGGGCAAGTCAGATCCATTATTTCTAAGCTATTCTTTTCTTCCAGGGTGGCCAGCATATGGGGGGTAACACCATGGGTTCTGATTGCCAGATAAGAACCACGGGCTTCTTCCGGGTGATCAATTCTTTTAATAGCTCTCTCCTCCAGGTATTCCACTACCTGTTCGTTATGAACCAGATCACCTAATACGCAACCTTCACCAGCCAGAGCTGCTTTATCTATCAGGCGATCGAACGCCTTGTTTACTCCCGAACAAAAGCCTGCTTTTTTCGCCAAAATTACCTTCACTAGTTATTCTGCTCCGTCAACAACCGGCTGATACTGCTCATGATCGTGTCGCTCATATCGTCCAATTGCTCTCTTTTCTCATTTTTTTGCTCGTAGACAAGCGGTGGCAAGACAAATGGTTTTCCAATATGGACTTTAACCGGTTTAAACAAGCGGTAAGGTCCTTCTACCGCAACAGGCAGAATCGGCGCACCGCTGCGAACAGCAATCAATGCCGCTCCGTTATAAGCTTTTTGCAAAACACCACTTTTACTGCGTGTTCCTTCCGGGAAGAGACCTAATACATGCCCCTCTTTTAAAACACTGTAGGCCTTTTTAACAGCGATCAGGTCTGCATCCTGACGGTTGACGGGAAAAGCCCCGGCTCTGATCAGTAAAAACCTCATGATAAAATTGCGGAAAAGCTCTTTTTTGGCCATATAGTGGATTCTGTACCAGGCTGGAAGCGCTATTCCCACCGATAAAGGATCAAGCCAGCTGATATGGTTGGCGCAAATTATAAAGGGCTTGCGACCGGGGATATTGGTCCTGCCGATGATAGTTATACGGTAAAACAGTTTTAGATAAATCAAAAAAACAAATCGCGCAAAATAATAGAGCAAAATTTCACCTTTTTTCCTAAGGCTGCTTTCCCGCGCCAATGATCCTGATTATCTCACTGACTACTCCCTCAAAATCAATTTTTGTGGTATCGATCACGATAGCGTCCGGGACTATAGTCAGCGGTGAATCTTCACGCTGTGAGTCGATACTGTCCCTTCGTGCAATCTGCTCTGATACCTCTTTTGAGCTCAGAGCGATACCCTTTTGAAGCTCTTCAAGGTTGCGCCGCCTGGCTCTTTCCTCAAGCGAGGCGTCTAGATAAAATTTGTAATCGGCGTCCGGGAGAACTACCGAGGTAGTATCCCTTCCCTCCATGATGATCCCGTCTGTTTCGGAAGCAATCTGCTGCTGTAGGGCTACCAGATGACGGCGGACTGCCGATAGGGCCGAAATCGGCGATACCATCTCGTTAACATAGGGCTTACGGATCTCCTCCGTTACATCTTCGCCATCCAAGTAAACTTCTTTGTGATCCCCCAGGCGGATCGAGGTGCTGCCGAGCGTTGATTTAAGAGCCTCAGTGTTATTCAAATCAATCTTTTCGCGGACTACTTTCAGGGTAATAGCCCTGTACATAGCTCCAGTATCTAAATACTTAAGGTCAAGGCGCTCAGCTATTTCGCGGGCCACTGTGCTTTTACCTGCGCCGGCAGGTCCGTCGATCGCCACTTTCGGCTTTTTATGCATACTGTTCACTTTAAAGTTCAATCTCCTATGACCAGGTTAGTAAGGTAACTGAAGATTTTTTGAAGCAGCTTTCTCATTCTCTCATTTGCAGCCTTAATTTGCAAGCTTTTGAGCGTAATGCTAAGAACTGCACTAGAGTTTTGCCAGGCGGTAAAGATGCTCCACTTCCTTTTCCGACAGGGGACGAAAGGATCCTCTCGGTAGAGAAACAGCTGTTAGTCCGGCAAAATTGATCCGCTCCAATTCATAAACCGGATGGTTGATCGCAGCGAGCATTTTTTTTACCTGCCGCTTTCTGCCTTCTGTCAAGGTAATCTGCAGCTGCGAACACATCTTCTCTTGATCTGTCTTTAAAACCTTTACAGCATCAGGAACACATCTGTTACCGTCCACCTCTACCCCGTTCTTCAGCCGATCCAGCGCCTTTTTACCGGGGATCCCTTTAATTCCGGCCCGGTAGATTTTTTTAATCCCGTACCGGGGATGGGTGAGCCGGTAAGCAAGTTTTCCATCATTGGTTAAGAGCAAAACGCCACTGGTGTCTGAATCCAGCCTGCCAACAGGGAAAAGGCGGCTTTGCTGATCTTTCAGGAGGTCTAATACGGTTTGCCTTTTATGAGTATCGCGAACGGTAGAGAGATATCCAGGCGGCTTGTTCAATAAGAAATATAATTTTTCCTCCTGCGGCTCGATTCTCTTACCGTTAACTGTAATGATATCATCATCTGTTACTGAAACCTGGGGTTTAAGCTCAACCAGACCGTTAACTTTTACCCGCCCTTCTGCTATTATTTCTTCTGCTGCTCTTCTTGAGGCAACTCCCGCCTGCGCCAGGTATTTTGCCAGTCGCATCGTCCTTAACTCCCATCCGCTGCAGCTTCTTCTTCATCTTCCAGAGCCGGCATAACCTCTTCTACACCGGTTTCATCTTCAGCTGTGACTTCAACCTCGACTTCATTTTCAGTTTCGGCTTCAAGCGGCGGCAAATCAGTAAGCTCTTTTAGACCAAAATATTTAAGAAAATCAGCAGTGGTGCCGTAAAGAAGCGGCCGCCCGGGCCCCTCTTTGCGGCCACTTATTTTGATTAATTTTCTTTTTAGCAGATTTTCAAGAACATGTTCGCTCCGCACACCACGAATCGATTCTATTTCAATCCTGGTAACGGGTTGTTTATAAGCAATGATCGCCAAAGCTTCCAGGGCTGCCGTCGAGAGGTTGCTTGAAACGTCCTCACTGAAAGCTCTTTCCAAATAAGGGGCAAGCTCCGGCACAGTTCCCATCTGGAAACCGGTGGCAGTCTCAACAATCTGAATACCCCTGTTGGCATCAGTGAGATCGTCTTTCAGTTCTTGCATCAAATTTTCTGCCTCAGCAAGTGAAGTAGCAAGAACCGTAGCAATTCGATCAGCTTTCAAGGGTTCCTCCGTTAAAAACAGCACTGCTTCGACTACCCGTTTTTGCTCAGCTCTGTCCATCTACTATGTCCTCTCCCTGATCATCATCCCGCAAAACTGCAAAGATCGGCCCGAAAAGCTGTTCCTGCAGTAAAGTAATTTTCTTCTGACGGGTCATCTCCAGCAGGGCTATAAAGGTAATAATAATATCCCAGATCCCGCTGCCGGTGATAAATTTTTCCATCGGTTGCGGTTTTTTACTGCCGACGAGTATTTCGGCAATGTATGCTGCCTTTTCGGAAACAATAAAATCTTCTACCGCATTGAAGATTGGTATATATTGGTCTGCCCCGGCTACCTCGGCGAAACGGTTCATGATGTCGCTAAGGTGGTTCGCACCTTCCCAGATCGTATAAACGGATTCCTGCTGGGTAAAAACCATTACTTTTTGCCCGCCCGTTGAGCGAAGGTAAATTTTCCGCTGCTCTTCTTCCCGTTTTTCTAAATGCTGAGCTACTTCCTTGAAGAAACGATATTCTTCAAGCCTCTGGAAAAGTTCTTCGGCGCTGTGAATCTCAAAAAGATCTTCCTCTTCCTGCTGCTCACCATCTGCGGCCGGTTTAGGCAGAAGCAGTTTTGATTTCAGGCGCAGCAGGGTGGCCGCCATCACCAGAAACTCGCTGGCGATGTCTAGGTTAAGTTCTTTCATCGACTGCAAGTAGGCCAAATACTGATCGGTAATATCAGCAATTGAAATCGACCAGATATCAACTTCCGCTTTTTTAATCAGGTGAAAGAGAAGGTCAAAGGGCCCCTCAAAGGTAGGCAGTTTTATTCTGTATTCAACCTGCTCTGTCACCAACTGCTTCCCCTGCCCATCTTCTAAACTATCTTAAGCCCATCGCCTCAGAAACCTGGCGGAACTTGGCCTCAGCCTGGAGATCAGCCCGTTCAGCGCCGCGGCTGAGTATTTGATCAAGATAATTATGATCACCGGTTAGTAAGGAGTATTTCTCCTGGAGAGGACGCAAACTTTCAATAACAACCTCGGCCAGATCTTCTTTTAAAACCTTATAGTTCTTTCCTGCAAAATGACCTTCAATCTGCTCACGGTTATCACCTGTTAAAAGCTGGTAGATGGTAAGCAGATTGTAGATCCCCGGTCTCTGTTCATCAAAGACAATCTCCGTATGCGAATCAGTGGTTGCCCGCTTGATCTTGGAGCGGATCTGATCGGGTGTGTCGAGCAGAAAGATCGAATCCTCCTGCTTTTCTTCACTTTTACTCATCTTCTTCTCCGGGTTGATCAACCCCATCACCCGCCCGCCCACCGGGGGAATTAAGGCATCAGGCAGAACAAATATATCACCATAACGGAAGTTGAACCGCTGGGCGATATCACGGCAAAGCTCAACATGCTGCTTCTGGTCTGCGCCAACAGGGACCAGGTGGGCGTCGTAAAGGAGGATATCGGCAGCCTGCAAAACGGGGTAAGCAAAAAGGCCAACGCTAACTTCTTCCTTTTGTTTTTCCGACTTCTCCTTGAATTGGGTCATCCGGTGCAGCCATCCCATCGGGGTTACACAATTAAGGATCCAGGCCAGTTCTGAATGAGCCCTGACCTTTGACTGGACAAAAACTACAGAATGTTCTTCGTCAAGACCGGCAGCTAGCAGCAGCCCCGCCACTTCTCGAATATTAGCTTTCAGATCGATGGGATCCTGGGGCACCGTAATGGTATGCAGGTCCACGACACAAAAATAGTTGTTGTATTCTTCCTGCATCGCTTTCCAGTTGCGGATCGCCCCCAAATAATTACCCAAGTGCAGGTGGCCCGAGGCCTGAATGCCGGAAAATACTGTTTTTTTATTCACTGCCACTATTCCTCCTCCAAATTGTCGCATCAACTAGATCATCTAAGGCAGTCTACAAACCGGGAATTAAAGCAATTATTGCTGAAAATAAATTTAGAACCAGAGAGAAAAGGGGATAAATAATCACTCCGAGAGCCCTGGTAAAAACTAGCAGCAAGAGAATTAGAGGTGCATATTGTTCAATTGTCCGGTAGTAGCCCAAATAGGAATCAGGCAGAAAGGACATCAATATTTTGGAACCGTCGAGGGGTGGAATGGGAATTAGATTAAAGATTGCCAACAAAATATTTAGCTGTGTCAATACCATGACAAACTGTAAAAAAAGACCACCCGTTATACCCCTGCTGACCAGAATAGAAAAAAAGAGCAGGCTTAAGAAGCCGAGGAAAAAGTTGATCATCGGCCCGGCAAAGGATACCCAACGCAGACCTTTACGGTACTGGTTAAAATTGTAAGGGTTGATCGGGACCGGTTTGGCCCAGCCAAAGCCAACAAGCAAAATCATGATTGTGCCAATCGGGTCCAGGTGACTGATGGGGTTCAAATTCATCCTGCCCTGCTTCTGAGCTGTATTGTCACCAAAGTAGTATGCCATGCGGGCATGGGCAAATTCGTGAAAGGTAATGGCGATAAGCAAGGCCGGAATACGCAATGCTATAACTACGGGATCTAATCCCAGCATAAAAATACCTCCTTCAAGATTAAAAATGAACGGTTATTTCGATCGGTTTACAGCTATACACCGTGCCCAGCTTAATAACTTTTTTATTATATCAAACCGAACCCAAGATTCCAAACAGTCCTGCTGTTTTGGTCAGACGGACTGAAAACGATCAGGTCTGCTCAGCGGTTAATGACTACGCCCAAATCCCGCAACCGCTCCAGGACCCTTACCGGATAGGGCTCCAGGTAAACATTTTTCACTTCGCGCGCCAGGCGCTCTGAAGAAACAAGGGCCAGGGTTTCTGCCTTGATCGCCTCTTCCATGAAGGCATAAGTTTTCTTTTCAATAGTAAAAGCATGGCGCTGTTCGAAGCGAACAGCCCGGATGATACGCAGGGGATCATCTCTAAAGCTGTTGGGATGAAAGACTCTGATCAACCTATTTTGCAGATCTTCGTAACCATTATAATAATCGTACAGCAGCCCGCTTTCTGCGGGCAGAAGCGAACAGGCCAGGGCATTCACTGTAAAATCTCGTCTGTATAGATCATCTTTCAGGTCGGAAGCTTCCACCCGGGGTGAGGCGGCAGGCTTACTGTAAAATTCCCTCCTGGCCGTGACCAGATCTATTTTGGTATCATCATCAAGTTTCAGGGTGGCGGTTAAATAGCGTGGATAAAAGGTAAGGCGACCACCGAACTGCTTCTTAAGCAGCATGGCAAAGCGACCGGCATCGCCAACAACTACCAGGTCGTAATCATATTCCGGGGTTTGGTCAAGTAAAAGATCCCTGATCATGCCGCCCACCAGGTATAGTTTATAGCCTGTTGCCGCTGCCGTCATTCCAGACTGCTGCAAAATCATAAAGATCCGGGGAGGAAGTTCTTTTTTGAGCAAGCTATCGATCCGGATTCTACTACCCATCTACTGCCTATTACTCAGGGACACAGGGGTACCCTGAGCTGGTCCTTCAATATTAAACCAGTGAGCGGCGGTAGCGGCCAGATCGGCATAGCTGTCTCTGATTCCTATGTTTTTAACTTCCGCTTTAAAATTAAAGCCCGGGCTATAAAGGATCAGCGGGACATACTCGCGGGTGTGATCGGTGGTCGGAAAGGTAGGATCACAGCCATGGTCGGCAGTTATAAAGAGCAGAT
>Ga0208244_101339_pt1 | contig 13869 bp, 21 predicted proteins | sample SubbioCR12Aug_5A_FD_184828 | JGI IMG/M metagenome (GOLD analysis project Ga0208244, IMG submission 184828) | Serpentinite rock and fluid subsurface biosphere microbial communities from McLaughlin Reserve, California, USA - CR12Aug_5A (SPAdes) | ecosystem: Environmental > Terrestrial > Deep... | reverse complement strand
TGCCCGCCAAGCGAATATGAAGCACTGGTGGCAATGAAGAAGAACACTAACCGTCAGACCCTGCTAACCTCAGAGGTCCTTTGTGTCTAATCGATGGGGGTCACTCCACTTTTTATCAACTCTAATTCTCCTTTGTTATCTGGATCATGCTTTATCCTCGTGTCAATTTTTTCTATGATTTTAAAATGTATTTCCAGAGAATGAATCAACCGATCTCTATTGATGTAGGTGATGTAGGGAACAATTCCTTCAAAACTCAAGGACCAATGCTTGTCTTCAGAAAATTTATAGCCCATATAAGTAAAAAGCAAGACTATACATGCCCCGGCAATTGCCAACAAACTTCCTAACGGATACGATCTTTCGGAATCTGAGATTGTAAGTCTAGAGACGTCACTTACTAATGGAATGTTTAATAGTGTTTTAGAAATACCAACATAAATAACTAGCCAAGTATAGATAAATAAAATAACTACTACCATTGTTTTCATTCTGCTCATTTTGAAACCTCCCTAAAACAAATACCTTTACGAATTTGAACAAAGTTTCTATCCCTCTGTGCCTCAAGTCTTCTTAGCTCTTCTATAAAAACAGGACTGTTTATAATGATTGAAAGTCTCGATTGACTGATGCCAAATTCTTTCGTTATTCGACATTGCCTCTGACCCGAAACAAGTCTTTCAGCTATTCTTCTGTAAAAAGGGGTGAAAGATTTTATGCCGTACCTTAATACGCTTTTGGAGGGAGTATCACTGGGTATCCTTCCCATAAACTAATTATAGCAAAGCCCATTTAAGTTTTTTTCTTTTTTTTAATAACCGAAAACAGGGTTAAAAAAATGTTACTATTCCATAGAGGACTGGGATATGAAAAAGGATAAGAAATGGGCAGCAAAAAACCTTTGCCACACATTACCCTCAAGAGAAGATGTAGCTAACTATGAACGTGCTCATGAAGAACTTCTTGAGGGGGTCAAAGACGGTATTCCCTCTGTCCAGTGGTATAAACAGTTTTATGAAAAAAATAAGCTCTCCGAAGTAATTCCCAAGGTTCGAGGATGGATTGGAATTTGTGAAACTTGCTTCGCCTTATTGAAGTCGGAACATATAGACATTAAGAAACTGACCACGGAAAAATGTGAGAAAGTTAAACCTAATCAAGAATGTTACCTTCTTGGGAAACGGTGTCGAGACGTTATACTCAAAGGAACAAGATGCAGAAATCTCAGCGAAAAGACATGGAAGGGAGTAGGTGATCCGGTTAGTGAAAGATGGCATTTTCTAAACGACTATATCTTTCAGCTAAGTGTCAGAAAAGATAAGAGATACTGCTCTATCAAATGCAGAAAAGAAGCTCAGAATAAGCAGAGTTATTTTACTTCAAAACTCAAAGGCATTTCTCCTTAACCCCACGTTCATCTTTTGCCAAGAACATACCCTGAAATTAGTATCTTACTTTGTCATGCCCCATGCTTCATACTCATGTCAAGAAACCGAAATTGAAGGGGGTATAAGGCATGAAACAAAAAGAGTTTGTAACCGCCGACCTTTATTTGACTTCTGCGATCTCTATCATTCTTAATGTGCCGCCAGTCTTCAGGATTGAAAAGGGTAGAGTTCTGTCTGTTTTCTCGATCTCGGATGCCCTTTACAAAGCCATGAACGACTATATAGCGGGCGTTGCTGTCTCTGCTATCGGATTCGGTGTCTTCGGGCAGAGATGCTCATACACTGGAGAATGGACGCAAAGATGAAAAAAGAAAAGCTCACCAAGCAAGAAGTTAAACTGCTATGCAATCTCTTAGATAGGCTGCGAATAGAATGTTCCGGGCACTATGATTCAACTGGCTGTGATTGTTGCCTCTGTTTGCTGAATCTCTTAGACGCTCTCGCAGACGGAGTGGTCAATACCAGTGATGCTATAAAGCAGGTAAAAAGATCGAGCATATGGGATTGGGATTGATCTATCAGAGAAATAGTGCCGGTGGTGGGAATCGAACCCACACGAGGTTGCCCTCACCGGATTTTGAGTCCGGCGCGTCTGCCAGTTCCACCACACCGGCTGTAAAAAAGATAGCATAAAAAGTCTGCCTTTCACAACCCTGACTGACAGGAGACAGCAATTCCGCAACAGCATTAAAAAACTCAGGCAGTTCGGGATAATACCTTATGATTTAGCTTATGGCATATTCGTAAAGGGTTTTTTAAGACGGCATTGAGGAGGGGGGTGTGCCTAACCTATCATTTTTCCCAAGAAGAGTGAATAGGTCACTAATGCCAAATCCGTGGTTCTTTATCAATAAAGAGAAGGCAGCATGGTTGCATTCATTTGCGACAATAGACGGAGAATCACGGCGACCTGGCAGTACAGCTTTGGCCGTATATTTCACCGGCAATCATACGGGCAAAATGCTCTTTCGTATGGGCTGCGCGGAGGATAGGCTTTAAATTCAAATTGATAAACGCCTCGAACAGGTTATAAGCCAGCATGGTCAAAAGCCAGCAGGCCTCGATAGCCGCAGGAGAATGTTTGTATACATGATCCGCATGCCAGAAGTTGACGAGTTCATTGAACGCCTTGTTTTCGATATCCCACCGCTTGTGCCCGGTTACAACAAAAGTCTCCGTAGAGACTTGCGCCTTCGTCACCGTAGTAGCCCACACCCAGTCAGATTCTCTCCGTTCTTCCCGACCGGTCATCTGTCGGCGTACTGTTTTCGTTTCCAATGATCGAACAACACGGGCCTCTTTGCCAAGCTGCACCCATGACGTAAAGCCCGCTATATCCCAGCAGCGGCGAGTAAGACAGCCTTTCTGAAAGACAACGGGTTCTTCCTGTTTGAAAAGGGCAAATGCATCCTGGAGCAAATCCCTCCGGTCATCCTTCAATACCGCAATCGCTTCTTTTCCATGCGCGGCAACCATTTTGAAAAACGGCGCACGCGCATAAAGGCCGTCGGCGACAACCATATCAAATGCGCGAGGATAATCACGACACAACCGCTCAAAAAGCCGGCTGGCGGCGGCTACTTCATCTTCCCCCGGACGCTGCATCTCCAGATCAAGCAGCAAAACAAAATCCCTGCATAAAAGAACGGCCATAACATGACGGTGATAGAATTGTATAACGCTCCCGGATACCGTCTTAACCTCTCGGTGGAGACTCCCGCAGCAGCATTGCTTGAAACTTGCGCTGGACTCATGGCCGTCTACGATTACGGCAAAACCACTGTTCGGAAAAAGAGGCCGCAACGCCTTATTTCGCTTGAGACGGCTATAGACATGCCTTATCTCCGCCCTGAACGCGGCGAGATCTACTTGGCCGATAACATTGCCGACGGTATCTGCGCTTGGCAGCACATCTTCGTGCTCCTTCTTCCAGAAAGAGCACTTCTTTGTCTGCTCCAAAGCATTGAAACTGCCCATCCGGGACAGCATCATTACCAGGACGCTGGCAACCACGGTGGGCGTTTTTATCCTGGGGCGGATACGACCATCGCGAATATTCTTAATGCGCGCCCTTAAGTCGAAGGTCTTATCGGCGTATCTCAATAATCTTCGCAGAATACTCTACTCCTTGCCCTTTTTGGACAGAGCAATACGCTCAACGCCGGCCTGTGAAATAGTCTCCATTTGTTTCCAAAGTTCCTGATAGGTATGCACCCACTCAAAAACCGCACTCTCCAAATCGTGCGGGACGTGGACCATCTTTCTCTTTCCCTGGTATCGTACTGAAATGCACCATGATTTATGTTTATCGCCCCGTGCGCATTTACAGTTCGGCTTCCCGCAGACCCGTCTCATTTTCACCAGGCTTCCGATAATAAACGGCGAATCATGGATCAGTTTTGTGGCCTTTGAGCGGGCATTCCGCTCTTTTTCCGGTAGGGAATTCCGATGTTTCATGACAGTACACCTCCTAATTAATATGTTATACTATATTATAGCAGATAGGAAGAAGAAGTCAAGCATTATTGTGAATGCGAGTTTGCTCATGGTAGGCCATTGGAGATAATTATCGGTTTTTTAAGAGATTCTCAGGCGAAATAATTTTTGTTGCGGAATTGCTGGCTAATAAGTTGAGCGGATCCTTCCGGTCTTTCTGTCAAAGAGAATCTTGTCGTAGAGCCGGTTGTCCTTGTAGATGTCCGCCTCGATAAAACGGTCCTTGTGGCGCATGTTCGCTGCCCGGAATCCCTTGCCGGCGAAATATTTCTCGATGGCGGTTTCCGCCTCTTTCGGGCCGAGGTTTTCCTTACATATGCCGTAGGCGCTGTCCCCCTGAGGATAGCCGCCATAGGGCGTCCTATGTTCTCCAGCATAACCATTGGCCACGGTTATCAGGAACACTATTGCCGGCAGTATGTAATGCATTGCTCTCTTCATAGTATAGGTTGTAGTAAATATTGTAGAAGAAAACCGTGAAGGAAATATGAAGATATCATATCATTTCCACCCCCTTAACCTTAGCCCCGGGTTTAAAGCCCTGTTCTTATCGGCAGCCATACCCTGACGGCTGTGCCTTCCGCCACCTTGCTCTTTACCTCAATCCTCCCGCCCATTCTATCAACAAGCTCCTTTACCAAAGAAAGACCTATGCCCACGCCTTTGTCCGTTGCGCCCCTGCCTCTGTAGAATCTCATGAATATCTTCGGCATCTCGTCTTCAGGAATACCCATTCCCGTGTCCCTCACTTCAATAAAGAACTCCCTGCCCTCTCTTCCATAATCGATCCATACCCCGCCTTTGCCGGTATACTTAAGGGAGTTTGAAATGACATTCTTGAGTATCATTTCCATTTTATCCAGATCAGCCGTCACATCCATATCGCCTCTGTCAACCAGAGAGAACTGAAGCCCCTTTTCACGGAATATGGGATCCATGGAGCCCTCGATTCCCCTCAGGAACTCCTTCAGGTTTATCCGCCGGTATTCACCCTGAGAAAAAAAACTGGCCTCGGCCTTTGTCAGGTCTTCGATCCCTTCAACAAGTCGCGTCAGTTTTTCGATCTCGTTTCTGATATTTTCAAGCCCTTCCCCCTTGTTTTCGATGACGCCGTCTATCATCGCCTCTGCCTGGGCCTTCATCACTGCAAGGGGCGTCCTCAGTTCATGGGCGATATTCGAGGTGAGGCGTTTTCTGAGCAGCTCCTCCTTCTGCAGGGCCTCCGCCATATAGTTGAAACTCTCCGCGAGCCTCCCGATCTCATCCTTTGAGGCCGCTGTTACCCTGGCGTTGAAATCACCCTTTGCAACCCTCTCCGCGGCAGTCTTCAGTCTCCTCACCGGCCGGGAAAGGGTGAGACTCAGAAAGATCGCCATGGCCACTGCGCTTACCCCCGCCATGAGAAAGGACATGATCAGGAAGTTTCTGCCCCTTTCCTTGAAAATTGCCTCTTTCACCTTTACGGGACCTTCCTTCTTCAGTGACCTTACCGAAAGTGTCCCCAGCTCACTGCCCTGTGCATACAAGGGGTATCGTTCATATTCACCTTCAGCAGAATGACTGTGGATAATTGATTCCATCCTCCGTTTCATGGTGGGATGGAGGGAAGCCATTACGATATGGGAGTTCGTTATCTCTCTACCCTCCCTGTCTTCCACCCTGACATCATACCCGAGCATCATACCCCAGTGGACCGATTCCGACAGCACTTTCATGTCCCACCTGCCGTCCTGATAACTGCCCTCCACCGACGCCATGACCCAGTAGAGGTGGTCTTCCCTGGTGCCCCGGATATATTCATCAAAATCGCGCATGATGAGCTGTTCAAAGATGAGGTTGGAAATAAGTGCGATAAGGATGACCAGAACAAATGCAAGAAAGAGCTTAGTCCTCATCGGGGATGCCTGTAAACTTGTAGCCCACACCGTAGACGGTCTTTATGAAAAGGGGATTCCGCTGGTCGTCCTCTATCTTCTGCCTCAGGTTCTTTATGTGGGCATCAACGGTTCTGTCATAGCCCTCAAAATCATATCCCTGGACCATATTAATGAGCTGAAGCCTGCTGAATACCTTCCCCGGCCTGTCGGCAAGGACCGCGAGGATCCTGAATTCAGTGGGGGTGAGGACCGCAGGAACTCCCTTCTTTTCCACTTCATGGTTTTCCGTATCCATGGTGAGCAGGCCCTTATTGAAGCTCACCACCTTCCTGTCTGTCTTTCTTGTCCTGCGCAGGTGGGCCTTCACTCTTGCCACGAGCTCTCTCGGGCTGAAGGGTTTGACCACATAATCATCTGCCCCCAACCCGAGCCCCCTTATCCTGTCTTCCTCGCCGCTCTTTGCAGTGAGCATGATTATGGGGGCGTCCGATGTCTCCCTGATGGCGCTGCAGAGTTCCTCTCCCGAAATATCAGGGAGCATCAGGTCCAGGATGATCAGATCAAAGGGCTCATTGAAATGCTTCAGCGCCTCTTCCCCGGTTCCGGCAATCTTCGTCACGAAGCCTTCCCTCCTGAGGTAGAGATCTACGATGTCGGAGATCTTCTTTTCGTCCTCAATGATTAGTATTGTTCCTGACTTCCCAGTATCCATAGTATCGGCCTCCAACAAGAAACGTTATGGCAGCGAGGATTATCCCCCCGAAGACATCCACCACATAATGGTACCTGCAGTATACCGTGGAAAAAATCAGCATCGCAACCACCGGAAGGGTTATATAGAAGAATCTTTTATGGTACCTGTACGCAAGACCGGATACCACCAGAGCCACGGCAGTATGTCCGCTGGGAAAGGCGTCCCTCTTGATACCCTCAAGCCTGTTGAGGAATTCCTGGATAGGCTCTGCAGTGAGCAGCCCTTTCAGCTCCTGGGAATGGAGATGGTTCATGGTATAGCGCGGACCCAGGGCTGGGAAGAGCATATAACCGGCATAAGAGAGATAAAAACAGAGGAGGATCAGGAAGACCGTCCGGTCAAATTCCCCTTCCCTCTTCTGGAGCTTCAGTATGACGCCGAGGGAAATAGGCAGGAAATAATAGCTGGTATAGGCGAGCTGTAGTATCTCGGTAACGAGGGGAGTCTGGATGGATTCAAGCATCACCGTAGGATAGCCCCTGAAAATGAGGTAGTCAAGGCGGATGAGAAGGGGATCAATATCCTTTGGATTGATATGCTGGACCACCCATTCGAGACTGTCAAAAATCACCAGCACACAAAGCACGGGGAATACGATGCTGCGAACCGTATCCATAATCCTGTTTTTGACAACCGCCTCATGGTTTTTGACAAGGAATAACTGAAAAAGGAAAAGGGCTGAATAAGTGAGAAGGAGGATCTTCAGCCGGGGAATCTTATCATGGAAACCAAGGGATACCGCCATGAGGAAGAGGAGAAAAATGATGGTCAGGGAATCTGCCGGCCGTAATCTGTAAAGTATCTTCATCAGAGTTTTCCCAGCGCCCTTTTGACCGCCTTTTCTTTTTTTGACAACTGCCGGGCCCTGCCTTTTCTGGAGCCGGCTATCTCCTCTTCATCTTCCTCTTTTTCCAAAGAGGGACCTCCAGGGCTTGTAAGCGCTTCCTCCCTTTCCGCTTGCAGAAAAGAGAGGAATTTTTCCGACCCTATGGGGATGGACCCTGTTGCCCACGCATGACCGGCGATCTCCCTGTCGGAGCTCACCACGATCCATTCACGCCTCTCGGAAGAGAGTATCCGTTTTATCACTGAATCGGCCTTTTCTCCAAGCCTTGAATAGATAACCTTCACGCCGCCTTTCACCGAAGAACTTTCGATGCCGGTTCCCCCCTTCCACCCGTCAAAGACCACCACGATGTCGTGGCCTTTCCGCCTTCTGTATTCTATCAGGAGTTCAAGAAGCTTTTCCCTCTGTGCCTCGAGGTCGCTGTGATAAATGCCGATAAGATTATATCCGTCGATGATAAGTGAAGAAATAGTTATGTACCCCCTTGCCTCAGAGAAACGAGAACTCGGTGAATGGGCGACGCGGTGAGAGGATCTTGCTTCTCCGTTGCTCCCCTTCTCCGTGTCCCCGCGTCACGCGAAAGTATTACGTTAATCAAAATCACTGATGGTGAGGATGGAGTGTACGGGATAGCCGAGCCGCTCAATATTCTGCCTGCCGTCGAATTCCCCCCTGTCAAGGAGAATGATAACCGTGATGATATTCAGACCCGCCTTTTTTGCTGCCTCTATAGCCTTTATGGTTGACCCCCCTGTGGTTACCACATCATCAATGATGATCACCTCATCACCGGCCTTCACATTGCCTTCGATCTGGCTCATGGTGCCGTAGCCCTTCGGCTCCTTCCGGATCACTATGGCTTCAATAGGTTGGTTCTTGATATGTGAGGTATATGCAGCGGCTGTGGCAATAGGGTCAGCGCCCATGGTCAGACCGCCGATAGCCTTTGGCTTTAATCCCAGTTCCCTGACCTTATCAAAGACGAGATTGCCGATGAGATATTGCCCTATGGGGGAATAGGTCGTCTTTTTCAGATTGAAATAGAAGTTGCTCATTTTGCCCGACGAGAGTTTATAAATGGGAGTATCGCTCCGTTGGAAGGAGTGTTTCTTTATGTATTCAACAAGCTGCGCCTTGTGATCCATGGTATCAACTATAGCAAAAAATCCTAGCGAATGGCAAAAGATAACGGTGAGTAACTTCAGAGATTCTCTTCAGAGTCTATAGTCCTGGCAGTAATCATTGTCAGTTGACATTACGAGTACTTTTTGCTAAAGTATTTTAGTAATGGAAATGGCGAGATCATATAAAGCTCTCTACGACCCTAAAACAGGGGTTAAGCTCTTGCCATTAAAGGAAGCCGCTGCTTATCTGGATTACCATCCGTTTTCGGTATATAAACTCGTTTCCCAAGGCGTCCTTAAACCCCATAAAATAGGTGGTAAAACACTTGTATTTATGCAGGATGAACTCGACCGGTACAAACTGAACAATAAATGGGCTGCGCGCAAGGCTTTGATTGCACACGAGCCTGAATTAGCCGGCGAAACCCCACCCGAGACAATGACTGCAACGGTAACGGTTGATTTAGGGCTTGGACTGCTGTTTGGTGAACCAGAACACGTAGCCGATTTTTCCTGGGAACAGATACCCCTTATAAAGGCAGATATTAATGAACGTTACGGAAAGAAAATGAAGACATTTGAGATAACAGTAAAGAGTCCAGACGGGTGGACATGGCATATACATCCTGAACCACCATCCTTCATTGAAAAGCTTGTCGGAAAAATAAAAAACATTTCGACAAGGAACCGCAGCAGGGCTGCAAGAAAGTCTGAGGAATGATATGCGCAGCTTATTAAGGAGCTTTCTTTATTTCTTTTCCGTTTTTTTCTCACTCGAAATTGTTTTCCGGCTGGCCTTCGGAAAATGGCCGTTTAATATTGTGGAGGCGCTCATAATTATTCCCTTCGCGCTCGTCATTACATTCATATTAGCCAGGATATTTAATCGCCACAGGGTGCGAGAATCAACAAAGAATAGCAAGATTAATTAATACCACCATGAGAAGAATATCCACGTTTAATATGTATCGAATATCCAGTTCATCGGTTTCTTCATCTTCACGATTTAAATTCAGAACACGGTTCGAGGAGAAGAAGATATGTGAATACCTTGCTAATACTATCAGATCGGACTTCTCATTCTATCAACCCTTTGAAGTGTCATGTTTTTCCTCTGAAGTGTTAGGAGATGGCATTATCGCTTCCCGGTTGAGAAAGTGCCACATCCAACTCCCGGAGGACAGGACTGTTTACGAGATTATAGAAGAGGCCGATTTGCGTAAGGCGATCCCAAGAAGGGCTGTTATCAAATGCCTGAGGGAAGGAATCTTACCTATTCTCGATAAAAAGCTCCGCAAGCTTGACAGTTTACAGGATGATGAACTCCAGGGACGTTTGCTGAATCTCCAGAAGACATTCAAGTTGGCCGATGAAGACGCTGAGATTCTTTTTTTCTACTACCTGCTTTGCACTTCTTCCATTTTGGAAAACTATTTTGCCGACCCCGGAGGGATAATTAGTTTTACTTCTTATGTGAGATTCAGGAATTACGGTCACCTTGTATTGAGTATCAATCGTCATGCCCTTGCAAGAGCACTTTCAAAAGGTACGCTTCAAAAACTTGACTTGTTAGGGCTCAATGAGAGCCGTTCTTTTGAGATGACTGACTGGGTCAGAGATTATCTTTCGGGGATTGGAAAAAGCAATCTCCAACACAGGTTTTTTGCGAGAGAGAATGACGGCCCTCTGGATCTTTCAGATTTCGAATTGTATCAGGACGAGTTACTCATTTTGAACGACTTACTGAAAGGAGGGGAAAGATGCAATATTCTTTTTTATGGCGCGCCGGGCACAGGGAAGAGTTCTCTCGCAAAAACCCTGGCAAAGACCTATGGCAAAGAACTGCTGTCAGTTAAGATTCCTGAGGATGATGAACATAGAAACAGACTGCAGGCAATTCATGCCACAATCAATCTTTCGGATAGGAACAGTTCCATTATTCTCATTGACGAGGCTGACGATATTCTCAACACTTTCGACTCATTTTTCTTTAAAGGCAGGACGAATAAAAGCTGGATTAACAATCTCCTCGATGGTCACGATAAGAAGATAATTTGGATCACAAACCGAAGTTTCGGCATTGAAACCTCCACTATGAGAAGGTTCTCATTCTCGATGGAGTTTAAGAAATTCACGGAAAAAAACAGAATAAAGATATTACAGCACGAAATCAAAAAGAGGCGACTTGAAGGTTTCTTCTCAAATGATGAATTGTCTGATCTCTGTAAAAGCTATTCTGTAGATGCCAGCGGTATCATCAATGCCATAACTATCTGCAAAATAAACAGGAGTAAGAAGAAAGAGACTCTCCTAAAGAAAATGAAAGCGGTCTTAAAGAGCCATGAGAAGGCAACAAATGACGAGAAGGTTATCCACAGCAGGAAAAAGGTTAGTGACCATTACTCAATAGAGGGATTGAACACATCGCATAACCTTAATGAAATCGGGGCTCTTATAAAGCGCTACATAGAAGAAAATACCATTCACCGTTCGCTATCGCTTCTTTTATACGGCTTGCCTGGCACCGGGAAGACGGAGTATGTCCATTATCTGGGTAATCTTCTTGGAAAAGAGGTCGTTCTGAAGATGAGCAGCGAAATCAAATCCATGTATGTTGGGGAAACGGAGAAAAACATAGCACATGCGTTTCAAGAGGCGCAGGAAGACAACAATATCCTCTTCTTTGACGAAGCTGATACCTTTCTTTATCCTCGCAGCTCGGCTGAACGCTCATGGGAAATAAGCTTCACCAATGAGATACTGGCCCAACTCGACTCCTATTCAGGCCTTGTCGTTTTTGCGACTAACGACATCGACGGGTTGGACCATGCGGCGTTGAGAAGGTTCAAGTTCAAGATAGAGTTTCGCCCATTGGCGCCCGAGGGCAATCTTCATTTCTTTAATAAATTGTTAAAGCCTCTGGTTTCAGGCGAGACTGCTTTATCAGCAGAACAGGTCAGACAATTAAGAAGCATTCAGAACCTTACTCCGGGTGATTTTGCGGTGGTGAAGGATCAGTTCCTCTTTGTAGACTCATCTTCAGTTACATATCAGAAGTTGATTGAGGCTTTAAGGGCTGAGACGATCTATAAGCGAAACGGATCCAATCTGATTGGGTTTGAACGCAAGGCCGGTTAAATGTACACAATTAAATACATAGTCTCCCCGTCATCTGAATTAGCCATCATTGCGGCCGTCTTTGGTATCATCGCATTGTCAATTTTGCTATTGGGCAAATTACTCCCGCGATTAAGAAATATGTTTAAGAGGGAAAAAGATTATGTGGATGAGCCGGAGCTTGATGATAAAATTAGTGAGAGCGCAGAGATATCTATGGGCTATGATGAGCTTTACGAGAAAGCTTGTGAATTTGTGGAGTCTCAAGGCGAGATTTCGATCTCTTTGCTTCAATATCAATTCAAAATCGGCTACAATAGAGCCTTGCAACTAATGGGATCCATGGAGAGAGACGGCCTTATCGGACCGCCGGTAAATACATGAGGACCGGGTTGCCCAGGGGCAAACTTGGGAGGAATTCATGAATGAAAATATGAAAAAAGTTTTAGAAGAAGTCTACGATGAAGAAGTTAACGGTTCATGGTTTGAAAGGGACTACATGTATTTGGCAAACGCTTATTCGGAAATCAAATGTCTCTGGACAGAGCAGTTTAACAAAATTAACTTGGTAAGATTTGTCATGTTGGCCGAAGCGCCGCTGTGGGGTGATGGAAAACAATATATCTATAATGAAAGAGCGCCGTTTTCGCAATTTCTTTATCGTTCAGATCTGCAACCGTCTGTTAGTCAACAAATAGAATCAAAAAAAGATATGATTGCTTGTCTTAATGATTTAGGGATAATTGTCACTGATATTTTACCCTTCCCACTTGCTCCGAAAAAGACAGCCTTATCATACGCGAGCAAGAGAGGCTCGGACAGCAAGAGTATCACTTCGGCCAATTACGAGAAGCTTATTGAAGAAACATTTCGTTATCATCTAAAACCCAAACTGGACAAAATTAAAGAAAAGTCTATTAACAAAGATTTGAAGGAGACCATTTTCTTCTATAGATATGCTCGTGTAATGAACTACCATTCAACTCTTTCTAAATTGTTTGAAGAAACATTTAATGTTTGTCTAGATCGCTGCCATATTTCGCAACGGGGTGGTGGTGTCAACAAAGACGCATTTGCGAATCTGCTTAAAGAGACCGATGGGCGCAATTAGCCTTTCAGCATCCTCTTCACCCTCTTCGCCACCATCCTACAGACCTCTTCCTTGAAAATGGAACCAGCACTTGGACGGGCATATAAGGTAGGTCCAAGAATGAGAAATGAACGCCTTCCCCGTCCGGCAACACAGTATCCACCGGCAAGCCGATGTTCAAAATGCTATTTCTCGAATCCCTCTTTCTTAAGAAGGGTTGACATAAGTAAATGCGTTGCCTATACTTAAAAATAAGGGAGTAAGGGAAGTGCCCATGCTTAAGAAAAATCGCAAGATTACGTTTAATATTCTTATTTGTGTTGAAAACGATGGAGATGCATATTATGCTCATTGCCCTGCCTTAGAAGGCGTGCATGTAGACGGCGAAACGCGGGAAGAGGCGCTTGAGAATGCGAAAGTTGCTGCCGTACTCTACATTAAATCGCTTATAAAGCACGGCGATCCGATTCCTATCCAGATAGTCCAGAAGTTAAAAACTCAAGAGTCATGCAAAGTATCACGGTCACGAACAACGCTTCCCTGTCCTCCTCGACAGGTTGAGAATGTTCTCGTCACTGTCTGAGCCGTATGAATGGGATATCCCCGCCATATATGGGATCAGCTTAAGAATCTTACCGCAGATCAGCTTGCTAAAGCGCTCGAAAAGAGCGGCTGGATAAGGGACGAAGGCGTTGGTAACATTTATGTCTACCTTCATCCTGATGGAAGACGTGTAACCATTCATTATCATCCGCACAAAACTTATGGTCCGAAACTTCTAAAGGAACTCCTCTCAGCCATTAACTGGTCCGAGGCAGACCTGCGCAAACTGAAAATTATCAGATGAGTTTGGCTCATCGGCCCCGGACATAAAGTAAGGGTTTCTGGAATGCTTTGAGCGACATGGCCTGCAGAAGAGGATTCATCGTCTATCCCGGCAATGAGTCTTATCCCGTCGGGAAGGACGTCGTCACTGTTCCGGTAAGAAATCTGCCCCAGATCTGGAGATAAGGTTAGTATTACCTAAGTTGAGCTATTTTTTGTCCCCCTCCCCAACCCCTCCCGCCAGGGGAGGGGATGTTATATAGATTTCCCCTCCCCCTTGATGGGGGAGGG
>Ga0208244_101338_pt1 | contig 13880 bp, 11 predicted proteins | sample SubbioCR12Aug_5A_FD_184828 | JGI IMG/M metagenome (GOLD analysis project Ga0208244, IMG submission 184828) | Serpentinite rock and fluid subsurface biosphere microbial communities from McLaughlin Reserve, California, USA - CR12Aug_5A (SPAdes) | ecosystem: Environmental > Terrestrial > Deep... | reverse complement strand
GAAGTACAAGGAAGAAAAGACACCGTTGATCATCATTGCGGGGAAAGAATATGGATCCGGTTCTTCCCGCGATTGGGCGGCAAAAGGTCCGCGACTGCTCGGCATCAAGGTTGCCATTGCTGAGAGTTACGAACGTATTCACCGTTCGAACCTCATCGGCATGGGCATCCTGCCGCTGCAGTTTAAAGAGGGAGAGAACTGGAAGTCACTGGGCTTAACCGGCTTTGAGGTGTACGACGTCGAAGGAATCGCCGGTGATCTTCATCCGGGAAAGAAGATTACCGTAAAGGCAACTGACTCCCAGGGAAAAGTCATCTCCTTCACGGTTACGGCGCGTCTTGACACCCCGAACGAGGTCGACTACTACCGGCATGACGGCATCCTGCAATTCGTTCTCCGCTCACTCCTGAAATAGCCTACAGGAAAAACGAAGGCGCGACGGCATATGCTCATCGCGCCTTCTGATGGCGAAATCTCACCGTGTCGCTATTACGTTCGCTCCTGCTTCCACCATCTGTCTACGACCTCACTCACGCTCGTCTTGATTCCACTCTGCTTCCATTTGTCAAAGAAACGGATGTCGCCGCTTTCGGGCTCCGGATTCGGAAAGTCTATCTGGACGCGAAGCGGCATGGAGATCGCATCTCCCACTACCAGAGCCTCACCTTGCCGGAGTGATGGAAGAATCTCAGCAACGCCGGCAAAGTTATCCGACATGAGGCTTTTGATATATCCCTGGTCGATGGGATTGGTTATCCGCATGATGATGAAATTTGTGCACTGCGAGAGAATGGTCTCCGAGACTTCTGCCGGTCGCTGACTGACAATCATACAACTGACACCGTACTTACGTCCCTCCTTGGCGATGCGTTCGACTGTCCGCCGTGCCGCCTTTGTCCCCTCTCCACCGGCCGGCAGGTAGTTGTGGGCCTCTTCAAAAACAAGTAGAACAGGGAATTCACGCCGATTCTGATTCCAGAAATTGAAGTCAAACACCAGTCTCGCAAGAAGCGAAACAATCGTGTTGACAACGTCAAAGGGAACGCCGCTCATGTCCATGATTGTTACCTTCGCGCTCCCCTCCGCTCCATAGACCTTCATCAGGAATTCCTTCATCGTATCGGTTGTCACATACTTTCGGAGCTTGAACATGAAGGCATATCTGCCATCGTTCAACCTGCTGTCCAGCCGAACGAGGAATCGGCTGAACTTGCCGTAGAGTGGACCTTCCTTTGCACCGGAACCCAGCCCCGAGACTTTTTCGGTATCAAGGAACTGCATCTTTGCCCGAATTTCCGCGAGATCATAGTACACCGGGGTATCCACGGTAATGAATTCTGCCAGTTCCGGGTTCTTTCCTTTCTTCGACGCGACGATAAGATCCTTCAACACAGTAATCTGTGTAGCCGCATTTTCGTCCTTTTCGTCGACAAACATCTCCCGGATTTCTTCGAAGTTCATGAACCAGAAAGGGAGCTCGAGTTCGGCCACAGGAAGATAGTTCGAGGTTCCGGTGAAGGCCTTTTTGTATTCGTTGTGGAGATCGAGAAGGATGATGTTCGTATCGGGGAAATCCGCCACTTTCTGAAGTATAGAGGCAACGGTGCACGATTTTCCTGATCCGCTTGATCCAAGTACTGCGATGTGTTTACCGAAAAGCCGGTTCGGGTCAAGGAAGGCGCGCTCTTTTTCAAACAACGACAACGTGCCGACCGAATAGCCAAACTTCTGAAAGATCGAAAAGACCGCGGCCAGATCTGCGTCTTCCGTGTAGTACACGGGTGCGTCCACCGGCGGGAGGACCGAAACACCCCGTTCATATCGCCCCGCCTTTACCGTGCCCACAAGAATTACTTTCATCACATATCGTTGAACATTTTGTCCGTTGATCCCGATATCCATCTTTTCCATCTCGGCCACCATGGCGACGATAATCACCTTCCCAACCGGTATGAGCACGTAGCTTCCGATCTGCCCGATGATGATTTGTTTACCATTGACCTCGCGCTTCAACGATGTGATCTCGACGTCGAGAACAACCGACAACGTTCCCGCTTTCACACCCCACACCATCCCGATGCGTTTCTGTTCAAACATCGCGCGACTCCTTCTCGAACGTTACTGAATTCGCTTGACGATAACGATTGTCTTATCGTCTCCTTCTTCCACTCCTTTGGAAAAACTCTCGACATGGGCCAGGAGCCCTTTGCAGATATGTTCTGCCGATTTATCGTGGAGGTGCTCAATCCGTTGAGCCAGGCGTTTTTCCCCATACTGCTCCCCTGAACTGTTTCGAGCTTCCGTAATTCCGTCGGTGTACATCACCAGCACATCATTCAGATGAATATAGGTATTTTCCACACGATATCGTTCGTTCTGAAACGGACCCAGAATCTGCCCTGTCGCCTCCAACAATTCTATTACGCGCTGCTTCGATCGGTACAGCATTGGGCTATTATGTCCGGCGTTAGCGTAAAGGAGGAGCCCTTTCCGGTCATTCAGAAATTCGGCGTAGAACATGGAAATAAAGTGTTCCTCCGAAAACGTCTGCTGAAGAAGCGTATTTATTTTCGACATCAGCGGCGGAATTTTGAGCGCAAGAGTGACACCCATGCGGAGCGCTCCCGACACGTACATCGCCTGAGCGGCCGCCTTCAGTCCCTTGCTTGCCGCGTCCCCAACGGCGATCACCAATCGGTCATGGTCCTGATCGCTGAAAAGATAGTCGAAGAAATCTCCTCCGACGATCCGATCCGGAATCGAGATTCCGTAGACATCATAGTGATGAAACCGAAGTGAGGGTTCAGGAAGGATGCTCTGTTGGATCTCTCTCGCACGGTCGATGTCCTTGGCAAGTAGCGTCGCACGCCGTTCCATTTTCATGCGCGATAGCAAACTCGAGACCGCTACGCTGATAATATTCAGCTCCGAAAGGAGTCCCTCGTCAATCGTCTCCGAATTGAAGGCCAGCAAATACTGGTAGATCGACGTATTGGCGAACGAGATCCGCTCTCCCACCCCGGCTACCGAATACGTTGTGATTCCCTTCTTCTTGAGGTACCGGTCGGTTTCTTCGGCGATGACCGACCGCTCCTTCCCGACGCGTAAGAATGTGGGATATGATGTGACCGGGATCCGGTAACCCTGATCCAGACGCTCGATAATTCCCGTCTGATAGATGAGCCGGTATGAACGTGAAGCTGACTCATACTGCCAGACTCTCCCTCCTTGCAGATTGATCTTGTCACTGCGAACAATCTGTTTAAGTACGTGCTTAAGGAGCTCCTTTTCGTTTCGAGCGTTTCCCCAGGCAAAACTCTCTATCGTACGGTAAAGCCTTCTTTGATCCACAATAATTCCATTTGTTAGGGCGGACAAAATCGATAAGGAAGAAAAATCCGGCCAATCGAAAGGGCGCGACCACGTCGTCTGTTTTCGCCCGGCGGATATTCCGTGTGCTCACAGGTGCAACACATTACTTGATTCTCCATGAAGCAGCAATCAGGCCGATATCCGCGATGATCCGAAGATTCGGCGGTCAGGGTTGGGCCAGGCGTTTGAGATCTTCAAATCCCTTCGAGCCCAGGATGTATTCAAATTCTTCGGCCAGGAGGTCGAGAACGTGCAATTCCCCAGCCTCGTCGACGCTGCAGCACTCTTTGCGATTCGTATATCCGGGATCTTCAATCTCAAGCTCGCCATGATGAAGGGTCACCGGAAAAGCGACACAGAAGAACGGCTTGAGAAAGAATTTGTGCTTCCCCTCCGCCGACGCAGCGGCCTGGAGAACACAATGTCCGTTGCTCTTCAGGAACACACATCCATAGTCTCTTGTTTGGGTCCCCTCTGCTTTCCCTGATGGAAAATCTGTGTCCAACTCCGCCGCATTATCGAACCAGCGAGTTGGATCCTTCTCATGCTGAGGCTCCATGTACTTGATTATTGTTTCGGCATGCGAAAGAATCTTCTCCTTCTCGGTCGGATCGAGCAAAACCCCTTGTGAGCAACATGTCGCGTCGCAGTTCTGCATTGAACAACCGGCCCGAAACGTATGCGTGAAGAAGCGCTTGTGCACCTTAAGTTCTTTGATATGTGAGATGTTGTGATCCGTCAGCACGTGTAGACCATTCTTCGATATCAAGACATCAACCTTTCTTCTCTGTTTCAGATTTCAGCCGCTTCCCGCAGTGTATTTCTTTCTCAACTCTGCCAACTTTTTCAACGCCTCGATTGGCGTCATCGCATCCGGATCAAGAGTCCGCAACTCCTCACGAAGCTCGTCATCGGTCAGGGCGAATAATGTCATCTGGACATCCGGGTCTCGCATTCTCCCCTTCGCGGGACTCCTTGGTCCGGAACCTTCGGCGCGCGGGCTCAGTTCGGATCCCTCAAGCTTGATAAGGATCGTTTTAGCCCGCTCCGTGATCTCTTCTGGCAACCCGGCCATCTGGGCCACCTGGATCCCGTACGAATGATCGGCTGAACCGGGCAGAACTTTGTGGAGGAAGATCACTTTGTCTCCATATTCTTTAACGTCGACTTTGTAGTTCCGAATCCGGGGATAGAGATCCGCCAGTTCGTTCAACTCATGGTAATGCGTCGCGAAAAGGGTTTTCGCTCCCACTCGATCATGCAAATATTCGGAGAGCGACCACGCGATGCTAATTCCATCAAACGTGCTCGTCCCGCGTCCAACTTCATCGAGGAGAATCAGGCTTCGCTTGCTGGCAGTGTTGACGATGTGCGCTGCCTCGTGCATCTCAACAAGGAACGTACTCTCGCCGGAGGTGATGTTGTCACTCGCGCCCACACGCGTGAAGATCTTATCGACAATACCAATGCGGGCAGACGCGGCGGGGACAAAACTCCCAATCTGTGCCAGGAGAACAATCAATCCGACTTGGCGCAGATAGCTTGATTTGCCGCTCATATTCGGGCCGGTGATAATGAGGATTTGATCAGATTCGGGATCAACCAGGGTATCGTTAGACGTGAACTGTTCACCCGGCGGGAGCATCACCTCAATCACCGGATGCCTTCCCTGGATAATCTCGATCCGGTATGATTCGTCGACGCGCGGATATGCAAACCGGTTCGCAGCCGCGACGGAGGCGAGCGATGCGAGGCAATCCAACCCCGCGATGGACGCCGCGTTCTTCTGGATGGCCTCCGCGTGCTGTGCGATCAAGGCGCGCAGCTCATTGAATAGGTTCGTTTCAAGCTTGAGAATCTTTTCCTCGGCACCGAGGATTTTCTGCTCATACTCCTTCAGCTCGGGTGTGACAAACCGCTCCGCATTCGTCAGCGTCTGTTTGCGGATATAGTTTTCCGGAACCTTCTCCTTATGCGTATGCGTCACTTCGATGTAGTAGCCGAAGACATTATTGAATCCCACCTTCAGAGAAGTAATGCCTGTTCTCACGCGCTCCGTCTGCTGCAGCCGCGCGATCCAATCTTTCCCCGAAAAGGCCAGTGACCGAAGCTCGTCCAATTCCGCATTGTTGCCTTTCTTGATCACTCCTCCGTCGGCGAGAGAAAGCGGCGGGTCATCCTCCAACGCGGATGAAATCGCCTGCACAACATTCTCAAGCGGATCCATTCCTTCGATGACGGAATTGATCAGAGCGGATTGCGAACCCTCGACTGACTGGAGGAGATCCGGAGTCAGCGCCAGGTAAACACGGAGTTGATTGACCTCCCGTGGATTTGCCCTCCCCGTGGCGATCTTGGCGATCAATCTTTCAAGGTCACCAAATTGATGGAGGAGAGTCCGCAGGCCTGTTCTCTTCGACTCCTCATTCACCAGTTCCTGTACTCCATCGAGTCGCTCCTGGATCGGGGCGAGGTTTTTCAACGGGTGGTTGATCCATCGCTTGAGAAGCCGGCTGCCCATTGGGGTCAAAGTCCGGTCGATCACCGAAAAGAGCGATCCCTCTTCGCTCCCTTCAAGAGTGGAGGTAATCTCGAGATTCCGCTTCGTCGAGGGATCAAGCACCATGTGGTCGCTCACATCATGCGGGGTAATCTTTCTGATATGAGGAAGATTTGCCTTCTGGGTATCCTGCAGGTAGTGCATCGTCGATCCAGCCGCAACGATCCCAATCCGGAACTTCTCGATTCCGAATCCCTTGAGCGAGTGAGTTTTGAAGTGGTTGATGAGCGTATCATACGCATAGTCGAAGTTATACACCCAGTCGTCTATCTTCGTATAGACTCCCTCGAAGTTCTTGCGTAGAAGGGCCTCAACCGTTTCGACGTCTCTTTTTTGGACGAGAACCTCCGCGGGGCGAAGATTTCCCACTTGTTCCGCCAACTGCTTCATCGGCAGTTCGCTTGCGCGGAATTCCCCTGTTGAGACATCCACAAAAGCAAAGCCGATCCATTCCTCACCTGTAGCAATTGCCGATGGGAGCGCGATCGCAGCCAGATAGTTATTTCGCTTGTGATCGAGAACTTTGTCCGAAAATGCGACCCCCGGAGTCACCACTTCGATAACATCGCGTTTGACAATTCCCTTCGCGAACTTCGGATCCTCCAGCTGCTCACAGATGGCGACCCGATGGCCGGCCTTGAGGAGTCGCGGAAGATATGCATCGAGCGCGTGGTGTGGAAACCCGGCCAGCGGGACTTCCCCGGCGGCGCCGTTGCCTCGTTTCGTGAGTGTTATTCCTAGAACCTTCGCGGCAATCTTTGCGTCCTCTTCGAATGTCTCGTAGAAATCGCCCATCCGGAACAGGAGAATCGTGCCCGGGTAGCGGGATTTCACCTGCTGATATTGACGCATGAGCGGTGTTGACATGGAGAGATACTCAGATTCCCATCGGATCGGGGCCTAACAGAATCGGCAGAGGAACAACTAAAGATACACAAAGTTGGGGGAGGAGACAAATGGAAGTGGTATCAGCCAAAACCCCGCACAAGCGATTCATTGTCATTCCGTGCCTGACACGGAATCTGATCTGTTGAGAAGCAGATGCCGGATCGGTGTCCGGCATGACAGAAGAGTGGGAAGCAGATTGCGCGCCGAAGCCCGCAATAGGGCAGAGTGCGTACGAAAACGCCTCACAGAACGCCTGCTCGGGTCAGTTTCTCTCGTGAGGCTCTTGGATGGAGCCCTAACGTCGTTGTTTCCGGGCGAGTGCAAACTCCACGATCATCTTGAGGGTTGTTGAAAATGAATATCCCCCCTGCTCAGCAGATTCCATCAGCGACACCCCTTCGGTGAGATCGGGATTTTGATTCACTTCCAGCACGAATGGATGGTTGTTTTTGTCCAGCCGGATGTCGAGACGGGCATAGTCGCGACAACCGGCAATTTGATAGGCTTTGATTGCGACTTCGCTCACCTTCTTGTGCGCGCGTTTCGGAATTCGTGCCGGGCATACCGAATGCACGCGATGGTAGATTTCATCCAGCGGATTCCACTTTGCATCGTAGCTGATGAGACGTGGATGACCCTCGGGGAGTTCCGAAAAATCGAATTCGATCATCGGGAGAACGATGGGGGGATTGTTCCCCAGGATACTGACGTGCAGCTCTGTGCCTTCGATGAACTCCTCGACAAGTATCGGAGGAGAGTACTCGGTGAAGACGTGCTCGAGTTTCGTTTTCAGCTGTTCGTAATCGTGCACAACGGAATTGCGATCGACTCCGGAACTTGCGTCCTCCCGGGCCGGCTTCACAATCAGGGGATAGTGGAGACCGTGCCGACGCGGGATCTCCGGTGTTGCATGAATCCGGAAACGCGGAGTGGGAACCCCGTTGGCGAACAACACTTGCTTGATAAGGCCTTTCCGCTGGCACAGGGCGAGCGAAAAAGGGCCTCCCCCGGTGTATGCAATCCCGTGCAGCTCGAAGAGCCCGGCTACCGCAGACTCCAGCACCGAGCTGTCCCTGAAATGCTCGACCAAGTTGAAAATGACGTTCGGGGGGTTGCGACTCAGGAGCGTTTGGAGTTTACGCAGGTTTTCCTCCAGATTGACTAACCGGGCGCGAAACCCCTCTTTCCGGAGCGCCTTAACGACGGCAACGTACTCCTCCTGGACCGTGGAGACGTGGATATCGTACTCCGGTTTGAATCCCAGGGTCTCCGGATCGACCTGACGCATCTGCTCGTATTCATCTTCCCCGACATGATTGACGAGCACCACGACAGAAGTCTTCGCTTCAGCCATAGGATCTCCTCGTTGCTCAACGAATATCTGCAAGTTTCCAGATATTGGCAAGAGGACGGCCGTTGATATTGGATTAAACTTTGGGTAGTTTCGTTTTGACAATTTGGAGGTTATCGCGTCCATCATGGGTATCTACCCACAACCGAATGATTGGCAGTGCGGACCGTTCGCACTGAAACATGCATTGATCATGCACGGTATCCTCGTCGACGAAAACGATCTCTCGCGCCGCGCGGGATCTCACTGGTGGAACGGCACCGACGATATCAAGCTCGGTCGAGCTGCACGCGACTACAATTGCGAACTCCAGATGGTGCGGAAATACGATCCCGAAAAAGCCCGCCGCGAGCTTATTTCTTACCTCCGGCAGGGAATTCCCTCGCTTCTCTGTATCCAAGAGTGGAGTCACTGGGTAACGGTGGTCAAGGAAGAAAAAGGGAATTTCATTCTCCTTGATAGTCAGGAACCAGCCGTCGTGAAGATCGCGACGTGGAGTCAGTTGAAAAACATGTGGGTGTTCAATCAGGAGGATGAGTACGACGAGGAGGCGATTCACACAATCTATGATTTTCATCCGGTCGTCCCGCTGTTCCGCGTCACCACTAAGGCACATTTTTCACTGGCGCGAGCCAAGTATCTGAGGCGCTCCGCCAACCGGAGCTTCGCCCAGCTCTGGGATGAGTACGTCGAGGATCTCCTGAAGATCTGCAAACCCCGCACAGCACTCAGTGAAAATGTCATATCACTCGGGGAATTCTTTCGCCGTCATGAGCTGATGATTCTCGATCAGGTTGAGTACTGGCACGGAGACATTGACCGCCGGGCCGCCGAAAAAATTCTCGACAATATGCACTTCGTTGCCGACACATACGGACTTGTTCTCCACGAGGAGGATGTCAAGCGAGCCATCGCGGGCATTTCTTCAATCCTCACCCTGTGGGCCTCAAGCGAGTTTGGGGTTGATCCGGTATACAAACTTGAGAAGCGTCGGAAAAAGTAAGTCCCGCCCCGTGAAGCCGTTGAATTCTTCGTCACAGGAAAGCAACCTGTCTCCCCAGCGTGCCCCCCTCCGTTGCTAATCCGAGTTGAATTCCCTATTATGAGCGCACTTATGTCAATAAGTCTATCGTCTGGAGGGAACATATCGTATGGATACTAGCACGCGAGGAACGTGGGGATCGCGTCTGGGATTTATTCTTGCCGCCACCGGTTCGGCTATCGGTCTGGGCAATATCTGGCGATATCCCTACGTCGCCGGACAGAACGGCGGGGCCGCGTTTGTTCTCATGTACCTCGCGTGCGTCCTTGCGATTGGAATCCCCGTGCTCATTGCGGAACTCTCCATGGGTCGACACACGAATCTCAATCCCGTCGGTGCGATCAAGAAATTATCGAAGTCCAGACTCTGGCCCGCTGTGGGATACCTCGGAGTCGCCACCGGAGTCTTCATCCTTTCCTTCTATGCCGTGGTCGCCGGATGGACCGTTGCGTTTGTCTTTCGAACACTCTTCCATTCGACGGTGAGTTTTGGCGATTTCCTCGCTGATCCTCTCAGCCAAATAGGATATTTCGCTCTATTCCTGGGTCTCACCCTGTATGTGGTACTCGGCGGCGTGGAGAAAGGAATCGAACGTTGGTCAAAGATTCTCATGCCGATTCTCCTCATCATCCTTCTTGGCCTCATCGCGTTTTCGCTTACGCTCCCAGGCGCATCTTCCGGCATCGAGTTCTATCTCAATCCGGATTTCAGCAAGATCACGGGTTCAACTGTTCTGGCCGCGCTGGGCCAGGCCTTCTTCTCTCTCAGCCTCGGAATGGGAACGATGATCACCTACGGCAGCTATCTTTCCAAGAAAGAGAACGTGATCACCAGCGCGGTAGCCGTTGGGTTCACAGATACCTTGATCGCCGTGCTTGCCGGTTTGGTTATCTTCCCGGCTCTCTTTTCAGCCGGCCTTGAGCCAACCCAGGGGCCCGGACTCGTATTTACTGTGCTCCCCACGATCTTTGAGCAGATGCCCGCCGGCACCATTGTTGGCGTTCTGTTCTTCGTTCTACTCGCCATCGCAGCCCTCACCTCAACGGTGTCCCTCCTCGAGGTTCCCGTGGCATTCCTCGTGGATCAAAGAGGATGGTCTCGCGCGAAATCGGTCTGGATCCTCAGCGCTCTCGTCTTCGTCGTGGGCATCCCTTCGGCGCTCTCTCTGGGCGCCGTCTCCGGGCTCACCTCGATGGAGCTCTTCGGCCAAACGAGCTTTCTCAACGTGATGAATTTCCTCTTCGGTGATGTCTCCCTTCCATTGGGAGGGTTCTTCCTCTCAATTTTTGTGGGATGGGTGTGGACCGCCGCCAAGGCAAAAGAGGAACTCTCGATCGGCGCGGACTCCTCCAGTACTCTCTTGTTGAGCGCGTGGGGAATTCTTTTGCGTTATGTTTGCCCGGTGGTCATCCTTATTGTCCTTGGTCAGAAACTCTTTGGCTTCTAATCATCAGTTCCGGAGAATTGCTCTATGAACCAATTCCTCGATCAGCTCCTGCAGATCACTACCGTCATCGCCGATCACATCTGGTGGCCTGAAATCCCCGGAGTTCCCTTCTTTCCCGGCGTCGTTGTCCTTCTTGCCATCACGGGTATCTATCTTTCCATTCAGACACGATTTATTCAGGTCCGGCGGTTGGGGATGGCGATCCGATTCATGCTTCGAAGCCGAAACAAAAAAGAGATGGAGGCTCGGACCGGCGACATCACGCCGTTTCAGGCGTTGATGACGGCGTTGGCGGCAACAGTCGGAAATGGTAACATCGCGGGTGTTGCGACCGCCATTGCCAGCGGCGGACCGGGCGCTCCGTTCTGGATGTGGATGACTGCCGTCTTTGGCATGGCAACCAAATACGCGGAAGGGATGCTTGGCCTCAAGTTCCGGATTAAGTCTGCGGATGGTACGTTCAGCGGCGGTGCAATGTATTATTTGAGGGATGGATTGAAGTGGAAAGGTCTGGGGAAGTTCCTGGCGCTCTGGTTTTCCATCGCCGTTATACTTATGGCCACCGTCGGCAGCGGCAATATGGCTCAATCCAACTCGATTGCCTTGGCCTTGAACAGTGATTTCAGCGTGCCGTTCATCTGGACGGGAATCGGTCTCGCCATCCTTGTCGGGCTTGTCATCATCGGTGGCGTCAAGCGCATCGCCGCAGTTGCCGAAAAACTTGTCCCGGCCATGATTGTCCTCTACATGGGCTCGGGCATCTACGTTATTCTGACCAACGTCGGGATCATCCCGGATATCATCATGGTCGTTCTCCAATCCGCGTTCACAAACGAGGCGATGGTCGGAGGATTTGTGGGTCACACCGTAAAAGAGGGAATTCGTTATGGGATCGCTCGCGGCACCCTCTCGAACGAATCGGGTATCGGATCGTGCTCGATCCCAGCCGCCGCAGCGAAAGGAAATGAATCGGCCGCGCAGGGCCTGGTCGCAATGATGGGAACATTCATCGATACCATCATCGTTTGCAGCATGACGACGTTCGTGATTCTCGCCTCGAACCTTCACCCCGCAAAAACTGGACTTACCAGCACGGCACTTACCAAATCTGCGTTTGCGGTCGGATTGGGAAGCGATCTGGGAGGATGGATTGTCAGTCTGAGCAGTCTCCTCTTCGGATATACAACTCTCATCGGTTGGTCGTACTATGGTGAGCAAGGCGCGCGGTATATGTGGGGAACCCGAAGTGTTCTCCCCTATCGATATTTGTTCTGTTTGTTTGTCTTTTTTGGCGCCGTGTTGCAGGGGGACCATCTGCAAATTGTCTGGAACTTCGGCGATATCGGGAACGCCCTGATGGCGATTCCGAACTTGATCGGACTCGTGCTCCTTGGCGGCTTGGTCCGGAAAGTGACAAACGACTATTTGAAGAGATATGATGAGGGTTTGTTGGCAAACCCATTTGGTGATTAGGAAGTTCTTAGATTTCGAATCAAAAACCCCCGGAGCAAATCATGCTTCGGGGGTTTTGCTTTGGGGCAAGAGGACCAATCAGCATGTAGTGAACTGCGTAGGCCAGGCATAACTGCCTGTCCTACTTTGCCTTTTCAGACTGCCACGCGCTTCTCAAACTCCGTTGCTGCCGCTGACTTACGCTACATGAAGCGTTCTTGACTTCAGATCGGCGGAGGATTATATTGGCTCCCACACAGGTTGGGGGAAGAGAGTAATGCGTGCTGCTCATGGGGAGAACGGTACCATGGAGGCTGCAGAAAAGCGTCGCCCGCGTCCCACAGCAACAGAAACGAAGCCCATGTTGCTCGACCAGCTTCGCGAGGCGCTCCGATCCCGACATTACAGTCGCCGTCTCCTGCGGGGAAGAAACCTCCTACTGCTCATCGGTCACGCGCTATTGTCATTACCATAACCTGCGCCATCCGGAGCAGATGGCCGAGGGGGAGATTAATGCTTTTCTCACTCATTTGACCGTCAATAAACACGTAAGCGTCCCGCGCAACGCGGGACTCTTCCTCTATCGGCACGTCCTCAATCAGGAGATTGGGGATCTGGGTAAAGTTTCCGCGCCCGCAAATCAAAACACCTCCCCGTCGTTATGACGCGGGAGGAAGTGAAGGCCGTGCTTGCGCACATGACTGGTGACAAATGGTTGATAGCCTCGCTGCTGTATGGCGCGGGATTGCGCTTGATGGAGTGCTTGCGGTTGCGTGTGCAAGATATTGACTTTTCCCGCAACGAGATTCTTGTTCGTGACGGCAAAGGCGCGAAAGATCGGATCACCATGCTTCCCGAATTGCTCAAGGCGCCGCTCCAGAAACACCTCAAGCAGGGCAAAGCGATTCACGAGAAGGATTTGGCCGAGGGTTGGGGACGCGTCTTGATTCCCAATGCACTCGACCGGAAATATCCAAACGCCTCAAGAGAGTGGCGATGGCAATGGGTGTTTCCACAGGAGAATCGATGGCGGAATGCAAAAACGGGTGAGCAAGGTCGTCATCACATGGATGAATCGATTTTACAGAAGGCATTCAAGCAGGCTGTACAGAAAGTTGGATTCACGAAAAGGGGTACCTGTCACACGCTCCGTCATTCTTTTGCCACGCATTTGCTAGAAGCTGGATACGACATCCGAACGGTTCAAGAACTTTTGGGTCACACTGATGTTCGTACGACAATGGTGTATACGCACGTACTGAACCGCGGTGGCAAGGGGATAAAAAGCCCTGTGGACAGCTTGTGAGGTGGGCATTTGCGTGTTACGCTGAAACCATATAAGACGCAGGAAGAGCAGATGGTACGCTGTAACACATTGGCACTGATCTCATTGCAGAGAGAGCTTGTATGCGTGTTATCCGGAAGCAAGACCAGAAAGCGGTATTATCTGGAAACCATCTAATCAGTCGTTAGGCGCCGAGAGCTCGGGGCCTGACAGACGACGATTCATAAGGAGAGCAAAGATGTCGCAGCAAGTGAGCAATCATGTCGAGTCCTCGCACGCCGGCACGACCAACTGGATAGTCGTAGCGCTTCTCGCTGCTATCCTAGCAACGCAGGTCGTAATACTTCTGCGTATGCCCGCTTCTCCCCCTGTTGATTCCGTCCCAAAATTGCCCAAAATTCCGCGCAAAATTGCCCAGCCGAAGGTACTCATTTGTTGATAGTTTTCAAACGAAAGCTTTTTCCGTTAATAAAGAACGGATAA